>Ga0209992_10002279_pt1 | contig 17910 bp, 19 predicted proteins | sample 2SBtaG_2_FD_182564 | JGI IMG/M metagenome (GOLD analysis project Ga0209992, IMG submission 182564) | Deep subsurface microbial communities from Kolumbo volcano to uncover new lineages of life (NeLLi) - 2SBTROV12_ACTIVE470 metaG (SPAdes)... | ecosystem: Environmental > Aquatic > Marine >... | reverse complement strand
ATAAGTGTTCGCTATCCGTGAGGACGCGAGCGGTTCTTAGTATCCGTACTCAACCACTTATGGGCTTTTTCTATTGAGTAGAAAACTAAGGAGTAACATCATGATTAAAGGAATAACCGAAGGATTGGCAGTAGAAAGGCCTCTAGCGGAAGCCTTAAATAGAATTAAAACTCTAAAACCGAAAAGAGAAACAACCGACATGCTCATAGAGTTCCTTGCTGCATATATCGAAGCCGACGTTGAGAGCAATGGCTACGATGAAGAAGCGAGGATTACTCTTAAAAGGCTTAACGACACGGCAAGATTCTCAGTGTTTACCTTGTCGAGAGGCCTTAAGGCGGTTGGGGAATTAATGGAAAAGTATAACGGGCATGACGAAGAACCACTCAAAGACACAGGCGCTTTTATTGGTCAAATCTCTAGTCTTATCCATTCTCTTTCATTTCTTGAAGGCGAAACCCTATGCCAGATGAGGGTGAATGAAAAGAAAATGGTCTCCATTGCGAAAGGAGGCCTCCAATGAAAACAGGTAATGGAAATGGTACAACGTCGACATCCAAAAATGTCATGCCTCAACAAATTCTCAATGGTAAGGACCTAGAGGAACTATGGCACGAGTTGAACGACGGGAAAGGTGGGTTTGCTCGTACGTTTATGTGTCTGTTTCGGAACATTATTCTTAACCCCTTATATAAAAAAGAAGTGAACGCCGCAGATGTAGTTGTTTTAAATGAAATGCTTGAGCGGGCAGACTCTTCAATAACATGTTTCACCGCTGGTATTGCCGAAATGGGGTCTATGATTGACGCGAATGGAGACCATGTAGAGGTAAGACAAGACTTTGGATATTTTCTTTCTGAGATAGCCCATATCTTAAGGGAGCTTTCTTTAATTCAATACGATATCGCCCATATTTTAAGAGAAGAGATTCAAAGACCTCAAAGCGAGAAAGGAGGTCAATCATGAGCAAGAACAATCAAGTAATCAAAGTCAACGGGGATAACTTGCCCGAACTATGGGAAAAGCTTCGAGGGAAAGGCGGGTTTGTTAGGCCATTCTTAAAAGCGTTTCGTGAATTAGTTTTAGGGTCTTTATGGGAAAAAGATTTAACTGCTAAAGAAACGGAAACGCTTAAAGAAATATTAGAGCAATTGAACAGCGGGATTTCTACGTTATCAATGGGCGTTGCAGAGATTGGGCTTCTGGGTAAAGTTGAAGAAGGTTCCTCACCAGGGGAAAACTTAAGCGGTGAATTGCTTTGTGAAATTGGCTGTATTCTTGATGAGTTTTCATCTGTTCAACATGAAATTGCCTTGCTTTACGACAAGCATATCGAAAGCCTTGCCGGTAAGAAAGGAGGCCAATCATGACAAACAGCAATGACGCTCATAACGTTCTCCTGGATAAAATAGAAGCGCAAGCGCAAGAAAATGGCGCTTTACAATTAGAAAACGAAAAGCTCCAAACCGCTTTGAATAACTTAAAACGAAATAAAGTCGTAGTTCATAAACGCATGTCTAAGAAGAATCCTTTCAGAGTATTGAAGGGAGGTAAAGCGTGAACCTACATAATATTATCGTAGATATTACAGAAAACTTTGCCGCTAAAGCTAGGTTGCATCCTGAAAATACTACTCCTGAAACATTAGAAGCTTTGGAGTTTATTGAGAGTCAAGCTGAATGGAAACGTAGTTCCTTAATGGCCGATGTTGAAACCATGGGTCAATGGGTATCTATTGTTTCTAGTAATAAAGAGCTACGGGAATTAGAATCATTGAAGGGAATAGAGGGGCGTATAGGACTATGGCTCCAAGATACCGGTGGCACTCTCCGTGATTTAAATGAGCTGCTTGAGTCGTTGACCGATATTGTACGGGAGCTTAAAGAGCGCCATAATAAAAATTAAACTATAAGGCCGGATCTTTCACGAGGTCCGGTTTTTTTGAAATTGTTTTACCCTCTCTTAAACCGCCATCTTAAGACCAAAACCAATAGCGCTAAAAGGGCAAGGTTTAGAGTTGTTTGAAGATTGAATATAATCTCCAAAAAATCGTTATTAGGCTCAGAGCCAAACCAGTCAGGTATTCCTCTATTATAAGCATGGTAAGGGGGAATTGATTGCTTCAGATTAAAAATAAAAACTTTGTTGATTAAGCTCAGATAACTATTAAACGAAGAAGTAATTGGCGGAATAGCCATGAAAAAATAAATAGCAAAAAATGAAAATAATGCAAATAGGAAAGACCTAAATACACACCAGATACTTTGACCATAATCAGTTGTGACCCTATATAAGCAAGAAAAAAACTTAAATAACATTGGTGTATTTGGATTTTGGTGAATACACTTTTGTTCCAATGCGCTAAACATTGCCTCTTCATTTCTGGCACGTATACTCTCCATTGCCAATTTTAAAGTTCGATAAGCGCTTGCTGATTTATCGTCTCCAATAACCTGAAAGTTTTTTTCTGATGGGAATGTAGTATCTTCATGGAGTTGACAGCCTTGGAACTGAGGAGCCATTTTAAAAGTACAGCCACTGAAATATGTTGTTGTTAAAAATCTCCGGTTAATAAAGATAGTCTCATCACCAAAAATAGAATTTTCAAAATTTATATAGGGGAAAGTGCCATAACGATCTTCAACTTTATTTATAGTGCTGCTAGGCATAGAAAAGTCTACTTTCCCCATAAATTTAGTTCTTTTAATAGAAACGAGATCTGCGAATAAGGCATTTTGAAAATTTACATGAGAATGGAATTCAGAGCGATCAAGGATAAGTTCGTTATCAAATTTACAGCCACGAAAGCTTACGCCTTTTTTAAATAAGCATTTACTAAAATTGGCATTTCCAATAAATCTTAAGCTATCAAAATTTACTTTTTTGTAAAAAATGGCATTGCTAAAGTTTACTTCCTTAAAATTAACACGTTGAAATTTTATTTCTCCGGGGAAAACAACATTTGATAGGTCAATATTATTTTTTATGTTTGTAAAGAAATTAATAATAAAAATTACATGATTGTTAAATTCGGTGAGCGCACTTCCCTCCCATTTAGCTTTTGGAGTTTTTTCATCATTTTCATCCACTAACGGGAGGTGAAACTGACAAAAGGTTTCCACTCCAAGTTTTGTATACTCTAAATTTAAACCTTGAACCTCATGAAATCTGCAATGGTCATATTTGCATTTCAAAAGTACGTCTCCTTTTAAGTGGCTTGATATAATATTAGTTTAGTTTTCGAATGGCAAAAACGCAACTTTCCACCCGTCAAAATCACAAAGCAGTAGCACCTTCATTCCTAAAAATGGCTTAGAGCGTCCGTGTGTCCTTACCTGTAAGGGCGGTTCTTTGTGTCCGTTGACAGCATATGCGCTCTAAAATCAGGAGGGCATCAATGTTAGAAATCGCTGGTTACCAACCACAAGTAAATGATGAATATGAAATTTCATCCAATGGCTCTAATGGCGCCAATCACAAATCAGAAACCGATCCGGAAACTAAAAAACAAATCCGAGATAGGGAAGTTAACGCCGAATTACTAAAGAAGGCTTTCCATGTATTAAATCATGGAGATGAGATTCAAAAGTCAGCGCTGATCGATCAAATAGAGAACTCTTACCATTGGGAGGAAGAGAAAGAAAAACTGACCAAACAGTATTTGGATCTATGCGAATGGTCAAAAGAATTTGTTGAGAACAACGATAATAATATCTCAGAAAGTGATCTCAAGGATTCAACAAATCGATACTTGGGTCTTTTTTTGAAAGAAACTTCTGGAATAAATTTTGATTATTTGGGTTGCCTTACCTGCATAAGAAAACTACAGATGTTAGGTGATGATTCAGGTATAGGGAGCAATGCATTTGACGCTTATATACAATTGGCTAAAAAATTAACGGGTTTAGATGTTATCGAATTATTGGAAAGATTAGAAATTGAACAAGTAAAACCCGAAGAAAGAAGTAAAAGTATCCAAGAAATGAAAGGAAACTGGGAAAAGTCTATATATGGCGGAAACGGTTTTATAGCATTTTTCATTTCCGCTTTTAGAAATACCTTTCTTAAAGAAAACATTTTTAATCCGCGTGACGCTGGGAGTATGAAGTTATTAAAAGATATTTCTGATAATGCTTCCAATACCGCATTCACCTTGAGTAGAGGTATCTATGAAATAGAAAGGTTAATTGAAGAAAGAAATCAAATTAACCAGTTTAGTGATGAAAAACATGATTTAACTCATTTAAAACAAATGGTCGAAGATATTTCAATGTTATTAAAGGAGCTTAAACTCATCTCAGATGATATATGGGGGGACATTGCAAGGAACTATAAAAGTAGATTAAAAGAAATCCAAAAAATTTAAATTGATCTATGACCGGGCCCGCATCAAAACGGGTCCGGTTTCTTTCCACAATACTTAAAATAACAAGATTAGAATGGATAAATTAAATTTTGTCGTCTTTAACCTTAAATCCTATGTTAGAAGAATTCAATTATAACAAAGGACCATCCATCCTCTACGAACATTGCAATGCCTCCAATTATAAAAGGTAATATTATAAGTCGCAGGCGCAGTAAAACTAAAGGCCGACGTTCTTGCCCAGCCAATGGGACATGTCCCTGAACATTCATAAAATGCTTGGTCCCCAGGAGCACAATCACCTGACCCCGTATTAGCCATAAACACCGTTGCATAGTTAACATTAAAGCTTGGGTTGTAACTTAAACTTAAAGACGAGCTAACTTCTGTAGAATTAGGAGACTGTGGAACTACTACGGTTCTGAAGACAGCGTTTGGCCCTTTATTAATACTCTGGCAGTACCTGTTTCCTTGATTCGATGCCCACCCGCTTTTGGGGATATTTACTTTCTGGAAAAAGCTAAAAGTTTTTGTTTCTTTCAACCATTCAAACTCAACCGCATGAACATTTACCGAAAAACAAAGAGTCAATAACAATACGAATATTATTCGTTTCATTTTCCTCCCTTTCTTTTTTTTAAAAAAATCGCTTTTAAAAGTAGGCCGCTACCAAAATATTTTTTATCGAAAAATGGAATCCTATTCCAGTGGTTTTGGATTCTCTATTTCCAGGTATTTTGACCCCATGACGTGCCCAATTAATTTATGCCACTCTTTAAGTTAAGGTTTATATATTTCTCAGTTATTTTGTTTCAGGCACTGGCGGCCGGTAATCAAGACTGATATTATATTTTGGCATTTGAAAAGTCCCCAGAGTATAGCATAATTAGGCAATCGATCAACGCTCACGGAGTTTCCCATGGTAAGACTGATAATTCTTTTCCTCATTCTATCCATTCCAAGTTATTCATTCGCTCACCGTTCCGGCTGCCATCGCTGGCATAGTTGCCCGTCTGATCGAGGTACTTATACTTGTGGCGACACTGGCCATTGTTCTGGATGCGGAGATAATCAGTATTGTCAAAATGGAGGCGTAAGAGCGTTTAATTCGCCGGTAGAGGAAGAACCTAAGGCAGAAGAGGCTTCGAAGGAAACAACCGTTAAAGAGATTACAGGAGCGTTTGGAGTAACTTTTGGAGAGACCGTAGAGACGTTAAAAAGTAATGGCTTTGATCCAGTCCAAGGGAAAGCTAAAGGAGCGATATATAATTTCCAACCTCAAAAAAAATACAAGGTATTTTCAAATTATCTAGTAAAGGTAACGCCTAAAAGTAGAAAAATATTTACGGTGGGAGGTATTGGGAAAACGGAGGCAATGAAAGCTTGTCAAAAAGAATTAAATACTCTTGAAAAAATTCTCACCAAAAAATATGGAAAAGCAGTTAATAAAACTAATAAATTAGTTTTTATCAATCAAGCTAATAGCGGTATTAGGGTGCTTTGTCAAATGAGCTCTGGAGATGTGGCTACATTAAGTATTTATTACCTACACTTTGGATTGCAGGATCAAGGAAAAAAGGAAGAGATGGAGATAGAACGTCAGGATAAAAAACTAGATATAGATGAGTTTGGTGGTTCGGGTCTATGAAAAGTTCTTATTCATAAAAATGTCATTTTTTTTTCGATTATTTTTATAAATTTCATCCAAACAAATGTTGCCGCAAGCCAAAAGACAAAGTATAGCTGATCATCCTCGCATTTTAAGCAAATAAAAGATAAGTGTTTTTGTATAAAAATTCCCGCAACCAAAAGCGAACACATTCCACAAACAGCCGATATAAGATAACGAAGGTGTCTAGGTTTATCTGCCAAAATTGCAGGCGTTAACATTAGAATCAATAAAATTCCTACGGCGCAATCAATAAAACCAAAGTCACCATTTGAAGAAGTAACTGAAACAACGCCTGCTATGGAAACACCGATTAACGCTAATTCGTTTTCAATTGAATTATCAATTCGATTCGTTTTCTCAACTCCTCCAAAAACTGGTCCTGGTTGTAGTTCGTTGTTTACTAAAAATCTGTTTTGTGGAAATTGAAGTATTTCTGAAAGGACAGAGGAAATATAACTATCTAAACTATTCGATAGGCGGACAAAGCCTTTTTGAAAATTTTCTAAGTTTGCCACAACCATATAAGTCGTTACTAATGCTTCAATAATAATAGATCCTCTGTAAACTTTGAAATTAACCAAGTTAAGTTTTTTTAATTCGTTTTGATTTAATTCCTGCGAAAAACAATCAACAATGTGTTGTTGAATGTAATTCCTAAATTTTTGTTTAGGTACAGGTACCTTTAGTGAAGAATTTCCTTCCGCAAAAAATTTTAAAAGTTGTCTTTCAATATGCTCAGCTTTAACCGGTTGATCCACAACTGCGGGAGGATAATATTCTTCCAATACTTCTATCGTCACCTTGAGGCTAAATAACTCTAAAAGTTTAGGTTTATCTGAATCGTTAAAATTCATTTCCGAACCTTCTGGTTTTATGTTTGGTGAAATTTTAATCCCAAAAACTAAGTTTTAAAATTTTGCATTCAAAATACCTCTTTTTTGTGGTATTTACAATAGGTTCCCATATACCGATCCTAGGAGGCCATATGAAGAAGCTAGTCTTGGCATTAATTCTTGTTTGGTTATTTCCTTCCACATCATTTTCCCATCCTGGTCGTCAAGATTCAAACGGTGGCCATAGAGATAGCAGAACTGGTGTATACCATTGCCATAAACCTGGCTGCGTTGTTCCTTCCTCTGAAAGTTCATCTACAACATCAAATTCACCTCTATCCATATATGTAATAGATGTTGGGCAAGGCGATTCAACCTTGATTGTTGGACCTAGCGCAACTTTATTAATGGATGCAGGAGATAATCGAGGCAGAACGCATGGGGCTGAATATGTCCAATCATTATTGAACAAATTAGGCATTACAGAATTGGATTATGTTGTTGTTTCTCACTACGACGTGGATCACATGGGTGGATTTGTAACTGTAGGAAGGCATTTCCATACGTCTCTAATTTGGAACCAGGAAGGTAATTTAGCGGATCCAGTATGTACTCCTAAAAACTTGTTTCCCAAAAAAGGTATATACGATATGGGAGAGCCAAAACCTGGAAGAAAATCTAAGGCTAGAACCGAATGGAAAAAATGTTTGCCCCAATTAGCTGGAGGAGAAGGGCAACCTGAACACGTTGCAATTGATAACCCAAGTATCTTGGGTAAAGAGTTAGATTTGGGAGGCGGTTTTAAGGCAACGTTTGTGACAGGTGACGGCTTTGTAATAGATCATCCAAACCTTATAGACAAAGCTAATTCTCCAAATGAAAGCTCTATATCCTTATGGGTTTCAGGACCAGGGGATTTTGACTTTTTAGTCACCGGGGATTTAATAGGTCGAAAAACCAATAGCGTAGAAGATGCAAAATTGGAATTTGCGTTAGCTAACAGCCTAGCTGCTAGAGGAGTAGATTTAGAAATATTAAGAACGGGACATCATGGCGCAGCTAATGCCACCGACGATGAATTTATTAAGAAGATAAAACCTGAGGTAGCAATAATTTCTGTAGGAGATGGAAATTCACATGGTCATCCACATTGCAGTACTGTTAGCAACTTAGGTAGAAAAAAGGTCAAACTTTTACTTCAAACTGAATCCGGTGTGACCAATTGTCGTTTGCCGCAGTCCATGAATAGAGTTATTGCAAACGGAACGATTCAAATAGAAGTTTCAGGAGGAAACTATACTATTTCAAATTTTGGTGAAGAATCTCCTGTCACTGGGAAAGCCACAGCATCGTTTAATTTTCAATGTAATACCAACGGTTGCTAATTTTTCTTTAAGCAAATCTACTTTTAGCGTTCGAACCATTCCAAAGGGCGATGCCATGAACAAGGTTAAGGAAATGAGAGGAAATTTGTAAATGGAATCACCTTCATTTTTTGCTTATTGGGGCTCTTTTATAGTTTTGGCTACTTTCGTGCATCTTCTCTTTTGGGCAATGGGAGACGCTTCTAGTGAAGAGTCAAGGAAAGCTTGCTCTAACTGGCTAGGCAATATTAAGACGGGTGAAACATATGAAAATTGGGCCGTTACTTTTGGGAGTATCTTTGATCGAATATTGGGAGAGGAGCATTTTTCATGGAAGCGTTTTTTTAGATCAGGCCTAGCATCTTATGCGTCTCTAGTAATTTGTTTTGCCGCTGTTTATACATTTGATGTAGATTTTTATAATAATGATTTTGAGCGTGACGGTGTCTTATATTCAATTTTGTCGATTTTTATGGGTGGGGCTGCGTTAAATCTTATTCCAGATTATTTCTCTCTTATTCAGACGAGGTACTTTATAAACTTTTTTGAAAGACCTCGAAATAATATTTTTATGCCGTTGGCTTTAATTTTAGACGTTTTTTCAACTTATATATTATTTTTTTTCGCCCTCATTATAATGGCTGGTTTGACAAGTTTGGTTGGCTTATCGGATACTAAGGTAAGTCCTTTTTTATTATTGTTTAGCCCGCTTGATGTACTGAAAAAATTAATTAATCATCGGTTTTTAATAGTATTTCTCTCAACAACCTTTTTCACCTCAATATGGCTCTATTTCTATCTTTTTTCCGGTTGGGTAATTAAGTATTTAAAAGTGTTTACAAGGTTCCTAAATATTGAAGAGAAGCCTTTCAAATCCTTAGGCATTGTTTCCATGTCCATTGTATTCATCATCTATTTAATCGCGTCACCATTCGTACTGTTTAAATAATGGCCTCCTACATCCCGCGTAAATGCCCAAAATGTGGAAGCGATATGATTCTAACCGTCGCTGAGAATAAGAACGGATCGCCCAAAGGAGCCATGAAGGGGAAATGTTTGAAGTGCTTTAAAGAGCAAATATATTATTTGGATGCGAAGGAACTGAGGAAAACTAATGTCGGGGAATAAAGATGTTGAAAAAAATCAAAAAATTCTTTTTTTTACGTCACTCGCGCTAATTGGCTTAGGGAGTATTTTAGTTGCTGTTGATAAAAATACTGGCGCAGGTTTAACTTTTACCGCAGGAACCTTAATTTTAATATTTTCACTTTTATCTAAATTTAAAAAATTTAAGGGGTTGGGGATCGAAGCCGAATTATGGGAGGAAAAACAAGAAGAAGCGGAAAAGTTGATTTCAAATCTCAAGTCTCTCTCTGTTGTTGTTTCCAAACCAATAGGCCATTTGGTTACAAAGTTAGGGTATTGGAATACGGCTCTTTCAAGAGAAGAGCTTTATAAAATTCAAAATAATTTAAAAGATGAGCTTGAGAAAAATGATATTTCAAATGCAATGATTGATGAAGCTCTTATGGAATTTCATTTATTCAATTTAAGGGGTCTTAAGGGTCCAATGTATAGTTTTATGCAGGAAGCAATTAAGAATGAAATAAAAAAGTGGGAAGAAAAACTAAGAAATTATCCGTCCCCAGTAAATGCAGGCGATCCTGATTATGCATCTTTATGTGAGGACAAAAAAAAGGTCTATGAATGGCAAGACAAAGTTCGGAAAAAATTCCCCGAGCTAAGCTTAAACAACGGTATAGATTCGCTTCAACAATTTATTCAGGATTTTGAGTCTGAACCTCTAATGAATATTAATGAGAATCTTCTTGAAAAATTTAAAGATGAGTTAGAGGACATAAAATACTATCAAGGCAATAAAGAATTTCGTCGTCTTCCGGAATGGTTTGCTAGCGATCCAATTAAAAATAAATAAAACTGAAAATGGATGATAAAAATGTAATACCTCCAAATCTATCCAGCTTCAAACCGTCGTATTCCTCCCCGTCAGTGGTCCCCAAACTGGGGACTACTCAATAGACCAGTGGTCCTTAAATTAAGGACTACTCAATAGATTAGGTACCACCAAGCTGGTGGTGACTGAATATTTACCGGAAACAAAATAGCATCTACGTTGAAAAAAATGCTTACTATTCGATAGTTAGATAGAGATAAACATGAAAGAAGCTTTACCCAATAAAAAAACCTATACCGTATTGGAGATTGCGGTAGCCTTGTCTAAGATATGCGGAATAAGTGTAGCGGCAGCTAAACAGGGGATCTATCGGCAAATTGGTAAAGAAATACAAGCGGTAAAGGACAGTAGGCCGATGCGTATTGATCGCGAACAAGCTTTAAAAATACTTGAGGGTACCCCTTTATAATCCTACCTTGTCGACATACCTCAAAGGTTGACAAAATCCCATTATTACCCTATCTTCACTAGTAGCGAAAATTAAGCGAAAATACTATTTTTCAATACGATAGGAGCTTTTTTATGGGTAGTCCTTTAAAGGTGACGCAGATCAAGCCAGGTAACGCCAAAGAGGTTTGGGTATCTGGGAATAGCATCAGAGGCTTAGATATAGATTATCCTAAGTTGCTATTAGAGAAGGTTAACGAGATCGACAGAATTAAAAAGCAGCTAGTCCTTTCAAGAGACGTTATCAACCGACAACGTAGGGCCATCCGAAAGCTTACAGATAAAGCCAACCCCAAGAAAAGTATCGTAGCCGATTGGCTAGAGCCTCAACCAGTGGCTGCGCCAAAATGTTACCAGTCTGAAAACCTTACAAAACCTATGGTTGAAGAGCCTACCAAATACATTACAATCGGTGAATAGAACCTTATAAAACCTTATATTTTAACTTAATTGGATGTTGACAAATGTTGACATTTAGTTATCACCAAATTGGTGACCACTGAAGAAGTAACCTGTTATTAAATGTTGTGGTTTGCGCTTTCCCACTTGTTAGGAAAAGTTAAGGTTTTAAAATCTTCCTCCACGGTATTTTTTCTACTCAGAAAATAATAATTGAAATAAATTATTGTCAATGAAATAAATCTCTAGAAATCTATTGAATTACTGCGAATTAAGGCTTTGGAATTCCAAAGTACTGTAAACCTAGTCTAAACTATCTCTTTTTGGTTCTTGAAGAAGAAATTCCACCTTTAAACAATTCATAAGGAGAAATTATGACTAGGTTAAAAATAGGAATTATCTGTTTTGTCATATTTGTTTTCGCATCTACTGGTTGGGCGCAAGATGAAAAGGCCAAGGTGTCTTCAGGTGACACCACCGAAGGATTTTTAATGGATAAGCTCCAAGCGGGGCCTGATATTGAATTAACTGAATCCGGTACCTCCAATCGCGTTATTATTATTGGCCGAAAACCTGTTTTGACTGCCAAGGGCGATGTGTTAACTCATGACGGAAATAAAGAAATTCGTTTGGGAGTAGGGGCAAATGGTGAAGTTTTAACTTCGGATTCAACTGCCCCAAATGGAATTAAATGGGGTTCCGTACCCGCTGGGCCGGAAGGACCTCAAGGACCGGCAGGTCCTGAAGGTCCACAAGGAAACTTAGGTCCTCAAGGAATTCCTGGCGACACCGGTCCTCAAGGTCCAATTGGACTAACCGGACCTCAGGGGGCTATCGGCGCGACTGGAGCGCAAGGTCCAACCGGAGCTACTGGACCTCAGGGTGCGACTGGAGCTACAGGGCCGACTGGCGAAACGGGACCAGCGGGGCCCGCTGGGGTAAGCGGTAAAGATGATGCTGATGGAGTAGAAATCCTTTTCACGAGGGAATTTCAATATGATCCTGGTACAGGTTCTGTTCCGGCTATTGATATGAATGGAACGGCTTTGGTTATAAGTCAAACCGACCCAACAGTCACCCTCGCAGGTCAAAACCGTAATATTTTATATACAGGAGATATTCCAAACACTACCCCAATAATTCAACAAGTAATTATCGATATGCCAGAATCTCTAATTGAAGGTAATTACAAGTTGAAATTATCCAATACTCAGGGAGACTCGGAAGCATTTATTCCTTTAAACGAATTAACCGCCACTGCTACCAACCAAGATTTAACAACTGGAGAAATCTTTACGACTTCCAATGTAATAGTTTCTGGAACTCTTGGCAATGCTTTCGACGATGTGCCAGGAACTAGTATAAACTTTTTAACCAATCCCGAAACTTATCCCGAAAATATAACAGTTGAAATGTCTCAACCCAAAATCGTAACCGACGTGCGGATCAACGTTGAAGGAGCTGAAGGAAGAGCGAGTAACGTATCATTTACTATCGATGGTAGTAATGACAATTCCACTTGGACTACCTTAAAATCAGTATCCGGCTATAATTTTGCATCGGGAAGGCAGAGTTTTGATTTATTTTCCTTCACTAATACAACGGCATACACCTATTACCGCATAAACTGGACAAACAGCGCTAATAATGTAGGAGGCGGTAATGGTGGGCTTCCTACCTGGTACGAAACCGAAATGTACAATAATTATTCTCCTGGTACCCCTGTTGATATTTCGAACGGCCAAACCTATACGACTTCTAATTCGATTAGTTCGGGTAGTATTGGTAACGCTTTTGACGATAGCACTGGAACCAATATAAACTTTTTGACCAATCCTGCCGTTTACCCTCAATTTTTAAAAGTTCAATTTGCAGAACCAAAGGTTATAAAGTTTGTGAGAATTAACGTTGAAGGAAACGAGGGACGAGCGGATAACGTGTCTTTCAATATTGACGGTAGTAATGACAATTCCACTTGGACTACTTTAAAGTCAATAAATAACTATTTTTTCTTATCGGGAAATTCTACTTTTGATGATATTGGTTTAAATAATACAACAGCGTACACGTATTATCGTATTAATTGGACCCACAGCAATAATACTGGAGGCAACAATGGAGGACTTCCTACTTGGTATGAAACTGAAATGTCTGAAGTTACTCCATAACCAAATTTAAATTTGATCAATAAAGGTAAGTTTGGTATTTCATTTTCCCCACTAAGGTAGAATTTATGCAAACTTAGCGGGCGCAGTAAACAATGGCACTACTATCCAATTAATCTATTACTTTAATTGGTAAAAGACTAAAGAACGCCTCTCGAATTGTTTTTCGGGGGGCGTTTTTTTTATTTAGTTTGCAGCTCTCCTCTAAAGTAGATCGAAATAGAAACCATTGATAATATCAATAAATTTCAATGAATATTCCTAGGCGATTATCGTTTTAAAACGAAAAATAAACGAAAGGCACTTTAAAATTTAGCTGATAAAACAGCAAAATAACAGCGAGACCAAGGAATCTGTGTTCTTGTAAAAAACAAGAAAATAACAGGAACCGAACCTCAGAAAACCTCAGATTGAAAAACCCTCCTCGGACTTGTCAAAACTTGACATTTAAAACGCTATTCGTGCGGGCTATAGCGAGAAAACGGCAAAAGAGCAAGGTTATCAGAACCTCACAAAACTTCACATCCAAGAAGCTATCCGACTTATCAAAACTTATGGTTTAACGCCATATCCCGCCATTGTTAAAAACAATAAAAAACAATAGCCGAATGCCTGTTAAAACAGGCCCAAAAAACAGGCAAACACCTAAGTCAAATCCCCTGCAAAAAGCAGGCAAAGAACAGGCGATTACAATAAAAAGGAGAAATTCCCCGCATTGTTAAAACAGTAAATAAACAATGAGGCGTGATACTAATTTGCTACTAATTTTTGAGAAATAGTAGGAAAGAGATTTCCTGAAAATACAGGAGAAATACAGGGGATTGATAACTGGAAGGAATAGCCATTAATGCGAACCGTTTACTATATAAATGCAGTTCTTGCGGTAACTTATTGGTAACTTAAGAAGGCTCCTCAAAACCAACAACCACCCTATCCTATTGATTTTAATGGAGCCGACGGGCGGAATTGAACCGCCGACCTACTGATTACGAAACTTATTTTAGCATTTTATATAACTGTCTGAATTTGGAAAGGTTTCCCTTTTTTGCTTATTTTTCAGGCGTTTAAAACCATTCCATTAGTTCCATAAATTCTATTGATTCCATCCAGGTGGGTTTTGTCAGTCACAAATAAGTCATTTTGGAAAAAAGAAAACTCTAGAAGGTTTATCAAGGTAGAATTTTTGCGGAACAATTCATCATTCATCAATAGATCTTCCATTCGATTCCGAGTGGTATTATCTTTACCATGTAGTTAAAAGGAATTTTCGGGAATGACCTTCCTCAATTATAAACTTGTGAAAAGTAGAGAAGTTAAAGGTTCTTAAGTATTGTGATTTGAAGTTGAACTTCTTCCGAAAGCCTATTTTCAAACGGTTAATCGAAACAAAGTTGTCTTTCCCTGAAATTGATATTTCAACAATTCTCTTTATTTTTTATAGTAATTCTTTAATGCCTGCACAGAGATTTAATTCAGAAAATTAATCTTAAGGATATATTTATTAAGTTTTTTCCTACTGGCTTTTAAGGGATATCCTGGTTTAAATTGAGGAATCACTGGTTTTTTAAATTTCCTATTTTTTTTACAATTTAGTATTACCGAAAATGTAATTGGAAGGGAAATAAAATGAATGTTTGGGGTTCGCTTAGCCTAAGGTGGAAGCAGTCAATACTCTATTTGCTTGTGGGGCTCATCCCATTGCTAATTGTAACTATTGTTAATTCCATTTCTTTTGAAAAGATTAAAACCATCAACGCTTCTCAATTTCAGACAACCGCTGAGCATATTGCCGATAAAATCGACAGAAATCTCTTTGAACGCTATGGTGATGTTCAAGCTTTTGGCTTGAATACAATCCTTCGTAGTTAAAAATATTGGTATAAGGAAAAAAGTCCAATTGTGAAAGCGATGAATAATTATGTCGATACCTATGATATTTATTATTTTACGCTATTGGTTGATTTGGATGGCAGGGTTATCGCGGTTAACAATAAAGATCAAAACGGAGAAAGTATATCAACCGAAAGTCTTTATAAACGTAATTTCAAGAATACTAAGTGGTTTAAAGATGTTATCAATAAAAGATACTACACCAGCCAAAAAGGTAATATCGGTGGAAATAGCGATTTCACAGGAACGGTAATTTTTCCGTTATACCGAAATGATGATGTGCAAGCGATCTATAGAGGAGACGATGGTTTGACCATTGGGTTTGCGGCTCCCGTTTACGGTCCCACCGGCAATGTCATTGCGATATGGCATAACTATGCAAAGTTTTCGTTAGGAGAAGAGTTTTTTATTGAAGCTTGGAAATCCCTACAGCAAAAAGGTTTGGGCGAAACTGAATTAACTTTGCTCGACAGGGAAGGAAAAGTCATTGTCGATCACGACCCCTCTTTAGGGCGAGGGACCAAAACCAGCGTTCATCATGATTTTGACGTTCTCATGAAATTAAATTTAGCGCAAAAAGGGGTTGGAGCCGCTGTAAAAGCGGTTGCCAATGACAGTGGTTTTATGTATGCCGAGCATGCACGGAAAAAGATAATTCAGGCCGCAGGTTTTGTTCATCACAAGGGAGCTTTAAGTTTTCCTGGTATGAACTGGTCTATTTTGGTACGAGCCCCTGAAGAAATAGTGAACGCTCCTCTTATTTCCATTCAAAATCAAGTCGTTTGGATCACTGTTGGATGTATTATTATGATCCTCATTTTTGGTCGATGGAGCGCAAATAAAGTAGTGGAGCCGATCCTTTCTTTGATCTCTGAATTAAAGAAATTTGCCGAAGGAAATATTCAAGGAATCCAACCGTTAAAAATCAACACGAAAGACGAATTTAAACAATTGGACGAATCTTTCGTTACTTTAGTCGATAGTTTCAAAGAATTTATGAAAACCACTACCGGTCTTTTGAATGGTTCTATTCAAAGTTTGAATAATGTTTCTGTAAAGGGAGATTTCAAGAGAGAATTAGATGAAATGCTGGGCCAGGCCAATGAAACCAATACAATTAAAACCATGGTGGAAAACTCACCAGGACTTACGGGAACCTCTAAAAATAGGTCCTATTTTTCAAAAAAGGTTGTAAAATATCGGAGGACGTAATTTTGCATTTTCCTACCGTAATTAAGGAGTCTATCCCATGGCCCATCCCGGATTTTTCGATTTCGACAACCGCTTAGAATCTCTTAGTAAACTAGGCGACCCCTTAGAAACGTTAGATCAATCAATTCCATGGGAAAAGTTTCGTTCTCTTCTTTCTAAAGGCCTCCGAAAAGCTAAAAAGAATAACGCCGGTCGTAAACCTTACGACTCCGTTTTGATGTTTAAAGTTCTTATTTTGCAAAGCTTGTACAATCTGAGCGACGATCAAACCGAATACCAGATTCGAGACCGCCTGTCTTTTATGCGTTTTTTAAATCTTCGATTCGAAGATCCTATTCCCGACGCGAAAACACTTTGGCTATTCCGCGACACGCTGGCCAACAAAGGCGTTATCGAAAAACTATTCAACAAGTTCAACAAATACCTAGACCGTGAAGGCTTTATCGCTAAACAGGGCCAAATTATCGACGCCAGCATAGTGCCCGTTCCAACCCAACGCAATACTCGGGAGGAAAACTCCGATATCAAACAAGGTCAAACTCCTAAACAATGGACTCAAAAACCGCCTAAGCTTCGTCAAAAAGATGTTGATGCCCGCTGGGTCAAAATGCAAGGTCATAACCATTACGGATATAAAAATCACGTCGGCGCGGATCGAAAACACAAACTCATTAGAACCTATCAAGTCACCGACGCTTCGGTTCACGACAGTCAACCTTTTGAACAATTACTCGATCCCAACAACACCGGAAAAAAAGTCTGGGCCGATAGCGCATATCGTTCCAAAACCATCGATCAAACTCTTAAACAAAAGGGACTTGAAAATCAGATCAAATATAAAGGTTACCGTTACGCTCCTTTATCCCAAGCTAAACTACGCGTCAATAAAAAAAGATCCAAACTACGCGCTCCTGTCGAGCACATCTTTGCCTTCCAGCAAAATGCGCTGGGAGGAAAATTCATTCGAACCATAGGCATTCTAAGAGCGAAAACAAAAATTGGACTCATGAACTTGGCTTACAATATGAAACGCTATCTTTACTTACAAAAACTAAACGAACTAAAAACTACCGGGTAACAAAGGGCCGGGGAAATAAGCCCCTTCCTCCTTTTTAAAAGGAGGATAAATTATAAAATCAGGTTAACAAATATCTCTATAAGATAAACAGACACCTCTAAAATAAAACTGAAAACAAAAATTTAACTAAATATTACGATTTTTAGAGGTCACCTTAAAAAATTTAACAAGCCTAATTTCTGAATGTACTAAAAATCGGCAAAATTAAAAATTTAAACGAAGTTTCGTGCATAAATCTTTGGGTAGTTCTTTACATGCATGATCAAATTTATAATTGGTAAACGGTATCAATATTGCTGGGTAAAGAGTATGAAACTTTTAGAAACTTTATTGAGCTTAATAAAAGAGGTAAGGGATAAGTGATTTCATTTTTTAAATGGCGAGTAAAAAATCAATATATTAAAGACAACTGCCAAAATAAATTAAAAATTGTTGAAGCTATTAGGCTCCTTAAAGTAAGAGTTAAGAAAAGGCCGAAATAATAGCTTTAATATTTTAAAAGTCTTTAATAG
>Ga0209992_10002278_pt1 | contig 17911 bp, 22 predicted proteins | sample 2SBtaG_2_FD_182564 | JGI IMG/M metagenome (GOLD analysis project Ga0209992, IMG submission 182564) | Deep subsurface microbial communities from Kolumbo volcano to uncover new lineages of life (NeLLi) - 2SBTROV12_ACTIVE470 metaG (SPAdes)... | ecosystem: Environmental > Aquatic > Marine >... | reverse complement strand
TCAATCCAGGATCTTCTTTGATTTTTGATAGGAAGACCTATGATTTCATGGTAAAATTGTAGGGATTTGTCAATGTCTTTTACTGCTAAAATTACATTGCCTACTTTTTTGATGTTCACAGATATACTTAGTCAGAAGTTCTTTAAATCCATTGCGTCATTGCACTTCAACCATAGTTTCAGTTCTATCCACACCGCTAATTTTTTGAATTTGGTTTGCCACTTCTTTAATCTGAACTAATTCTTCAACATCAATTATAGCAACCGCATCAAATTGACCACTTGTAGGAAATGAATCAGTAACAGAGGAGATTTTTTTCAATCTAGCTGCTATTAGCTTTTTAGGTGATTTGACTAAAATGATTGCTCTTACCACCCTAAATCAACCTCCACTTCTATCAATGTCTCAGTTGTCACAATGTCTTTGATTTTTTTAAAATCAATTACGATGTTGTTTATTTCATCAATGTTTCCTTGTAATAGAACACTAATGTCGGCCCTACCTGCAACAACCATTATTTGCTTTACAATTTTTCTTTTTTTCTTTAAAATTCCAACTACAGAATCAACCTTACCTGGTTTGACTGTAATTAAGCATAAAGCACGCATGTATAGTATAAGCTATCGGATCTGATAAAGATTCCTAGTCAGATGCTTCTTGAGAACGAGCTTCCTCTAGATATGCACGTCGTTCTTCATTGACTTGTTCTTGATCAATTTCAATATCATCATCAACTATGACAATGCCCATATCACTTGGGGGTTCATTTTTTGCTTTTTTGGTTTTTGCTTTAGTACCTTTAGCTTTTGTTGTTTTAGCTTTGGCGGTAGTTTTCTTTGCAGGTGATTTTTTTACCGTTTTCTTTGCTGCTTTTTTTTCAGCCATGAATCTCGAAAATCAAGAGGTGGGGTGGTTTTTAAAGATTATGCAGAATAGGATTTAGATCTAAATACAAAAACATTATCGATCCAGTAGGCCATCTGAGTCAAGTTTTGACGCATAATTGACTTTATCATTTATTGTTATATATCATTTCTATCGGAGGTGAAATGACATAGCAACATTAGCAGATTACCAAATAATTGGAGATAGTGCATCATTGGCAAAAATAGGAGATCAACCATTTACAATCACATTTGTAGAGGATTCAGACTATACTCAAGGTGAAATAGTCACAAAAGGAGTAAAAATCACTACAAAAGAAATGTTTGAAGTTGATGGGAATCATATCAATAAATTCCACACCACTAGAGTGGCAATAGTTAACAGATTCAAAAATGACAAACTTCGTGAAGATGTCAATATTAAACAAATCCCATTGGGACCAGTCAAATGCATATCTGAAAAATCAGCATCAGGGAAAAATTTCTTTAATCTAGTAGATGCATGATTAAAAATTATTAGAAAAAAAGGTCTTCCACCTTTTCTTTATTTTTATTAAGAAAAGGGAATAAAATGAAAACCAACTTTATTATGATAAATATCTACTTAACAGTATTGTAATTTTAAAAAATGACTGATCTCATAGAGCAGTAATTTCCCAAATTAACTACGATGTAGTAAAATGTAAGAATTAGTTTTTTGTCAGATATTGGTTTTATGTTTAACTTTCAATATCAATAATTACCACATACCAAAATATCAATAATTCTTACCACGACAATATTTTATTCAAAGTGGAGAATAGAATAGTGTTGATAGAGCAAATTTCAAAATTCAAAAATAAAATGTTTGAGCCTATAGATATAGCAATTTTAGTCTATTTTAGAATAATTTTTGGGGCAATTATGCTGTGGGAAGTTTTAAAGTATTTTAGCAGTGGTTGGATTTCGCGATATTGGATAGACCCTCCATTCAATTTTACATATTATGGATTTGATTGGGTAAAGCCCTTACCTGGAGATGGAATGTTTTACTTGTTTGGAATAATGGGTGTTCTCTCCATATTCATTATAATTGGATTCAAATACAGGATTGTAACCACATTATTTTTTATTGGTTTTACATATACATTTCTTTTAGAACAAACCAGATTCTTAAATCACTTTTACTTAATTTCTTTGATTAGTTTTTTAATGATTTTTGTTCCAGCTCATAAAGCATTATCAATTGATTCATGGTTAAATAAAAAATCATATTCTGATTTTGCACCTTATTGGTCGTTATGGATATTAAAATTTCAAATTGCGATAGTTTATTTTTTTGGAGGAATTCAAAAAATCAATTACGATTGGTTACACGGAGAACCAATGAGACACTGGTTATCAGAAAAAACAGATTTTCCAATATTGGGAGCATATTTTACAGAAGAGTGGATGGTTTACCTTCTATCATATAGTGCTTTAGGATTAGATCTATTGGCAATACCATTTTTGATGTGGAAAAAAAGTAGATGGATTGCATTTGGTTTTCTTGTAGCATTTCATGTTATGAATTCCCAATTATTTACCATAGGGGTATTTCCATGGTTTATGATTCTTGCAGTACTGATATTCTTTGATCCTAGTTGGCCAAGATTAGGCAAATGGAAAAAATCACAGAACAAAACATATTTTCCAAAAACTAGTTCAGGTTTAACAAAAAATCAAAAAATTGTTTTTGCAATGTTGATGATTTTTGTAATTTTTCAAACAACAATGCCTTTAAGACATTATTTTTATCCCGATTACGAAGGATGGACTGATGAGGCACATCTTTTTTCATGGACAATGAAACTCAGAGATAAACACACTGACGAACTCACCATTCGTGCAATTGATCATACGACAGGAAAAATAGGAGTAGTAAATCCAATGTTTGATTTAACAAGAGAACAATTATCAAAATTATCACATAGTCCAGATTTGATGGTCCAATATTCTCATTACCTGATAGAGGAATTAAAGAGTCAAGGATATAGCGATAATGTTGAAATCAGAATCGAATCATGGGTTTCATTAAATGGCAGAGAGCCTCAGCTTTTGATTGATCCTAACATAGATTTGACTAAACAAGAACCTACAATCTTTCATAAAGACTGGATAATGCCCTTTAACAACACTCAACTAGGAACTCATTATGAAGGGATTGTATTTAATCTAAATCCAGAATACTAGTGCGTTCGCTTTATTGAAATGATGTCAAAAATTTAATAGTAAATACAGTGCCGCGGGCGGGATTTGAACGCGCGACAGCCCGGTCTTCAGCCGAGTGCTCTCCCAGGCTGAGCTACCACGGCACTTAGAAAAAATTGAATGTGTTGAGGAATTAAAGTTTGTCATTTTAAGAATACATAGGGAATATTTCTAAAATAGAAATTGCGATCTTTGAAAATCTATGGCAAGCAATGGTTTACTGTACAAGATAGTTCCTGCCATCCAAGTTTTTGTTTCTGATTCTCATCTAACTGATTATACAAATACAGCACATCACAGCTTTCAATATCATTGCCCCACAAAATAGATTGATAAATTCCCTTTGCTTTATTATCAAAATTATCTGAAGAGATGTCCCCCATATTCTCAAAGATTATATAAAGATCTGATGGGGTATTACACATAATTTTATGACCATCAGGTAAATTCTCATATGTTTTTTGTAACGCTTGGTCATCTGCATATTTTATCAATCCCGGCAAGGCAATGAATATACCAACAACAACAAACATCATAATCAATACTATGGCAATAACTAGAAACCAATTAACCAAAAATATTCACCAATAATATAATCATGGTATTCATCAAAATTCTATATTTTTAGACTTTCCATGGGACATCTGGGACATTTTTTCGCTTGTTGATTAAACGGCCCATTACAAAAAACAAATCAGATAGTCTATTCAAATATTTTATACAGTTAGAATTAATTTCATCTTTTTCACTTAACAATACAGTTTGTGATTCTGCACGTCTCACTACAGTTCTGACATAATGTAGTTGTGCAGCAGATGCATCTCCACCAGGTAAAATAAAATTTGTCAGTTGTGGTAATTCTGTTTCAAATTTATCAATATGTAATTCTAAATTTTCAATCATTTCCAATGACACCCTATTTTTTGAATCATTAAGATTTGTGTTTGAGAGGTCAGCACCCACTACAAACAAATCATTTTGAATTTGAGTTAAAATGGATACAACATCTTCATCTAAAGAATAAGTTAATACAATTCCAAGTGAGGCATTTGCTTCATCTACAGTTCCATATGAGATGATTCTAGGGTGAGATTTGTCAATTCTGTAATTTCCCTGCAATCCCGTACTTCCATCATCGCCAGTTTTTGTATATATTTTCAATATTTTTTATATTTTGAAATAAGTAATATGTGATTCGTAATGTCACAATATTATGATAGAGGATATTTTCAAATCAGCTGCTAATTTGAAAAAAATTCATCGACAAGGGTGGATCGATAAATTATCAATAGATAAACCTGAATCAGTTGCGGATCATTCGTATTCTATGGCAATGATGGGGATGATCATATCAGATATTGAAAATTTCAATTCAGAAAAAATTCTAAAAATGATTCTATTGCATGATTTAGCAGAATCTGAAGTTGGAGATTATACTCCAGGTGAAATAACCATAGAAAAAAAGAATGAACTTGAAAATAATGCATTTTTAAAAATTATCAAGACTTTACCAGATAAAATAAAAACACAATATGAAACACTTTGGAATGATTATCAGAAAAATGAATCATCTGAAGCCAAAATTGTACATCAATTAGATAGACTAGAGATGGCCCTTCAAGCAAAGATATACCAAAATGATGGTCACTCAGAAGAGAAATTAAAGACTTTTTTTGAAACTGCAGAAAATGAAATTACTCATCCAAAATTAAAAGAATTATTTAGAAACATTGTAAATGAATGATATAACATGGATGACAATGAAAAAGACCAATTAATTGATGCACAAAAGCAAGTGATTGGAATTCTGTTTGAAGTAATCAAAAGATTACAAGCAAATAATGACTTGGATGAAGAGTATTTTCAAATTTTATCAAAGGGAGTTAAAAATGAAAGTCGTGTTTCTGAGATTCAAAATGAAAGGGCAGAAAATGCAAAAATTGTTGGTAGATTATTAGAACAATTAGAAATCTAGTTTCCACAACTGCAATCATCATCAGATATTATCCTTAGATGTGCAGTTTGCATGTATTTGTCTTGGACATAGTTTGCCAAATTTACAATTCTGACACGTGGCTCTTTGGTATTCCAATTACCCTCATTTTCAAACCAAAATTCAATCTCATCAAGGTCATATCTTTCATTTTGTTCAACTAGTCCTTTGAAGATTAATTTTATTTCATCAACTTCAGATTCTGATAATTTTGATTTATCCTCAACCATGGTGGTAATTTCATTTAATTTGATAATTACGGGGTTAGTCAAAGGCATATTTTTGTTATCTATAATATTCTATAACAATCTTTAGAGCAAAAATTGTTATAACAATTGCATTACTTGTGAAATATGCAATATTTTCAGGCTTTAAAATTAGGTCAAAAGCGCGTTGCAGAAGCTAGGGAATATCTCAATACTCTAACTAATGGAAAAGCAATGCCTGCTCTAGCCCTTGCAAGTAATTCATCTAGTAATTGGGATGCCGTAGGGGAAGAAAACTTGTATGCATTTGTTGATGAATCAGCAGGTTTTGTATTGACTGATAACAGTGGATATATTCTAGCCTTAGTTGATAAAACAGGATCATCTAAAACCATAGTTCAAGGGGTTACAAAACAGCAAAAGGAAATACTGGAAGTAGCATTTCAAAAGGACAATATTCCAAAATTTGAAGGTAAAGTAATCTTACCTGTCTAGTATGAAGAAAAAAACGTAAGCTTTAGAAAGAATATAGTATTGATAAATAAAATGAGCAAATTCTCTCAAGAAATTGAAGTCGGAGGTCACCTGATTGACTCTTCAATTTTAACTAAAATATTTGACAAGATTATGGATTTACAAGGAGAATTTCAAGTTGAAGAAATTGACATTGGTAAAAAGAAAAGAGATGAATCCTTTGCCAGATTGTCAGTTTCAGGAAAAAACCAAAAACACCTAGATGAAATTTTAGAAACAGTTTATCGGTTAGGAGCAGTATCAAAAATTCAACAGCAAATTACACTAAAAAAAGCACCAAAAAATTATGTAATGCCAGATAATTTTTACAGTACAACTAACAATCACACCAATGTATTCCATAAAGGAAAATGGATTCCAGTAGAAAACATGATGATGGACAAGTGTATTGTTGTTAAAGGAAGTAGGGCATTTTGTGTTCCAGTTAGAGATGTGAAAAAAAATGATCAAATAATTGTGGGGGAAAAAGGTATCAAAATTACACCACCAGAACGTCCTAGAGAAGGAGTAAACGTCTTTGAATTCATGGGAAGTTCAAGTTCCAGTGAGAGACCAACTCAGCACATTGCTAAAAAAGTTGCAGATGATATTTACAATACCAAAAAGAACGGTGGAAAAATTGTAATTGTTGGAGGACCAGCAATCGTTCATACAGGAGCAGATGATTCAGTGTCTGAATTAATCAGATCAGGATACATTGATGGAGTATTGGCAGGAAATGCATTAGCAGTACATGATATTGAATATGCTACACTAGGAACATCTCTAGGAATGAATGTTCATGATGCCACACTAGCATATCATGGTCATAGAAACCACATGGATACAATCAATGCAGTATTCAAAGCAGGTTCTATTGCTAATATGGTGAAAACTAAGAAACTAACCAAGGGGATAATGTATGAATGTGTAAAGAACAAAGTACCATTTGTTTTGGCAGGTTCAATTAGAGATGATGGTCCATTACCAGATGTAATTACAGATGTTGCTCAAGCACAAAGAGAGTACAAAAAAGTACTAAAAGATGCTAGCATGGTAATTATGATTTCTACAATGCTACATTCAATTGCTACCGGTAACATGTTACCAGCAAATGTCAAAGTTATCGTAGTGGATATTAGTCAACCAACAGTTACTAAACTCATGGATAGAGGTACATGGCAAGCCCTAGGAATTGTATCTGATGTTGGAGCATTTTTACCAATGGTTGCACAACAAATTAGAAAAAAGAAATAATCAAGGCATCAATCTTGGATGAAGTAGCTGCAATCCATCTGAATTAAGATCAATTGGATGAATTTGTTCACTATGTTTTATTCCACGCATTTTTGTTACTTGGATTGTTCTCTCCATAGTATCTTCTATTCTAGTATGGCGAAGTTGTATAATACCTGAAGTTACAAACCATTCTAAGGGAACGTCATCATTTTCAGAATGTTCTGAAAGAATAATACTTGTCACTCCAAAATTCTCCAAAGCTTGAACCATTCCCTGTAGTCCCTGCCTCATGTAAAATTTATCAGAATATTGCATAGCCAATATGGTTACAGAATCAATTACAACACGTTTTGCTTCAATTCGTTTTATACTACTTAGTAACAGTTTAGTCAAATGCTCAAATGGTAATTGTTCACCACGATATAGAGAATCGTCTTTTCCAATCAATTCATCTTGAATTTTAAAGGGTCTAGCATCAATCATCAGAATTTTATCTTGTGAGATTAAATCATCAAAGTCCCAACCATATGATTTACAGTCATTTTTTACCTCCTCGATGTTTTGAGACAGGGTAACATAGATTCCAGGTTCATCAAAGTCTTTAGCACCAGAATGAAGGTATTGTAATCCCAAAGTAGTCTTACCACTTCCAGGAGGACCTGAAACAGTCACAGATCTGCCTGGTTTTAAACCACCAGATATGACAGAGTCTAATCCAGGTATGCCCGTTTTTACTTTAGAATAAGTAGAGTCCATTTCTATAAAAAAACTAGTGAGAATTTTGTATATAAAGACGAAGACGAGTTTGATTCTAACAAATATTTTTGTATAAGTTTATTACAAATGAATATTCTTTGAACTCGCCCATAGAGACTCAAAGAGTAATTTCATTGAATAAACCATAGATTTTGAATTGGTCCACATTGCAAATAATTCTTCAGTAGAATTAGCATTCTTGGTAAAGAATAACATTTCACCATTATCTTTGAGAATAAAGCACAAATGATTTTCAATATCTTTACTTAATTTTTTGATGTTTTTTCTTTCTAAATCATCAAAGATGTATGTGGTTTTATCTGAACATGCACTTAGTAATCTAAATTGTTGTTTCGATTTTACAAATGATTCTAAGAAATCCCCATGGTATAATTTTAGATAGTCTTTTTCAGAACCAAGAATTAAAAATTCGTCATTATAACTATCAGTCATTTCAGTAATTTTTGAATGAATTTGATTTGAGCCTTGAAGCATTTGGAATTTTTCTTCTACTTCTTCATGAATTGAATCAAATGCAGGAATATTCTCCCATAATTCAGATAATCCTTTTTCCATTTGCTCTAATGATTTTACTCGTTCTTTTTCTGAATTTACTAAAATCCAAATTGCCTTATCTAATGGTAACGCAGTGAATTGTATAGGGTGTTGGAATGTTGCAGACACAACTCCTTTGTTTTGTAATGCAGATAACAAATGATATGTTTCAGTTCTAGGTAGTTTGAGTGCTCTACATACCTCAGGAGCAGTTTTTGCACCATACTTTCCAAGATAAATGAAAACTTTACTTTGGTTAGATGTTAAACCATACTGTAATAATTCTGTTTGAACTTTTTCTACAGAAAGTTTGTATTCATACATTTGTGAATCAGGTGATGAATCAAATACAGATGTTTGTGTTGTTTCTTTTGCCATGTTTTTTCAGGATCCTATGTTAGAATGGACTATGCTAAATTGATGTATAGCTAAATTTGTTAGATCGAGTTGATCGTTTTTGTCAATTTTTTGCCCAGAATAAAGGGTTAATTTAGGCACAAATAGTCACTATGCTCCAATTTTTATCATATTTTCTACAGGTATGGCTTTACCAGAGTAGATCGATTTTAATGTGAAATTTTCCCTCATTCCAGAGGATTTTAAGAAAGTAATTTCTAGTGTCCCCTCAGTTCCTCTAAATGCAACACAGCCCATATCTTCTTTGAGTCCTTTCTCCATAACAGTGGATAGAGTAGATAATGTTCTTTGAAGATTTTCAAGTTTTGCTTTTAATTCATCTACTGCCTTAAAGTACAATTCTAGTTCACCCTTTAGACCAATACCATTGTAAACTAAAATTTCATTTAAATTATACCATTTATCGCTAATTCCCTTTTTTCCTTTTTTCTTTTTCTCAGACTTTGCCTTTGTTTTCTTATCATCTGTTTTCTTATCATCTGTTTTCTTATCATCTGTTTTCTTATCATCTGTTTTCTTATCATCTGTTTTCTTATCATCTGTTTTCTTATCATCTGTTTTCTTATCTTGTGATTTATTATTAGAAGAGTCACCCTCAAATTTTGCTTTAAAAGCTAAGAAGTCAGGATCATCAGAAGATAATTCTTCATTGATTCTGATTTTTTCTCCCAACAGGTTAGAATATTCTTGAATTTGAAATTCAGTCTCTTCAATTTCTTTTTCTAGATTTACTTTAAGAGAATTTACAGAGTTAAATCTCTCTATTAGGCTTTTCAAGATTCCTCATCTAGTGGTACAATAGAGGGTAGGTTTTCTTTGAGTTGAGACAATGTGCTTAATTGTTTGGTAGCAGTACGCAAGAAAGTAATTTTCTCAGTCAAATATGATTTTTGTTTTTGAATTAATTCTAATAGTTGCGGTGTGACATATTCAACTATTTCAGTAATTACTTCAGGTGGATAATCGGTGAATTTTTTTGTTTCGGTTTTTCCATTTGCTAGTTTAATTACTAATTTTAAATTTGGAAGCATTGTAATTGTTGCATCATCAGGTAAATTGAAAACTCCAGGATGAACACTGGTAGAAAAGGACAAAAATTGGGTAATTACTTGTAAAGCATTGTGTAAATCATCGATGACATTTGTTTTTTGATCCTCAAGTTCATAAATTTGAAGAGATTCCTCCATCAGTGTATTTAGCTGAGTCAATGTTTTGGCATTTACATCATTAGGATCAACTGAAACTGGTTCTGGAGCTGCTTGCTGTTCTGGAGCTGCTTGCTGTTCTGGAGCTGCTTGCTGTTCTGGAGCTGCTTGCTGTTCTGGAGCTGCTTGCTGTTCTGGAGCTGCTTGCTGTTCTGGAGCATTATTACTATCAGTGGATTCTGCAGATTGCAATAATTTGATGTGATCAAAAAATTACATTAAAAGTTGTATGTACTATAATGTTACAGTTTGGTTATGGATTATCATATATGTTAACCGTGCCTATGTTTATGGTTCTACTAAATACCTCACCCTCATCATCATATCCGCTCAAAAACACAGCCGCATTATATTGCCCTACGGGGACAATTTCGCCATCTGAAGGATTTGTCTGTGGAGGATCAGATACAGGTGAAAAAGTAATTTCTGCCATACCCTGATCTGGAATATATTCACTATCTTGAGTAGTTGAAACTGTTACACCATTTACCTCCTTTACGACACCTGCCCATGATTCAGTTCCATCCACAGTAGTAACCAATAATCTAGTTCCTGCATATGTAAAATATGCGCCATCTGGACCACTATTTTGAGCTCTATATATCACATCTTCAGTTCTATCAAAGGAGGTAAATGTTGGCCAATCATCAGGATATACTGGCGGGGTTTGTATGTATGATGAGTCCTTCCATTGAGTGAATTGGGAATCACTATCATCAATTCTAAAATAAAAAGGCAGGCTTGAATCATCACTTGCCCAAGATAATGAGAGTTTGAATCTTTCACCTTCATTAAAAGTCTGATTCGCACTAGTATAGTATGTGTAATTTGCAAATGAATATTTATCATAATCATCATTAGGCAAAGATAAATCTATTCTTTTATTTTCAGCTTCTGCATCTTCAGATAAGTCTGCATAAGGGAATGTTATAGTTTGTGAAAACATTGTTCCTCCTTGTCCAGGAGGAAGTGTGTCTCCATCATCATCTGTTTTTTCCAACAACAAATCAACAGAAACTGCATCACCGGTTGGACCATAATCTACATTATAGATATCTTGAATTTCACTTAACGATAACATTCTATCATTCCAATGCATAAACATTGCAACATCTACAATTGAACGATCCCCTCTTCCATCAGCTGCAATTCGGATATCTTGAGTATCATCAATATCTACGGTATCATCTTTATCATTTGCATTATTCACATCAACATATGATGCTGATGGTTCTCCATCATCTATTTCTGCCACATAAAGATGACATTCTTCATCAGGAATATCTGCAGTACCTGCAATGAAAATCCATTTATCATAAGTAATTAATGGTCCTTCACATTCAGTCTCATCATTCTCATCTTTTGCAGTATATCTGAACATTACTTTACCTTCATCACCAGAATCATCTCTTTCCCCAATAGCAATTTCATATTCATCATCACCGCCATCGTCTTCATCTCCCCATCTAATTATTGGTACATAGGAATCATTATTTTCTGCACTATCAACTCGAACCCAAATCATTGTGGTAGTTTCACCATCTAACCATGCTTCATCCAAATATTGACTATTTGTATCCCATTCGGCATAATGATATTCATCACCATCATATTCATAATATGCTTGATCATGTGGCCCTCCAGAAGAAATCAAATCAGGATCACCCGATTCAACAAAATCATGACTAGTAATATTCCCAGTAAGATCATAGATTTGATTGTTAGCCGTAGAAGCACAATCTTCACATTGCATGGAAAATGCGAATGATGGTCCACTTATGTCACTAACACTTTTTGGGACTAGATGAGTATAGTATGCAAATGAAGCATTCCAATATCCAGGTATGACATCGGTCTCCGCAGTCATATTCGCGGTAATAAATTCATAGGTAGTAGTTACCACATCTCCAGTTGAACCACTACCAGAAGGATCTCCTGCATCCATTTGATATTCACCATTAGGTGTAAGAACAGTTTGATCATGAAAATACAAAATTCCAATGGAATTGTTTTCCTCAGAAGCCAAACCTACTGACTCAATTGAGGTACCAGCCTGAGTTGCCTCTTCAACTTCTTGAATGGAGGCTTCAGTATAAGCCCAGTTTGAGGGAATTCCATTTAACACAGTTGCATTAAATGAAACCATGTCATCAACTTCTCCTGATAGTTGTACGCTATACTCAAATGTTGCAATATCACCAGGGTTCAACGTAGGATAAGAATTAGGGGTTGGACCATTACGAATATTGCCAACAGAGGTTCCAATCTCATCAGTCATTGTCAAGTCAGGAGTTACATTATACAAAACATTGCCATTTGACATGTTATTTACAACACTATACAAAACAGTGGTTGTAAATGATGTTGGGACATATTCTGGAATAGCACTAATGTACATTTGTAAATTTTCAGTAGAAGGAGAGTTTACAAAAAAGGCATTTACCTCCCCACGGCCAGATACTACTTTCATATTGTAACCTTTGGTAGGATCAATATCAAAATCCACTAAATCAATAAGATTTACTGTATTTCCAGGAGCAATTGCTTCATTTAATGTGAATTTTTGGACAACATCGTTAACTCCTTGCTCATCAATATACAGGGTTTTTAATTCAACTGGAATTTCTCCAGTATTTTTTACTATACCATCTAGTTTGTTGGCAGTTGTTACATCAATTGTAGATACCTCAAATGCTTCAGTTTGTTTGTCTTTCTGTCTAGATTCTTCTGCAATTAATGATTCTGAAAAATTACCCATTACATCAAGACTGTATGAAACATAAGATAATGCGCCCAATACTACAGCTACTAAGAAAACAGTACCCACAACTGCACTGAGACCTCTGTGACTTCTCATGGCACAATTTCCTGCGAAGTAAATTGATTGCCCCTATCAGTAAATATGATGAAATCTAATTCATCAGCAGAATCCCAAGGATATGTTACATTAAACGACATTGATTGGGATGTAACAATTCCACCATCAGTAAAAGGATAATTAAGTTCAGTATTATTTGTGCCAGTTACATTTGTTATCTGGATTTGAGTTACATTTAATCCCAAAATTCCAATATTTGATACAGTGACATTGACATGATTATCAGTCATAATTCCCGCAGGAGATGCAAACCAAATATTTTCATAAAGTAAATCTTCATTAATTTTATTCATTCTAGTATTAAACACCTCATCCATCTCTTGTTTTTGCTCAAGGATGCTTGTTTGTGACCACCCAAGTAACATGACACCCATTATGCTAACTGCTGAAAGAATGATTGCACTGGTAACTACATTTGCAATTGCTCGTCTATTTTTCAGATATATCACTCCAAATAGAGAAAAACACCCATGAATTCATACCAAAATAACGGAAAAATGCTGTATTATCTGTTGTATGTAAAATATTTTACTTACAGAGTAGGCTTCACAACATCTGGATTTTCATTTGTTTCTACTTGTGTGTCGTTAACTTCTGGAGATGCTTCTGGAGATGCTTCTGGAATGTTTGAGGATTCTTGCTCCAATTCAGAATCAGGAGAAGTTCCAACAGAGCCAATTGTGTGAGGAGGACAAAAAACATTCAAACTTTTTGATAGTAAAAAGAACGTTGGAAAAAGTTCCTGATAAATCAAAGTTAAAATTTTTGGAACGTCGTTTTCATCTTTCTCTAAGATGTCATTTCGCTCTATAGCATCACCTGAGATTTTGGCAATTCCTTCAATAGCCAATCTTACATTTTTAGGATTAGATAGGGCTGAAACTCCAAATTTGTAAATAGATTGTTCTTCACTATTATCAATTTCTTCAATATTTGCCTCTACATCATATTTTTCTAATTTAACCATTTTTGGATCGTTTTTACTCATTGCAACAGAATTGAGTTCAATTTGGGCATTCATTCCAACAGAATTTGCTAAAAAATCATTATTACAATGTGTATGTAACATTCACACACACATAACAGCATTAACTGTGTTCAGATATAATAGCACAATATATGGAGCAAGAAAATAAGCTAATTTCATCTACAAATCGTTCTAAAGTTAGGTCTGATAATGTAAATCTCTCAATTTCAATTTCCAAAATCAAAAAGAATACTCACGAATTATCAAAAATGTATGATTTTAAAAAATACATGGATTCTTCAGACATGAATTTCCCTGAAGAGATGGACGAGATGATTCCAAAAGATACTCCACCATATTTGGATAATGGTGAGCATTATGTTGAAAGGATTGGAAGAGCTTTGAAATTTTTCAAACAATGTGCATTAATTGGACCTAGTGGTACAGGAAAAACTCACATTGTTTATCTTGTTGCAGAATTAGCAGGGTTGCCAATGTGGGAAATCAACTGTGGTTTGGCAACATCCGTTTTTGATTTGTTTGGGAGATATGTAGGATTGGGAAAAGAGAATTGGATTGATGGTTTAATTACTGGATGGTGTAGAAAAGGAGGAATTCTATACCTGGATGAGGCAAACATGATGAAACAAGACGTAGCAACAAAACTCAACCCTTTGCTGGACCAAAGAGGTCATATGGTGTTAACTGAAAAAGACAGTGAAATCATACATCGTCACAAACATGCTTACATGATAATTAGTATGAACCCTGTATCATCAGAATTCGCAGGCACTAAACCAATCAATGCTGCTATGAGAAGAAGGATGAGTGTATGGTTAAACTTTGACTACATGAGTGTTGGAGATAACATTGATGAAAAAGAAATTGGGATGGTTTCAAAGAAAGGAGGCATACCAATGGTGGATGCCGAAAGTATTGTAAAAGTAGGAGCTAAACTAAGGCAAGAATACAAGATGGGGGATTTACCTTATGGTCCATCAGTAGGTGATTTAGTAAACTGGGCAAAGATTTGTTCTGATGGTATGTCTATCATGGATGGAGGAAATGAGACTTTGATTCCAATGACAAGTGATGATCCGGAAGTTCAAGACGAAGTAAGACACATTGTTAAAAAAGTACTCGAAAGCCAAGCTGCTGCTAAGAAAAAGGTGTAATTTAATTGAAAGAAACAGTGCAACAAATTGCACATGAGTTATTTTTTGAGATTTGTGGAAAAAAACCAATTGATATAGACACATTCTTTTTGGAACAGCAATATTTTCCTCAAATTGATTATGAACCAAGAATGACGGTATTTTTTCCAATGCCTAGAGCAATTCAAGGATTAGAGACTATTCAAGGATGTGCATTTTCCAATTTAGAAACATACCAGTCTACGATTTTTTCATTATTTTTAGCCTCAGTATGTCATGCAGCAGGTCATGCTAAAGTTACTGATTTTAAAAAATATAAAAAATGGATGAAGGGTAAAAACAAAAAACGTGCTTATGAGACATTTGAATTCATTGAAGATATTAGAGTAAATGAATTTTTGAAAAAGGAATTTCCAGAATACTTTATGGAAATGAAAAAAATTCAAAATTATTTTGACAGTTTGAATGAAAAAAAAGCGTTAGGAAATATAAAGAAAAATTCAAAAAAAGTTTTTTCTAATAGATTTGTTTCAAATATTAAAATTAAAAGAAACGAGTTGCAAGAAAAAATAAAGAGTCTAAATGAGAATGACAATGAAGAGTTTATAAAAATTGCAGATGAAATTCATGAATCATCAAACATCATATCAGATTTCAGACTGCCTTTTACTGATCATTATAGTCATCCAAAAAGAATTGAAAAATGGATTGAAAATATCAATTTATCATCAGAAGGGAAATTTCTCACTATTGTGGAAAGATTCAACGATGTATGGTTTGAACAACTAAAACGTCGTGCCAAAGTGAGAAAAAAATATGGTGGCATTACTGAAGACTTGGAATTTGATAAGATAGATTTTGCACCTGAGAACATTGGGGAATATCTTAGACTAAAAAATGCAACACACTTGTTTTTGAAGAAAATGTCATCTCAGATGAAAATGACGCCAAATGTGATGGATGAGGGAATGCCGGAAGATATGGGATTGTTGCAGATGCAGGCAGCCATTCAAGCAGTGGCAGCACAAAATAACAGTATTCAGATTTTTGAACAAGATGACTATAGAAGAATAGAAGAAGAATGGGCAATTGTAGTTGATACTAGCAGTAGCATGAGACTGAAATTTGATGAAATGAAGAAATTTGCCATATGTTTAGGAGAAGCTGCAAATGAAGTGAATTCAAAAAATGGTAAATGGGGATTTTTTACATTTAACAATAATTTTACAATAGTAAAAGATCACTATGAGAATTTTGATGCAAATTCAAAATCAAGGATTGGAGGCATAGAAATCAAAGGATTTTCCTTTATTGCAGATGCTGTAAAACTATGTTCTAGAATTTTAGAAAGAGAAAATATTGAAAGAAGGTATATCTTTTTGATTACAGATGGTCAAGCTTTAGGAACATATGAGGCAGATAAAAAAATGGAAGAAGCAGTAGAAGCTGCCAGAAAGAAAGGAATCAGCGTAGTAGCAATCGGCATGCCCACAGGAGTTACAAAAATATTTTCTATGTGTATGCCCTATGAAGGATTAAGAAAAACAGTAGCTAGATTTTTGGGAGCATATACAATGCTTGCAGGCGACAATATGTGATATCAAAAAAAGTATTATAAAATAAGCTTACAAAGATTACAACGCCCCAACACTGGGAAATTTGCTTTTAGTTTATTATCTCGCAATAAAATATTAACATAATATATGAATACTAAACTAAGCAAAAAACGTGCAATCAGTACAGTGCTCACAACTGTCATCATCTTGGTGTCATCAGTTGTACTTGGTTCAGGTGTTGTTTTGTATGGTACCAGTCTTTTCCAAGGCGGTACACAAACAGAAGCAATTACCGTATCAGGAATTAAAATGTGGGTACACGGTACAGATTCTAACGGCTTATCTTGGGGTGCAGCAAAAATTAGAAACACAGGTGACAAAGTTTTATCAGTAGATAAAATTGATGTAAGAGGCGCAGAAATACCATTTAATCAATGGTATGCAGACACAACAGTGAATGCAACAACATTCCAACTAGCATTAAATCATACTGGATGGGATGAAACTGATTTGAAAGGAGGTCTTTATGACGATACTAACTGTGCATCAGATACAGTAATTGAAGTTGGTCTAAGTTCTGAAAAACAAGACGCATCATCAATCTGTGCAGATGCCGCAACAGGTCCTATTGGTTTGTCACCAGGAGGTTCAGCAGTAATCTACTTCAAATTGACTAACGGTACAGTAACGTCATTAGATTCTGGTTCATCGATAACAGTGAACATATTTGCAGGTAGAGCAGGCGCACCACAAAGTGTAACCATTGAAGGAATTACATATACTCCATAATCCTAGGATAAAGGAATTTTTTAATTTATCCCATAATTTATCAAAAAACAACATAAAATATCATTAAATTTTTAAATCGTGCCTAATGAGTGTGATACTTTTTACTCTGTAATTCAAAAAAATTACATACGCGACTAGATATCCTATTATTCAAAATCAGATATAATAAAATGAAAACCAAACTAAGCAAAAAACGTGCAATCAGTACAGTGCTCACAACTGTCATCATCTTGGTGTCATCAGTTGTACTTGGTTCAGGTGTTGTTTTGTATGGTACCAGTCTTTTCCAAGGCGGTACACAATCAGAAGCAATTACCGTATCAGGAATTAAAATGTGGGTACACGGTACAGATTCTAACGGCTTATCTTGGGGTGCAGCAAAAATTAGAAACACAGGTGACAAAGTTTTATCAGTAGATAAAATAGCCGTCAGAGGCGCAGACATACCATTTAATCAATGGTATGCAGACACAACAGTGAATGCAACAACATTCCAACTAGCATTAAATCATACTGGATGGGATGAAACTGATTTGAAAGGAGGTCTTTATGACGATACTAACTGTGCAT
>Ga0209992_10002274_pt1 | contig 17946 bp, 17 predicted proteins | sample 2SBtaG_2_FD_182564 | JGI IMG/M metagenome (GOLD analysis project Ga0209992, IMG submission 182564) | Deep subsurface microbial communities from Kolumbo volcano to uncover new lineages of life (NeLLi) - 2SBTROV12_ACTIVE470 metaG (SPAdes)... | ecosystem: Environmental > Aquatic > Marine >... | reverse complement strand
CCGTTTCGTCCAACGCGACCGCATCGACCTTGAACATCGTTCCTCCTCATCCCAGGATCAGACAAGGAATCAAACTACACGATTGTTATTTACGCGAACGTGCACTAGGGGTCAGACCCGTGTCAGACCCCGATTCGGACGATTCGCGATTCTCACTGTCAGTCGGCGACGAGTTCGGCGTCCGCGGAGGGTTCGGTGATGTACTCCGACAGGTCGGCGGCGCGGGTCATCTCGTAGAAGTCGACGTTGCGGTACGGCGAGTTGATCACGATCCGACCCCGCTCATTGCGGTAGTAGGTGGTCATCCCGGGGTGGGTCCACACCATGTTCTCGTGGCGGGCATCGACGTCGGCGTTGTAGGCATCGTGAACCTCGGGCCGCACCTCCACCGCGCCGAGACCGTTCTCGGTCATCTGGCGGATCATGTCCATGATGTACCGCACCTGCATCTCCACGACGAAGATCAGGCTCCCGCCGTGGCCCGGCTGCAGGTTGGGCCCATAGAGCGTGAAGTAGTTGGGGAACCCGGGCACCACCGTGCCCATGTAGGCCTGGGCGTTGTCGTCCTCCCACGCCTCCCGAAGGGTCACCCCGCCCCGCCCGACGGTCTCGTAGGTGTTGATCACACGCAGAACGTCGAAACCCGTCGCCAGCACGAGAACGTCGGCCTCACGCTCGGAACCGTCTTCGGTGATGACCCGGTTGCCGTCGATCCGAACGATGCGATCGTCGACGAGCTCGACCTTGTCGTTGCGAAGCATCCGGTACCACCCGTTGTCCATCAGCATCCGCTTGCCGAAGGGCGGGTAGGTGGGCAGCACCTTGTCGAGCAGTTCGTCGGCCTTGTCGCCGAGTTCCTCTTCGACATACCGGGTGAAATACGCGCGGTGCCCGTCGTTGGTCGCGTTGAGCGAGCGCTCGGGATGCTCCCAGTCGGGGTCCTTCTGCAGGGCGGAGTGGATGCGGTCGTTGAAGGTCCACCCGAGGCGCACCCGGTACCACGACCGATACAGCGGAACCTCGCGCAGGAGGAATCGCATGGGATCGGGAACGACCTTGCGGAACTGGTCGAACGGCGCCGCCCAGTGGTTCGACCTCTGGTAGATGGTGAGACTCTCGACGTCGTGTTGGATCTCGGGCCCGGTCTGCATGCAGCTTGCGCCGTTGCCGATGATCGCGACCCGCTTGCCCTCGATCGAACCGTCCTCAGGCCACCGCGCGGTGTGCCAGCGCTCCCCCGACCACGTGTTTAGGCCTTCGATGTCCGGTTCGACCGGAGGGTTGAAGAGGCCGGCGGCGCTGATCACGACGTTGGCGTCGAGCACGTCGATCGAACCGTCGGGGTTCACGACCCGCGCGGACCAGGTCTGAGCGTCCTCGTGATACTCGATGCGCTCGACCGAGGTGTTGAACCGAATGCTGTCGCGCACGCCGAACTCGTCGCAGACGTGCTCGAGGTAGCCGTGAAGCTCATCGCGCAGGCAGAAGTACTTCTCCCAGTCGTAGCTGGAGAAGCTGAAGGAATAGAGGTGGTTGGGAGTGTCGACACCGGCGCCGGGGTACTTGTTCTCCCACCAAACGCCGCCGACGGTCGAGTTGCGCTCGATGACCTCGAACGGAACGCCCGCCATCTGCAGGTTGATCGCCGCGCACAGGCCCGACACCCCCGCGCCGATGATCAGCACCCGGAATCCCTCGGGCAGCGGGTAGGGCTCGTGATCGAGGAACGGGGTCTGGCCCAGCTGAGCAGCGGTGAACTCGCCGTACTCGGCAGGCACGTCTTCGGCCATCGCGACGCTCAGCATCCGCACGAGCATCTCGGGCGATGGATTCGGCATCGCCACGGGCCGGCCCGCGCGCCAGGAAAGAATGGCTTCGAGCGCGGCTTCGCGCACCTCGCGCTGGTGTTCCTCGGTAAGACCGCCCGTGTCGTTGTCGCCCATCCCGGTCTGTCGATGCGGCGTGTAGGGCGCATCCAACCAATGGGTTTCGCCCGTCATCTGGACGAGCACCATCAAGAGCGTCGGGATGTTCGCGACCGCGACGGCCTCTGTGAAGACCTGCTCCTCGGCGGGATCGAGCTGCGTCGTTGTCATCGTGCCCCCTGGGTGTTCACCGACCCGTTTGGGCACAATTCTACTCGCTATTCGAAATCTCCTCAGATCCCGAGGTCGCGCGTGTTGTAGTCGGTGAGAATCGCGGCAGCATTCTCGGGCGTATAGCGGTGGCGGTCCTCCTCCCCCACCGTGGGCGCGTACTCATACCGCTCCTCGTCGGGGAACCGCTGGGCCCTGGCATCGATCGCCAACGGAATGGTCCGACACCGCTCGCGCACATACTCCTCGTCGTAGAGATTGCCCGTCCCGCTCAGCACCCCGCGCTGGCCGAGAACCGACGAGCGCCGGTGGAAGCCGAAGTTCACGGTGATCCTTCGCTCGTTCGACGTGTTGGGGAACGACCCGTGAAGTGTCTGGCGGTTGGTCATCGTGCAGTCGCCGGGACCGCACACCAGCGGAACGCCGTCGGGCCACCGGTCCGACCCTCCGTTGGCCCGCATTCGCTCTGCGATGTCGACGCGACCCAGCCGGTGGGTTCCCGGCACGACCCAGACGCCGTTGCGCGGCGTCGACCCGTAGAGCTGCACCTGGAAATTGAAGCCGTGGATGTTCTGGTCCCACTGCGGTGAATCCCAGTGCAGTTGACCGTCCTGATGCCACGAGACCGACGGCCCCAGTCCCGGCTCCTTCACGAACAGCACTTCGGTGAAAGGGGTGAAGTCCGGTCCGTTGAAGTGCTCCGCGACCCGCAGCAGCCCGGGATGACCGAACACCCGAAGAAAGGCGTCGCTCAGCCTCAACCCCGACCCGACCAAGAGCGGCACGTGGGCGGGCGCGTCGGACGGCGCCTCGGGTTCGTGCATCTTGATGTGGTGGCGGCCGTTGTTGGCCGAGGTTCCCCCGACCGGATCCGACAGCGGCGCCGCCATCGTCCACGGCGAAAGCGCCCAGTCGAGACCGAGTGCGGGACGACCGTGGCGATCGACGGCGCTGTGACGGTCGGGATACGGCGCTCGTTCGAGCGCTGCATCGATCCCGACTCGCAGCTCCTGGAGTTCCTCGTCAGCCACCACTCCTTCGAAGACGTAGAAGCCGCAGCGGCCGTACGCCTCGACGATGTCCGGATGCAGGTCGCCGTCGTCGGTGAAGCTAATCGGACCGCGGTTGCCCAGCGCCATCGCCCGTTCGACGCCCTCGTCGCAGTACGTGTCGAATGACGGATCTCGCGTGTCGACGAGTGTCATCACTGCCCCCTCGCGTTAGCGAAGAAGTCTACGAGCCCCCGCACGTCGAGCGCCGGGCCTACTCTCGCAGCGGCAGGAAGGGGCACGGATGTCGCAGGGGATCGACACGATCGGGTTCATCGGGTTGGGCGCGATGGGTGGGCCGATGTGCCACAACCTCGCGAGGAAGGCAGGGGTGCCCGTTCTCGCCTTCGATCTCGACCCAGGCCGGGTGGCGGTCGCGGTGGAGGCGGGTGCAAGCGCTGCGAGCGATCTCGCGACCGCGGCGAGCGCCGACCTCGTCATGGTCTGCGTCCCGGGAGAAGCTGAAACCCGGCAGGTGTGCCTCGGACCGGGCGGGATCGTTGAACGGGCCCGTCCGGGCCAGATCGTGGTCGACAGCACGACGGCGACGATGGCCGTGAACCGGGAGGTCGCTGCGGCGTTGGCGGCGCAGGGGGCCCACTTCGCCGACGCGCCGGTGGCGCGGGGCGTGCCCAACGCGATCGAGGGAACGTTGTCGATCACCGTCGGCGCCGACCCCGACGTCTTCGCCGCCGTCGAGCCGTGGCTCGCCCACATGGGCACCGACATCGCCCACTGTGGCCCAGTGGGCACCGGCACGGTCATGAAGCTGATGAACAACATGGTGTTGTTCGAGAACGTCTCGGCACTCGCCGAAGCGATGGCCATCGCCACCCGGGCCGGTGTCGACCGTGAGCGCGTTCTCGACCTGCTCGGCCAGGGCTCGGCCGACAGCTTCGCCCTCCGCCGCCACGGTTCTTTCATGACGACCGGCGAGTACCCGACCGATCGCTTCCCGACGACCTATTCGGTCAAGGACCTCTCATACGCCCTCGCCCTCGCCGACCAACTCGGTGTCGATGCTGCGGGCGCGGCGCTCGTGCGCGAACGTTTCGAAGCGGTGATCGAGCGCGGCTGGGGCGAGCACTACTCCCCCGTCGTGTTCCGCCTGTTCGAAGACGCCGGGGAGGACGAATCGGAGTGACCGTTCACCCGATTCTCGAGGAAGCCAGAAGGATCGCGGACGAGGTCCTCTTTCGTCGCGCCCTCGAGACCGACGCGGCGGGCACGGTCCCCCTCGATCTTCTCGATGTCCTCAAGGACGCCGGCATGTACGGCATCTTCTCCCCCGAGGACGTCGGCGGATCCGGTCTCGACATGCCGACGCGGTACCTCGTCCAAGAAGCCCTGGCCGGCGGCTGCCTCACCACCGAGTTCGTGTGGCAGCAGCACGCAGGCGCGGCCGGCGCCGCCGCGGCGAGCGATGGTCCGGCGTCGCGCTGGGCGCGCCCCATGGCCGCCGGCGACATCCGGGGCGGCGTGGCCTTCGCCCACCTCGTCCGGCCCGGCGAGCCGATCCTCACAGCCGAGCCAGACGGCGAGGGCTGGCGGTTCACAGGAGTCGCCCCGTTCGTAACCGGGTGGGGCCACATCGACCTCGTGCTGACCGCAGCGCGCCACGAGGGCCAGATCGTGTGGGCCCTTCTCGACGGCGTCACCGCTCCAACGTGCACCGCCGACAGGCTTCAGCTCGCCGCAATCGACTCCACCGACACCTACGCAATTCACTACGAGGGCCACCCCGTCAGCGCGGAGCAGGTCACGTCGGTCGTCGACTTCGACGAGTGGTTCCGGCTGTACCAGATGGGTCTGCGGTCGAATGGCTCGCTCGCGCTCGGCGTCGCATCACGCTGCCTCAGAATGCTCGGACCATCGCCGCTGGATCAGGAGCTGCTGGTCACCCGCCGCCGCCTCGACACATCGAGCGCCGAATCCATGCCGACGGCCCGCGGGCAGATGGGCGCGCTGTGTCTGCGGGCAGCGGGCGCGCTGGTGGCGGCAACCGGCGGCGCGGCGATCTTCACCTCGCACCAAGCGCAGAGGCTGATGCGCGAGGCGATGTTTCTGCTCGTGCAGGGTCAGACCCCAGAGATCAAGGCCGTGCACGTGGAGAAACTCACGGGCCGCTGACCTACATTCGCCGCATGGGGAACGTGGCGACGGCGACCGGGGACATCGACGCAGGCCAACTCGGCCGAGTGCTGATGCACGAGCACGTGTTCGTGATCTCGACCGAGATCCAGAACAACTACCCACAGGAGTGGGGCGAAGAAGAGTCGCGCATCGACGACGCCGTCGCACGGCTGACCGAGCTCAAGGACGCCGGCATCGACACGATCGTGGATCCGACGGCCATCGGGCTCGGTCGATACATCCCGAGGATCCAGAAGGTCGCCGAGCGGATCGATCTCCGGATCGTGTGCGCGACCGGGCTGTACACGTTCAACGAGCTGCCGCACTACTACCGCCGCCGTGGCATCGACCGACTCTTCGAGCACTTCGTGCGGGACATCACCGACGGGTTCGCCGACACCGGCGTGCGGGCCGGAGTGATCAAGTGCGCCACGGACCGGCCTGGCGTGACGCCCGACGTCGAGACCGTGTTGCGGGCGTGCGCGAGGACACACCGCGAGACCGGCTGCCCGATGACGACACACACCAACGCCGAAGCACGGGTGGGGCTCGACCAGCAGCGGATCTTTGCCGAGGAAGGTGTCGACCTCACGCGCGTCGTGATCGGCCACTGCGGCGACACCGACGACCTCGACTACCTGCAGGAGCTCCTCGATCAGGGCAGCTACCTCGGCATGGACCGCTTCGGCATCGACGGCTACCTGACGACCGAGGCGCGAGTCGGCGTGGTGGCCGAATTGTGCCGCCGCGGCCACGCTGACCAGCTGGTTCTGTCCCACGACGCCTCGTGCTACATCGACTGGATCGAAGGTGAGGTGCCCCTCGCCCCACTCCCCAACTGGCACTACCTCCACATCAGCCACGACGTGATTCCAGCGCTGTCTGCGGCCGGGGTGAGCGACGCCGACATCGACATAATGCTGATCGACAACCCGCGGCGCTACCTCGACTCGGTGAACCTCGGCGGGTACTGAGTGTCGCTGGCTGCGGGAACCTCCGGTTCCGTCGAGTTCGGCGTGACCGCCGAACTCGCAACCGCGTCCTCGGCCCAGGGGGCCTGCGGCCCTGCTCACCAGACCCTCGCTGGCTGCGGGAACCTCCGGTTCCGTCGAGTTCGGCGTGACCGCCGAACTCGCAACTGCGTCCTCGGCCCAGGGGGCCTGCGGCCCCTAAGCCCTAGGCTGCGGCCCATGAAGGAATCGCTGCAGGTTGGTCTCGAGTTCGACGACACGGTCACGGTCACCGACGACATGTCCCCACCGCACCTTCCCAACAAGGTGCTGTCGACGCCCACCATGGTTCAGCTGATCGAAGCCACCTGCCTCATGGGTGTTCAAGAACACCTGAGCGAGGGCCAGACCACCGTGGGCATCCACGTGTGCGTCAGCCATCAGGCGGCGGCCGCATCGGGCGACGATGTCGCCGTTCACGCCACGCTGTCGGAGATCGACCGCAAGCGCCTGGTCTTCGACACCTCCGTCACCTGCGGCGACACAGTCGTCAGCGAGGGCACACACCAGCGCTTCGTCGTCGGCGGCTGAAGGTTCACCTCGCGGCGCACGCAGCAAACGGGTCCCCACTCGACATTGATGCCCGCGTTGTACCGAATCGGTACACGACGCGCCTCAATTTCGGCACGGGGTACAGCCTGCGCCTCAATTTCGCAACGGGGTCAGCTGAACTTGGTGACCGGCTGGCCTTCGGGGACCCCGTCGATGATCACGTCGACCTTCTCGTTGTAGAAGCACACGAGCCCGGCCACATCCTGCGATTCGGGAAGCGGCGTGCGATACCCCCAGGCGAGGTCGGTGTGAATCGTGTCGCCGACGGTGACGTTCCAGTACCCGGCCCACCCCTTGTACGGGCACGCCGTCTCGCTGTCGGTCGGAGTCAGCAGATCCATCCGAACGTCGGACTGCGGCAGGTAGTAGCGCGCAGGTAGCCCGGTCTCGTACAGCACCCTGCTCCTGGTCGAGTCGGCGACCACCTCACCGTCGACCTTCACCACGATGTGGCGTGACGACGGAAGAATGTCGACGCGGGTCTCTGGGCTGCGGGGGTGCACGAACACCTCGACGTCCTCCTCGAACCATCCATCGAGGGCATCCCACTCGATCCGGACGAGGCCCCGAAGCTCCTCGTTGGGCGCCTCGGGATGGATCCACGCGGCGTTGGGCACGACGGTGTCACCGACCACGAGATCGTGCCGCTCGCCGGGCCCGCGATTCGACGACTCGAAGGTCTCACCGGTCGGGCGCAGTTCTGCCAACACGTCCTCCGCCGGGAAATACCACTGTGGGTAGTAGCGGTGCTCCCAGACGAAGCGCGACCTGCGGCTGTCGACCACCGCTTCGCCCTTCACCACGCCGCGGATCCACTTTGGGTTGGGTTCGATGCGCACGCCGTCACTCATGTGAAAGGTCAACGCATCCAGCCGGCGGGTATTCCTCAGGCGGTCGGGTCGGTGATCTGACCGAGGAAGAGCGCGGCACCGGTCCAGCCATCGACGATCCGAAAGACGAAGGGCCGATCGAGGATGACCGGTATCGGGATCCCCCGCGGTCTACCACTGGCAGCCACGTACAGCGCAGCAGTGGCGGCGGCGCCCTCGACGCCCTGCTCATCGAAGGCGAGAAACACCTCGTGGATGATCTCGCTGATCTTGAGAGTCGGGTCCGGCGCCAACGCCAGCAGAGAGTCGCTCTCGAACAGCTGATCGAGGCCGATCGCGGCCCCGCCCGGCGGACCCTGCCGCCTCGTGCTCACACGCGTGTCGAAGCGAGGGATTCTCAACTCCGCGGGTGGCCGGGCATCGAGCCTGTAGTCGCGCCAGACCTCGTCCAAGCGTTGCACGACGTCGTGGAGGCGGCCATCGTCGGGCAGCACGAACTCGATCCGCAGGCCTCCCGACAGGTCCACATCAGCGCCGACCCAGCCATCACCCTGGTACGACGCTTCCGACCGCGTCGCCATCAGCGGAACCTCGACGCGTGAACCGTCGAGCCGGGTGAAGTCAACCGGCTTCGTGTCGTCCGGATCCAGCGCCCTGGGCCAGGAAGCGTTCAAGTACAACGCGTTCACGAGAGCCAATCGGGTGTCGGTCGTGATGGCACCCTCGGGGATCAGCTCGGGAATCCGCTCCTCTGTCTGCTCCGACACCCAACCGTTGATGGCGCGACGGGGTGGCTCAGGGTCGGACGCGAAGTCGACGGTCTGCACGACCGGCCCGTAGTGAGTACCGATGGTGTCGAGAAACGATGTCTCGAACGGATAGCCGTCCTGCATGAACGCTGCGTTGGCGACTCGCAGCGTCAAAGTCTCCGATTCGTCGAACGGCTCGCGCGACTCGAGCATCTGCTCCAGCGTGTTCATGGCCTCGTGGAGCGCCGCAGGATCGCTGACTCCGAGCGCAGCGTGGACCTGTTCGAGCCCGTCGCCCGATGCGCCTGGCTCCACCATCGCGAGCACGATGCCGAGGCTCGTGGGCGAAACGACAACGTTCACGTCGGGATCGTCGTTGACCGCGGCCATGAACCAAGTCGAGCCGAATCGCTCGATCGCGGTCACCGCTGCCAGGGTTTCACCGCTGTCCTCGATGATCCGCCGCTGGGCGACTGCGACGACAGTGGGCTCCGCTGGCGGGACTGTCTCCGCTGGGCGGGTCGGCTCAGTGGATCCCACCGGGCCGGTCGAGGGCGACGGTTCCGCGGAACCGCCTTCCACAGAACCGCCATCGCCTGCGCCCCGCCCGTCACCGCCGCCACTTCCGCACGCCGCGGCCAGAGCTGCTGCGCTCACAGCGACGGCGATCCACCTCGTCACCTGCATCACCGAAGGCTAGGCGTGTTTGTGCGGCAACAATCCGCGCGCTGTCACAGTTCCCGGCGCTGCACCCGTTCGAGCGGAATGTCCCACCCGCGGGACCCGAACATCTCAACCCGGCGGCGGGCGAAGCGCCACCGGCCGTCTTCGAGGCGCAACTCGTCGAGATAGCGGCCCCAGATCTCGAAGTGATCGCCGTTGGTCCGCTGATGCCACGCGTACACGTAGCAACGGGCGTCGGCCGTTTCGTCGCCGGTGCGAGTCACTCGCACGTTCGAGATGTGGTGGGCGGTCGCGTCGAAGAGGCGGAGCAGCTTGCGCACGTGAACACGCAAGTTCTCCCGCCCCTCGATGATCGAGCCCTCGTCGAAGACCCCGTTCTCGCAGAACAGATCAGCCCACTGATCCGCCTCGCAGGTGTCCACGAACTCCGCGTAGTCGAGGATCGTGTCGGTGACTGCGGCCGTGACCTCGGCGTCGGTCCAGTCCGTCATGTGCGCCCCCTTCGCAGGAGACGCTAGACGTCACTCGAACCCGTAGCTCCCCACGACCTGCGCGGGCTGCGCGTTGGGGGCCTCGCCGGGGACGCAGCGGGCTGCGATGTCGGCGGTGAATTCGCCGAACGCCTTCGCCTGAGCCAGGGGATTCTCGTCGCCCTCGATGTCGGCGATGTGGACGAACGTACCGTCCTCGAGACGGAACGAGATGTAGCGGAGCCCGTCCGGCCGAGTCTCGGCGAGTTCGGCGAAGACGGCCTCGATGAGCTTCTGGTTCTCATCACCTCGATCGGCCTCGGGGCGGTAGCGGACAACTGTGATGGACATGGTGTTTCTCCTCTTGGTTCTGTCGAGATGTGAACTGGGTCAGCCGGCGTCCACGCCGAGAACGGTTCCGTCCTCGACGAAGGACTTCAGGCGGACGGTGATGAGCTCGTGCCAGCCGCCGCGGAAGCCGTCCTTCATGGCCTCGTCGATCAGTCCGTGGGCCCGGAAGCTCATGGCGACAGTGGTGGCGTCGGTATCGGCGTCGGCGTCCGCTGGCGGGGCGGGCGTGAGCGTGATCTCGGTGGTGCAGTCCGCCGCACCGAGATGAAAGCCGCCGCGCATCAGAAGCCAGCGGTCGGGGACGACGCCCTCGATCCGCGCCATTCCCAACTCGCCGCCCTCCAATACTTCGACGAACCACCCACCCAGGGTCGGGTCGATGCGCATGCCGGTGGCGTTCGGTTTGGAGAACGGCGGGCCCCACCACTTGCCGGTGTCGACGATCGCAGCGAAGACCCGCTCGGGCGACGCAGCGATGTCCTGCTCGATCTCGATCTCGAGAGTTGTGACCTCAGCGCTCACTGTGTCCTCCGTGATGTCTTTCAGGTTGAGAAGCCCGCGGGCCAGGCCGGCGGACAGGGGCGTGGTCCAGCGTTCGTGCAGGCCGAGCAGCGGCGCTGGATTGACGTGATGCCAGCGCTCCCGTCCCCGCTTGCGACTCAGCACCAGGCCCGCGTCGACCAGCACGTCGAGGTGCTTCATCACTGCGATGCGGGAGATGTCGAACTGTGCGGCGAGCTGCCCCGTGTTGTGCGGTCGGGCGGTCAGCAAGTCGAGCAGGCGCCGGCGGTTGGGGTCGGCGAGAGCGCGCCACACCAGGGGCTCCTGCGCCTCCGTCGACGCCGTCTCCGCCGCCTCGCTCATACATGTAACTGTACAGTTACATGTCTAGCCAGGCAACGCAAGTGCGTAGATCAGCTTCCCATCGACCCACTCCCCGAGCGTCGCGTCGTAGCGCTCGAGGACCCCGGCGGTCACCGGTCCGAGTTCGGGATCGGGCGAGTACCAGACACCGGGTCGGTGGCTGGGTGGGCGAAGCTCCGCCGACCAGGCCGCAAGGAGAAGGTTCGTCGTCGAGAGACCGCCGGGGAGCTCGGATGCGATGCGGAGGATCTCGCCGTGCATCCATGCCCACCGGTATCCCAGGACGTAGTCCCAGATCTGTGGGTCCTCGCCTACCGCAGAGAAGCTCTCGGCGACCGCCGACTCGTAGGTGCCCCGCTCCGGGTGCGAACTGAGAGGAGCCCGATCGTCGGCGTTCACCGACCACCAGCCGTCGAAATGGTCGGCTTCATACAACGTGGTCACGTTCCAGGCGCAGAAGGTCGAGCTGATGGCGAGAGCGTCGACGTCTGCGAGTGCCTCGCCGAGGGCGAGGCAGTCGAGCCCCACATCGGCCGCAACCACCACATCCGGTGACCGAGCGAGGAGTGCATCGATGCTCTCGTGAACCTCGGCACCGTCGGTGGTGAGCGTTTCGACCACGATCTCCATCTCGGGCTCGGCCGCGGCGAGGCGCTCCACGAGACCGCTGACCGCTTCGGCGAAGTAGTGCCGATGGTCTGATAGGACGCTGACCGTCAGGGGGTGCTCGTCAGTCAGCTCGAGAATCGCCTCTGCCCACAGCATCCCTTCTGCCCGGCCGGACATCCCGGCGAGTGTGAGCCAGTCAGTCGTGCTCGCCAGGTGCCTTGCCCCCGCCGCCGCCACCAGCGGGACGCACGCTTCGGCTGCGAGGGGGTCGGCCTGGTCGAGATGCGACGACGATGCCGCGACGAAGAGGGCCCCATCGTCCTCGATGAGGGTCCGAACCGCCTCTGTGGTCGCATCCAGACGGTTGCCCGTGTCGCGTACGACGACCCGAATTCTGCGGCCTCCGATGCCGCCGCTCTCGTTCAGCTCATCGAAGTAGCGCACATAGCCCGGGTCCATTCCCCAGCCAATTCCGCCACTCTGCGGGATCGCCAGGCCGATCACGATCTCGTCGTCGGCGACGCGTTCGACGCGGTCCCAGTCGAGTCCGCACTCTGCGAGGTCGACCTCACGTCCATCGGGGCCGCGGAGTGTCTCGAAGCGGTCGATGCCGTAGCCGCCGCTGATGATTCGCTCGACGACCGCGGCCCGATCTGCGGCCCACGCCGCTTCCCACGGGCGGGTGCACGCCTCGTCGGCGCACTCGCCGATCATCTCGCTCGGCCAGGTTCCGGCGGGCCGCGCTGCAGGTGGTCGCGTCAACTCCGCCGAACGCACGCCGATCGCCCGCGGCCCGGCGTCAGTCCACTCCAGGACGAGCCCGTCCTCGATGCCATGGGGGTCCTCGAGACCGTTGAGTCGGTAGCGGACACCTTGCGGATGGCCCGGCGGTCGGAGGTCGGCCGACCACGCGGCGAGAACCAGGTTGGCGCGAGTGAGGCCTCCCGGCAGCTCCGCGGCGATACGCATCAACTCGATCTGCAGCCAGCCCCACCAGTACCCCTGCAGGAGTCGCGGCGTCACCTCGTCGAGGCCCACCTGATCGATGAGGGCCAGAGTCGCAGCGGCGTACGTCCCTGGTTCGGGGTCCGGTGGCAGTGCGTCGACCTCGGCATCGACCCAGAGCCAGCCTTCGAATCCCTCGACTCCGGCGCGGGCATCCCTCGCACAGGGAAAAGCCATGAGGCGCACGAACGGAGCGTCAGCCCGATCCGCGAGGCCCGTCGAGAAGCCTGGGCAGGCCATGCCCGCGGTCATCGCGACGACGACGTCTGGGCGTCCGGCGAGGAGTTGGTCCAGCTCCGCCGACAGGTCTTGTGGCAGCGATTCGTGGCGGACAACCGTGACCACCGCTGAGGAGCCGACCAGCGCGAGCGCTCGCTCGAACGACGCCAGCAGCCCATTGCCGTACGGGTTGTCCAACACGAGCGCCGAGACGGAGATCTGGCCGACGCCGAGCCTTTCGACCAGCAGGTCAGCCCAGAGCTTGGCCTCGACGTCTCCGGTCAGCGGTGCACGCGTCTGCCACGGAGAGACGAGGGGAAGGACCCCGCCCCACGCGTGAGCGGCGGGTTGCGGGATGCAGTCGGCCGCCAGTTGGAGTGTTCGCTCTTCGGTCTCGGGTGTTCCGAAGGTCAACCAGGCGAGGGGTGGCCCGGGACGCAGCAGGTATTGGTCCCTCAAGGTGGAGACATATCCCTCGCCCTCGAGCGTGGCGTGAATCTGGCGGCCGGCGACCCCGCCTCCTGCGTTGGCTTCGTCGATGGCGAGGCGCAGCCCGTCCAGACGCCCGGGACCTCCGCCGATCAGGCCCGTCGCAATGAGGAAGATCTCGTCCTCGGTCACTCCGGCCGCGGGGTCCCAGTCGGGCGGACAGCGGTCGAGATCGACTTCGAGCCCACCCGGGCCACGCAGGACGCTGTCGTCGCCCACGCCCCAGCCAGCCTGGCTGATGCGCCCGACCACCGCCGCCCGGTCCGCAGCCCAGGCCTCCTCCCACGGACGGGTGCACTCACCTTCGACACACTCCCCCACCCGCAACGTCGGCCACACGTCGATCGGGCGCGCCGGCGCAGCGGTCGTTGTCGGGGGAATCGACGTGGCTGCCGCGGTGGCCCCTACCGACGGAGTGCTGGTGGGTGGAGTCGTCGACGCGCTGACGTCGGCTTCGGATTCCGGAGCGTTTCCCGATGTACAGGCAGCCGCCAGCAGCGCAACCACAACCGCCAGCGCCGACCGCCTCCGCCCCACCGTTCGAGCATGGCACCGCCCGAGGGCAAACGGGAGCCGCCGTCACCACACTGCAACGAGCCCGTCACCCTTCAGAACGACTCCACCGCCGACTCCACCCGACACCCCGAGTCATTCCGCCCCGAAAACCGTTCAGAACGACTCCGCCTCCCTCCTGGAGTCATTCCGCGCCAGAAACCCGGCAGAACGACTCGGGCGCCGACGTGGAGTGGGAGCGCGCCATTTCTGGCGCGCTGTCACTCGGCATTGGTCTTGCCCGCTGAGAGGAAGGTGATGTCGACCCAGCCGCCCTTGACGGAATCGAAACGCTGGAGCACCGCGCCGTTGTACGGGTCGAGGTCCGCTGGCCCGCCGAGTGTGAAGCTGGCTCCTGGAGGGACCAGCGGCGGTCGCAGGTCGGCGGACCAGGCGGCAAGGAGATAGTTGGGCCTGGAGAGCCCGCCGGGGAGCTCTGCGGCGATGCGCAGCAGCTCAATGTGCAGCCAGCCGCGCAGATAACCCTCGAGATTCAGCTCCGCAGTGGCGTCCAGATGGGCGCCCTCGAGCATCGATCGCAGATGGTGGGCGAAGGGGCCGTCGCCTCCGACCGCGTCTGGTTCAACCAGGGGCGCGACGGTGAGCCAGCCGTCGATCGTGTGATCGCTCTCGACGACGTCCCGGCACGGCGACGACAGTGCAAGGGCCGGTGGCCGTTGCAGGCCCTGTTCCACCAGGGATTGCACGGCCCGAACCGCGAGGTTGCAGGGATTGGCCGCAGTCAGAACGAGCAAGAGATCCGGTTCGGCCAACAGCAGTTCGCGGACCTCTGGCTCGAGGCTGAAGGGAGCTGCCGGATCGTGCCTCACGAGCTGGAGTGATGGCTGGCGATGTGCGATGCCTGCCAGCGCAGCTTCGAGCCCGGGCACGAAGCTCTCGCCGAAGTCGTTGTCCATCAGCAGCACCCCGACCGTCAACTCGCCGTCCTGGATGAGCTGCTCCGCGTATTCGACGAGGAGACGCGCCTCGACCGCGTAGCCACGGCCACCCGGAATGTGCCACGGCGTCGTCGATGAGTGGGCGTCACCTGCGAACGGCATGGAGAGGGGAACGCAACGCCGAGGCAGGAAGTCGAGGGTCTCGCGGATCCGCCCGATGCCGTACGGGATGACGGCGAACGGGTCGTCGGCCAAGACTTCGTCCTCGAGCGGGATGAGGCGCGACCCGACGAGGTACCCCTGGTCCTGGACGATCAGCCGGACCATCCGCCCATCGACCCCGCCGCCTCGGTTGGCCTCGTCGATCGCAGCGGTGAACCCATCGACGAGATTGCCAGGTTCGCGGTCACCGAACATCTCGAACGGACCGGTCGCGACGAGCGCGACCTCGCCTTCGGTGGCGCCGCCCTTCTTGTCCCAGCTCTGTGGACATTGGGCGAGGTCGAGCTCTAGGCCTCCGGGCCCACGCAGAACACCGTCGTCGTCGACACCCCAGCCGGCCTGCGCGATGCGCTGCACCGCCGCCGACCGGTCAGCCGCCCATGCGCCCTCCCAGGGCCGGGCGCACTCGTCCTCGGGACAGTCCTCGAGGCGCAGAGTCGGCCACTCACCCGTCGGGCGGGTCGGTGGCTGTGTGGTCGAGGTCGAGACTGGCGCGGTCCCAGGCTGGATCGGCGCAGTTGTCTCGGCAGGCGGAGTCCCGGTGCGCGGAATCGTCGACGCGGTGATGTCAGCTTCGGTCTCGGGAGCGCTTCCCGATGTACAGGCGGCCGCCAGCACCGCAACGACAACCGCCAGCGCCGACCACTTCAGCCCCACCGTTCGAGCATGGCACCGCCCATGGGCAAACGGGAGGCCGTCACCACACTGCAACGAGCCCGCAACTTCACCACCCACCCCGAGTCATTCCGCCTCGAAAACCCTGCAGAACCACTCCACCACCCACCCCGAGTCATTCCGCGCCGCAAACCGTGCAGAACGACTCGAGCCCGGGGCCGGGCCCGCAGATAGGGTCGGCGGATGCCACGGTTTGCGGCCAATGTCAGCACGATGTTCGGTGAGCACGACTTCGCCGAACGGGTGGGTGTCGCTGCGGCGTGTGGGTTCGAGGCCCTGGAGTGCCAGTTCCCGTACGACACGCCGGCAGAACAACTCCGCGAGCGTCTCGACGATGCCGGAATCGAACTCGTCCTGCTCAACGCACCCGCCGGCGACCTCGCCGCCGGGGAGCGGGGCCTCGCATCGCTCCCCGACCGCGACGAGGACTACGCGCAGACGATCGAGACAGCGCTCACCTACGCGGAGACGACCGGTTGCCCACGCATCCACGTGATGGCGGGATGCCCGACCGACGGCGAGGCGAGCCGACGCTTCACCGCCCGCATCGGGTGGGCCGCCGACCGGGTCTCCGACGCCGGCATCGAGATCCTCATCGAGCCGATGAACCACCGCGACATCCCGGGCTACCTCCTCGGCTCGAGCCGTCAGGCCGAGCGGGTGATCGAGCAGGTCGATCGACCGAACGTGAAGCTGCAGTTCGACACCTATCACCTGCAGATCCAGGAAGGTGACCTGCTCACCAACTTCGAGCGGGCGCAGGAGGTGATCGGGCACGTGCAGTTCTCGTCACTGCCCGGCCGCCACGAACCGGACGAGGGCGAGGTCAATCACCCCTGGTTCTTCGAGCAGCTCGACCGGCTCGGCTACGAAGGATGGATCGGCGCCGAGTACGGCCCCCGTGGAGCCACGGTCGAGGGCCTCGGCTGGGGCGCCGACTACGGGATCGCGCCACCGCGCTGAGAGGTCACGACGCGAGAACGCCTCGGAGCCAGCGGATCACGGCCTCGGGCTGCTCGTAGGGCGCCCAGTGACCCGAGCCCTCGATCATCGTCGTCGGTACGCCGGGACGCAGCTCGCTGACCCGCCGGATCGGTTCGAACGGATCGGGTCCGCTCCAGGGATCGCGGCCGGAACAGGCCACGTGGACCTCGGTCTCGAGTGCGGGAAGCGTGTCGGCGACCAACCGAGACGCAGGGAAGGCGCCGCTGCGAAACCGCGAGGCAGCGACGTTGGCGAGATGGAACTCGACGGCCACCTCGTCGATCCGCGATCATGAACCGCCCCAGATCGTGGCGCGCCGCACCGATCTCATCCGACGGCCGAGGCTCCGAGGCTTCCGCCACCTGCGCCGCCATCCCGATCCCGCCGACGCCCATCAAGGCGAGCCGGTCGACGGAGGTCCGAGCCGCTGTGAGCGTCGACACGATGCCTCCGAACGAGAACCCCCACCAGCGTCACTGACCCGTGGCGAGACCGAATGAGGTCGACCAGCGCGGTCAGCGCGTCCACCAGCACCTCGATGTCGTCGAGGTCGGCCGGCGCGTCGGAGTCGCCGAAACCCGGGAGGTCCGGAGCAACGACGAGATGATCGCCCGCCAGGCCGGGAATCACTGCCGCCCAGTGGTTCCAGCTTCCGGCCGCGCCGTGGACGAGCACGACCGGCGGCCCCTCGCCCCACTCTCGCCATGCCATGCGACCGCCGCCGACGTCGAGATCGGACCGCATTGCGGCCGGGTCGATCGTGGCGAACACCTCACGTTCCACTCGACGCCACCTCCAGGATCGCCCGCACCATGCCCTCGTAGCCGGTGCAGCGGCAGACGTTGGCCGAGAGCATCCGGCGCACCTCGGCTTCGTCCACGACCGGGTCGCCGGCCAACCACTCGGCCGCGGTCACGAGAATGCCGCTGGCGCAGAAGCCGCACTGCAGCGCGAAGTGACGGGCGAATGCGGCCCGCAACTCGTCGATCCGGCCGCCGATTCCGGCGAGCGTCTCCACCCGGGAACCGTCCGCTTGGACGGCCAGCACGAGGCACGAGCGCACCGACATGTCGTCGAGCATCACGGTGCAGCTTCCGCAGACGCCCTGCTCGCAGCCGACGCGCACCGAGGTGGCACCCACGCCTCGAGCGAAGTCGGCCAGGTTGGTTCGGGCATCGACCGACGCTGTCTCACGACGCCCGTCGATCTCGACCGTGACCTCGGCCCGCTCACCCGCTTCGACCCGCCTCATCGAAGGCTCCTTGCGCACTCTGCGATCGCACGCCGACCGAGCTCGCCGAGGAGCGCTCCCCGGTAGTTCGCCCCCACGTCATGGGTCTCGAGCAGCGGTCCCGAGTGGATCAGCTCGCGGACGACGTCGGCCGCGGCGTCGAGATCGCCCGCAGCCAGCTCCGCCACCGACACCCGCGGCCGGTCGGCGAACCCGGCGACACCCACTCGAAGCGACCACCCCCCGCCCTGGCTGAGTTTCAGCGAGCACGCG
>Ga0209992_10002273_pt1 | contig 17960 bp, 19 predicted proteins | sample 2SBtaG_2_FD_182564 | JGI IMG/M metagenome (GOLD analysis project Ga0209992, IMG submission 182564) | Deep subsurface microbial communities from Kolumbo volcano to uncover new lineages of life (NeLLi) - 2SBTROV12_ACTIVE470 metaG (SPAdes)... | ecosystem: Environmental > Aquatic > Marine >... | reverse complement strand
CACGGAATATTGACGCCGGATGAGGCTTATGAAAGAAAAACAGAACCAATGAGTTTGGCAGCCTAAATGAAACCCTGATCCATCTTAATCTGGCTGCTAACTGGTCGAAATAGTAGGACCACCTCTATTGTTGTAGGCAAATTTGGCGCTGAAGTAAAAGCAACAGAAAGTGACAGTTGGCGCTGTATTGCAAATTCAGTGTCAGAAGGACAACGTGCATTAAATGTCGAGCATATTTACGTCGTTTATGGTAAATTTGGCGGCATCCCAGAAGTAAAATGGGCGAGCTATGGCGATTCAATCATGCACGTTAGAACCAGCCATGTGCCAAGATTTGAAATTGAGATTGGAACTGACAAGCCTTTGTTTCAACAGATGGGCACTTCTTATGACGAATTTCGAAACAGGCCGATGCACGAAAAAATGCCGTATATCCGGGACTATGCTCGAAATCGACTAAAGCCTGGCGAAAGACTTTGGTGGTTGGAAGACACTGAATTTGAAAACACAAGCCACTCCCTTCCATTGGTAGTTCGGTCAATTCTTCAGCTTTCAGGCGACGAAAAGAAGGCAATCCGAGCAGAAGCAACTTTGTTGGTTCCCAAAGTTTTTAGCCGATCAAGGACACGCGGCAAGAAAGAGGCTTATGTAGATGTTGCGATGTATTACATGACTTTTCACGGCATATTGGCCCATCAGACACGAGATTTTTTTTCAGCGGGAAGCGTAGGCGAAAATGGTCCTACAGGAGATTTTGTTCGTGATGCCACCAACAGAATACAGGACGAAATTAAGTTCGCCGCACAATATCTTGAGGATGCACTCTTCTTAGAGTATTGGGGAATTGTGCCAGAACCCAATGAACGCATTCGCGAGTGGCTTCGAAGAGCCGACAGTTTCGCGTCGGGCTGGAAACCATCTGACGAATTGTTTTTGGCGGAGCAAGGAAAAAATTAACAAAAGTCACACAAAGAGGTGGCAACTAAATAGTGCTGAGGGAGCAAATGAATAAAAAATACCACGTTGTGTCAATGTTCAGCGGGTGCGGAGGTATGGATCTAGGGCTCTTAGGCGGCTTTGAATTTCTAGGCAACAAGCATGCCAAACATCCGTTCAAAATTATTTGGGCAAACGACCTGAACAGATTCGCTTGTGACACTTATAGATGGAATATGAAGCACAATATTCTAGAGGGCAGTGTTTGGGACCATTATGATTCACTGCCCAATAGTTGTGATTTAGTTATTGGTGGGTTTCCCTGCCAAGACATTTCCATAAATGGCAAAAGAGCTGGAGTCTCCGGCGAACGAAGTGGTCTTTATCGAGCGATGGTAGGCGCCGTAGAGAAACTGCAGCCAAAAATGTTTGTGGCTGAAAATGTCCGAGGGCTTCTCTACAAATACAATAAGGGGTCGCTTAAACGAGTTCTGAGAGATTTCACCGCACTTGGCTACCATGTTACTTATCAATTGTATCATGCAGCTGACTACGGCGTTCCGCAAAGGCGTGAGAGAGTTTTCATAGTTGGAGTAAGGGGTAATATTGTTGATTTTGTTCCGCCGACCCCATTATTAAATAAAACGAACTGGATTACTTCTTCTGAAGCGATTAAAGATTTAGAGAAAGCAGCGCAAGATGAGTCTCGTAGCCATATTTGGTCGTTAGCTCAAAAAAGCAGCGATCAGGGTGGGCGAGTGTTAGACCCGCACAAGACTTCGCATACTATTCGGGCTGAATGCCACGGCAATAATCAATTCCACTACAAACTACCGAGACGTATATCGATGCGTGAGGCAGCAAGATTCCAGTCCTTCCCGGATCATTTCTTATTCAAAGCTCGATTGAGAGAAACTGAAAGAATGATTGGAAATGCTGTGCCGCCCGTTCTTGCCTGGCATATTGCGAAAAGCATCCGGGCAACGCTACAGAAATACGATGAAATAAGGCCCTCACAATTGGCAGTAATAAGAACATAAGACCACGTCTGAATAACGTGGTGCTGCTGGGGAGAATTGAACTCCCGACCTCTCCCTTACCAAGGGAGTGCTCTACCTCTGAGCTACAGCAGCCTGCGTTTGCGCTGTGTGTCTTAGCGGAAATGCGCTGGGACGCAAGGGGTATGTGGACGGGCAAAGCCCTGTGCGATAAAGAATATGCATGCGCAGGGACGTCGGGGAAAATCAGGTAGAAACCGGTCAACAGCCGGAAAAACCGCAGTCCACCAAGGCGGTGAAGGCGGAGGCCCGCGCAAAACGGCTAAAAGCGGCATTGCGGGCGAACCTCAGGCGGCGTAAGTCGCAGGCGAAAGTGCGCGACGCATCAGGCGGGGACGGTTAGGGCAGGCACATGGATTCGATTATCGTAAAAGGCAACGGCCCGCTGAACGGGCAAATTCCGATTGCCGGGGCCAAGAATGCCTGTCTAACGCTGATGCCGGTGACGTTGCTGACCGAGGAACCGGTGGTTCTGACCAACGTGCCGCGTTTGACCGATATCACCACGATGTCGGATTTGCTGCGGTCTTTTGGGGCAGAGGTAACGGCGGCGCTTGATGGTCAGGAACTGACATTGCATTCAGGCGCAATCACCAACCACACGGCCGAATACGAGATCGTGCGCAAGTTCCGTGCCTCGTTCTTTGTGCTGGGCCCGATGCTGGCCCGCGAAGGCCAGGCGGTGGTGTCTTTGCCCGGCGGATGTGCAATTGGCGCCCGACCGGTTGATCTGCACCTTAAAGGGCTGGAGGCGCTGGGCGCTGTGATGGAATTGCGTGACGGCTATGTGCACGCAACTGCGCCGGGTGGTCTGCATGGCGGCACTCATGAATTTCCGTTTGTATCTGTGGGGGCGACGGAAAACCTGTTGATGGCGGCGACTTTGGCCAAGGGAACCACGGTGCTGAAGAACGCAGCGCGCGAGCCAGAGGTGGTTGATCTGGCCAAATGCCTAAGCGCAATGGGGGCGCAGATAGACGGGGCCGGGACTTCTACAATCACAATTCAGGGTGTGGCTCGCCTGCACGGCACCACCCATCCGGTGGTGGTGGACCGGATCGAGCTTGGCACCTATATGCTGGCCCCGGCGATTGCCGGTGGTTCGGTTGAACTGCTGGGCGGGCGGCTTGATCTGGTGCGGGCGTTTGCCGAAAAATTGCAGGTGGCCGGGATTTCTGTGGCAGAAACGCACAACGGCCTGTTGGTCAGTCAGAACAACGGTCGGGTGCGGGCGGTGGACGTAAAAACCGAACCGCATCCGGGATTTCCCACAGATTTACAGGCGCAGATGATGGCGTTGCTGTGCACGGCTGACGGTGTCAGCGTGCTTGAGGAAACGATTTTTGAAAACCGGTTCATGCACGCGCCGGAACTGGCGCGGATGGGAGCGGATATCGAGGTGCACGGTGGCCACGCTACGGTGACGGGGGTTGAAAAACTGCGCGGTGCGCCGGTGATGGCAACGGATTTGCGGGCGTCGGTCTCGTTGATTTTGGCCGGACTGGCGGCAGAGGGGGAAACCGTTCTGTCCCGGGTTTACCATCTTGATCGCGGTTATGAGCGGGTTGAGGAAAAGCTGTCGGCCTGCGGTGCCAGCATTCAGCGGGTTACGGACGATGGTTGATGACGCCCGGTTCGAAGATGGCACAGAGGATGCGCTGCGCCTGATGGCGCTGGACGCGGAAGGCCTGCAAATCGTATCCGCACTGACCCAGGACGCGGTGTTTCCCATCGGCGAAATGAAATGGCAGCCGGGCAAGCAGAGGTTTGCCCTTTTGGTCAACCGCTTTCGCTGGGAAGACAAGGATCAGGCGACAGCGCAGGGGCGCAAAGTTGAGCGTGTGCAGGCGATGGTGGTGTTTGAGAGTGTGCTGAAAGTGGCCACCAGTGGCATCGACCGCAGCGATACAGATACGATCCTGTCGCTGCTGGAAATCAGCTTTGCCGCTGGTAAAGATGCTCAGGGACGGGTGGAACTGACGCTGGCGGGTGACGGGGCAATTGCGCTTGACGTAGAGTGTCTGGACGTCAGCCTGCGCGATGTGACCAGACCCTACGTGGCGCCGTCCGGTTCCGTGCCAAGCCACGAATAGGGGGCGATATGCCGGTGTTTCTGTCCGCAGCCGAAGATGATTTTGACGTTCGATTTGACGCCTTGTTGAACGCCAAGCGGCAGTCCGAGTTTGATGTAGACGGAGATGTTGCCGGAATTATCGCTGACGTTCGCAACCGCGGCGACGCCGCTGTTATTGCGCTAACCGCCAAATTTGACCGGCTTGATCTGACAGCGCAAACGCTGGCGTTTTCAGTGGCGGAAACCGACGCGGCAATTGCGACGGTTCCAGCGGCAGAGGTTGCGGCACTTGAATTGGCTGCAGCGCGCATTCGCGCCTACCACCAGCGGCAATTGCCCAAAGATGAAACCTGGACAGATGATATTGGCGCAACCCTTGGCTGGCGCTGGAGCGCTGTAGACGCGGCAGGCCTTTATGTGCCCGGCGGGCTTGCCTCTTATCCATCGTCAGTTTTGATGAATGCCATACCGGCGCAGGTGGCCGGGGTGGCGCGGTTGGTGATCTGTGCGCCAACTCCCGCAGGCAAGGTTAATCCGCTGGTCTTGCTGGCGGCGCGGCTGGCAGGTGTTGAAACGGTGTACCGCATTGGCGGGGCCCAGGCGATTGCAGCGATGGCTTACGGGACGGATACGATTGCGCCTGTCGATAAGATCACCGGTCCGGGCAATGCCTATGTGGCCGCAGCCAAGCGCCGGGTTTTTGGCCATGTGGGAATCGATATGATCGCTGGTCCTTCAGAAGTTCTTATTATTGCAGACAAAAACAATGATCCCGACTGGATTGCTTTGGATCTGCTGGCCCAGGCGGAACATGACGCAAGCGCGCAGTCTGTGTTGATTTGCAATGACGAGGGTTTTGCCAATTCTGTGGTTGGAGCGGTTGAAAAACGGCTGGAAACACTGAAACGGCGTGAAATAGCCGGCAAAAGCTGGGCAGATTTTGGTGCGGTGATTGTGGTTAACTCGCTGGATCAGGCGGTCGACCTATCCAACCGAATCGCACCCGAGCACCTGCAATTGTGCTGCGAAAACGCCGACGAACTGGCGCAGAGTATCAAACACGCTGGCGCCATTTTTATTGGTGCGTGGACGCCAGAGGCGATCGGTGATTACGTTGGCGGTCCCAATCACGTGCTGCCAACCTCGCGCTCGGCACGGTTTTCATCCGGCCTGTCGGTGCTTGATTTCATGAAGCGCACGACGATTTCGAAATTGTCACCACAGGCACTGGCGGAGGTTGGACCGGCGGCAGAAACGCTGGCGAAATCTGAGGATTTGCAGGCGCATGGACTGTCAGTCCGGGCGCGGCTTGCGCAGCTGAACCGGAACGGGCAATGAACGACAAAAACCGCCTGAGTTTCATCGAAATTGACGACAGCGGCCTGCCGGCACCAACTGCGGAAATCGATCAGGAACGCAAAGTCGCGATTTTTGATTTGCTGGAAGACAATAATTTTGGCATTCTGGGCAAGAATAATCAAGCCGCGCCTGTCGGGCCATTTCACCTGTACCTGTCCGTCAAAGACGCACGACTGGTGTTTGATGTAAGGTCCGAGCAGCAACAAAAACTGGCGGAAATTCACCTTTCGTTGTCGCCGTTCAGGCAAGTGATCCGCGACTATTTTCAAATTTGCGAAAGTTATTTTGACGCGGTCAAACGACTGCCGCCGTCGCAAATTGAGGCGATAGACATGGGGCGGCGCGGCATTCACGACGAGGGTGGGCGCGTGGTCGAAGAACGTTTGACGGGCAAGCTTAGCGTTGACAGCGCCACCGCGCGGCGGCTGTTCACCTTGATTTGCGTGCTGCATTTCAAAGGATGAAAGCCGCGCGATGAGCATTACCCGCCCAGAACCCGACCCGCCAAGCTCTGTTCTTTTTTGTTGTGATTACAACGCTGTACGCTCTCCGATGGCCGAAGGATTGCTGAAAAAGCGCGTGGGCCAGTCGATCTATGTGCAATCGGCAGGCGTAAAGCACGATCTGGAGATTGACGGGTTTTCCATCGCGGTCTGTGCGGAACTGGACATCGAACTGTCCCGCCACCGGGTGCGCACGATTGATGAGATGGTCGAGTGGGGTGATGACATTTCCAGTTTTGATCTGATTATCGCGCTGTCACCCGCCAGCCAGCGTCAGGCGCTGGAAATGACGCGGTACTATGCACTGACAGTCGAATACTGGCCGATTATTGACCCAACCGGGCTGGGCGAGACCCGGCCCGAGAAACTGGCGTCATACCGGATGGCGCGGGATCAGATCGCGGCGAAGATTGAGGAACGATTTGGCGCTGTGTCAACGTAAAGTAAACACGGCGGTCACAATCAGCGCCAACCAAAACACCATGCCAACAACTGAATACGCGACGTTCACCCCCATTTTCCCGGCAATCACCACCACACCGCCAAATCCCAGAGCGATTGCGATATAGACCAGCGCCTCAAAATCGCGGGCATTAATTCCGGCGGCTTCCAGTCCAAATGAAATGCCGATCAGCGGCACCCAAAACAACAGGGGCAGGACCAGAAAACTGAGAACCGCATTGCGGCGGGACCTGCGGTTGGTCGTGGCTTCGGCTTTTGTTTCAGGGCGGTTTTTATCGACCACCGGATGCCAAAGCAGGGTTAACGCCGGAAACGCAATAAATGTCCAGGTGATCCAAAAGCTGAAAGCAACCACCGCCAGTCCCAGCACGATCAGAAATACATCAACCAGAAAAAAACCGAAATGAAAGTCGTCAAACAGGTACCCGGCGTGCCGGATGTACCACCACGGGCCTTTTAGAAAGGCCCAATAGGCGACAAGCAGCCAAAACCCCGAATAAATCACGCCCATGAAAATTGCGCCGGAGTCATAAATCCGCGCGGTGCTGTCACAATCGGGGCAGCGGTATACCAAGCCCTTTTCGGCGGCCCCAACGATGTCTGAACCGGTGAAAGTTGCCTCTGGCGCCATTTTCACCTGTCCGCAGTTTGCACATTTCCGAATGCTGAACCGGCAGTCTGGTGGCAGGGCTTTTTTGGAAATATCGGTATCGTCAGAGGCCATCGGTCGCGCTCCTTACCCGGTGTGGCAGCGATGCAGGAACCTTAGAACGAAAGCGTCCCGCTGGCCACGGTGATAAAGCAAAAGCTTTTAAGGGTTGCAGTCAGCCATAAACGGCGGCATGTAAACGCGCATGAATTCAGCCATTGGCTGAACAGCCAAACAGGAGAAAACATGGCGAAGGAAGAGCTTCTTGAATTTCCCGGTGTTGTGATCGAGCTTTTGCCAAACGCGACCTTTCGGGTGGAGCTTGAAAACGGCCATGAGATCATCGCCCACACCGCCGGAAAAATGCGAAAAAACCGCATTCGCGTTCTGGCCGGTGATAAGGTGCAGGTTGAGATGACGCCTTATGATCTGTCCAAGGGCCGGATCAATTACCGCTATAAATAACCGCCGATGCGGTTGATACTGGGATCCGGCAGCCCAAGGCGGCTGGACCTTCTGGCGCAAATCGGTGTTGTGCCGGACGCTGTGCGCCCGCCTGACATTGACGAGACACCATTAAAGGGCGAGCTGCCAAGCCCCTATTGTCAGCGCATGGCACGGCAAAAAGCGCAGGCTGTGGTTGCGAACAATGCTGAACTTGTGCTGTGTGCCGATACCACCGTGGCACTGGGACGGCGGATCCTGGGCAAAGCTGAAACTGCGGCGGCGGCGTCGCTTATGTTGCGTATGCTGTCCGGGCGTCGCCACAGGGTAATTACGGCTGTTGCTATTCGACTGGCGGACCGTATCTGGCAAAAGGACGTGGTGACGAGCGTCAGGTTCAAAGCTTTGACGCGGGATGAGATATCGAATTATCTTGCCACCAACGACTGGCACGGAAAAGCCGGTGCTTACGGCATACAGGGACCGGCCGGAGTGTTTATTCCGTGGATCAGCGGCTCTTATGCCGCTGTTATGGGTTTGCCGCTGACGGAAACCGCAAATCTGCTGCGGACCGCCGGATATGATGTGCCAGCGGGATCAAAGCCGTGAAAGGCCGCAGCGTGATAATCGACCACGCAAGCGGGCGCACGGCAGCGGCGCTGGTGGTAAACGGACGGTTGCAGGACCTGCTTTTTGATCCGGTTGATGACGCGCCGCGTCCGGGCGCCATCTTTCGCGCTGTGGCGGATCGGCCGGTCAAAGGGGCAGGGGGCATGTTGTTGCGGCTTGGCGGTGGGGCGCGGGGACTTTTGAAAGCGGGAAAGGGTGTTACGCCGGGGCAGAAAATGCTGGTGCAAATATCGACCCGGCCGGAGGAAGGCAAAGCCGCAACCGTGACCACGCGACTATTGTTCAAAAGCCGCTACGCCATTGTTACGCCGGGCGCGCCGGGCCTGAATGTTGCCCGCTCGATCCGCGGCGAGGACGAGCGCGAGCGTTTGCAGGAGGTTGCTTTTGAGGCGATGCGGGGTAAGGACAGCACCGGGCTGATCCTGCGCACGGCCTGTGAAAATGTTGATGGACCGGTGATTGCCGCCGATATTGCGGATATGCTTGACCGGTGCGCTGCGGCGTTAAACGCCGCGGGCGGGCAGGGTCCGGCGTTGGTGCAACAGGCGCCCTCTGCAAGCCAGCTGGCGTGGCGGGACTGGGTGGAACCGGAGCCTGACGAGGTGGTTCAGCAGGACGGCAGTTTTGACAGCCACGGTGTTTGGGATTTGATAGAGGATTTGCGCACGCCCCATGTGACACTGTCGCCGCACGCGCATATGGCGGTTGAGGTTACCCGTGCACTGGTGGCGGTTGACGTGAACACCGGCGGTGATTTTTCGCATTCTGCGGGGCTGAAGGCCAATCTGGCCGCTGCCAAAGACCTGCCGCGTCAGTTGCGGTTGCGGGGGCTGGGCGGACAGATCGTCATAGATTTCGCGCCGATGCGCAAAAATGACCGTAGGACAATTGAAAACGCGCTGCGCGCAGCCCTTAAGGGCGACGGCGTGGATACCACCCTTGTTGGCTGGACGCCGCTGGGCCATCTGGAACTGCAGCGAAAGCGCGAGCGGGCGCCGCTGGACCAGTTGCTGACCAACCTTTGATTCATGCAGTAATTCCGTGGATGGACTCAGTTTTTTGGGTGTTCCGGCTTTCGGGAGTTTTAATTAATCCATGACCGCACGATTTGGAGCCCAGTCATGGCCGACTGTGCTTATTGGTAAAGCTGATAATTGCGCCAAGCCGGGGTGATCGATCACCTGTCTGCATTTGGTAAAAATTCTGCGAAAAATGTAGGCGTATTTTGCTATGGTTTTTTGAATCGATTAACTGGCTAATTCGACAAAATCGAGGCATGGGAGGCTGTAGCCACCTCACAATGTCCGCAAGAGCAGGATTGCGGGCTCGGGAAGACGCTTTCAATCCAATCCAATACAGCCCTTAGCACAGGGTCATGCCGCCTGGATTCGTGATAAACAAGATAAACCGGGGCAACGGCCACCAGGTTTGGGTTGTCGATCTCGACCAGATTATCATCGAGACGCGCCAGGCATGTCATTTGAGGGCCGTACAGATTGGATTCTCTGATAATAGTTCGAATACCGGAAAATGTTCCTGTGCGGACACTGGGTGAACCGCCAAAATGACGACGACCGATTTCCATGATGGGCTGAGTTTCAAATTGTGACGAAAGGCCAATCCAATCACGCTTGGGTTCTGCGCCGCGTTGATGATAAAATCTGGTCATGACGGTTGACACCCGTTTGGACACCAACAATCCCTCTTTCGGCAATTCAACCACAAGCGCCGCGTCAATTTCACCCGCCGCAATGCTTGAGCGAAGGTTATTGTAATCTATTTCAATGGTAATGTTGGGGTAATCATGGTGAAAAGAATCCAGATTCCTTAACAGTGAAATCGAGCTGATACTGTGAAAGCAGCTAACGTAGATATCGTCACTCAATTCGGACTTTTTATGCGGTACAGACTCCGAAATATAGTCAAATTTTCTGCTTGTTTGGTCGGCCAATTCCAACAACGGTTCCGCTTGTTTTGTGATCGCCCATCGGTTTCTGTGTTTGTGAAAAATGGAAATTCCTATGTCTCGTGCAAGCCGCTCCACCCGTCTGCTTACGGTTGAAGTGTTGGTTTTTAAAATCTTTGCGGCGCCTGTCATAGTTTCGGCTTGCGCCAGCGCACGTACAAACCGCAGATCGTCCCAATTCACCATTTTGCCCTCGATAAAAAGGTGAGATTAAAAAAAATTTACCAATAAATTAATTTTAAACATATGTGTGTATGTTTTAAAATACAACCTTAATGACATGGCGCTCTGAAATTGGTGAAAAAAATCACGGCTGAAACCGAAAGCATCTTCGTATTGATCCAGGATAATTCCCGGGTTTCTTTCACGATATCGGGATCTTAGTCTCGCGCTGTACTGGACTCATCCAATGGATTTATTGGTAGGTTTTAAGGTGCTGATGTTCATTCAATTTCATCTTCTCGACATCCGTAATTACCGAACGAATGATTTCGGTATCGCCGTGTTTGTTGAAAATGCTGGGGGACCTGAGAGGTCCTTGAATGAGTTCCACGTTCATCGGAATTCCGCCGTTAAAAACCAAATAATTTTGAAAAACTGTACCCTCAACGCAGACCTTCAGGTCCTCGCTCAGACAGTTGTATCCCCGCCGTCCAATACACGGAAATACGCCGTTTCCTGAATAAGTAACGAAGCTGCCGCTGCCGTGAAGATTATCGGATATTGCCTCAGCAACATCTTCAAGTAAGAAAGTGAAGTCCGCGGCGTTGCATTGAAAATATAGCTTTTCAATGTTGGCAATTTTCAAAGCTAACATGCACGAGAAAAAATAAGTCCCCCGTTGAAGTTGGGCGACATAATTGCTAAATATTTGAAAACTCAGGAATCTGTCAATTTTTACAAGGTCCACAGAATCGGAAATATGTGGTTTTACTGGTTCCGTCAGGTGACCAACCAACGCGTCAGGTGAATTGGCTGGCTCTGAAACCGTCGCGTTTTCACTGTTAAGACGCTTTGCCAGATTGATCCGAACTGCCAGTTCCTGAATATTAAATGGCTTGGTGACATAGTCCGTGGCGCCTGCCGCAAAGGCCCGGTCGATGAATGTTCGGTGTGACATCGACGTTATCATTAGGATGGGCGTTTTATAGTAGGCTGGGATTTCTCTTATTCTTCCAACGGCCTCAATCCCATCCATTTCGGGCATTTGGATATCAAGCATGACACAGTCAAAGGGCTCTTTGGCTGCCTCAATGATTTCGAGTGCTTTAGTGCCACTTGTGGCAAATTTGACATCCGAATATTTTAAGGAGGTCAGGGCCTCATTAAGAATTTCTAAAATGATTTGGTCGTCGTCTACAGCAAGAATTTTCATTGCTAACCCACCTCTTAAAACACAGTCCGCAGGCAGCGCATTCAAATAGAAAACATTTAAAAGCTGCCTGCACTCACAGCTTTTGCGAGCAATTGAGGCAAAATCTTGTCAAACTATATGCGAGTAATGCAAAACAGGGTTTCGATTTTTCGCAGACTGTGGCCCGGCATTGCGATTGCGCAATCATTAATGGATTGGTCCGGTATACTCGCGGTAAAGTGTTGAATCCGGTTACAATCTATCTCCCGATAACGGAATAATTGGCGGAATTGGTCAACACTTTCGGGAGTCGAATGATCAGTGGGCAGCATTTGGCGGCGTCGGTGGAATTGTGATGAAGAAGAGTGGCAGACCCGACAGTCATTTAAAAAGGCCTTGCGCGCTTAAGGGCGACGGCGTGGATACCATCCTTGTTGGCTGGACGCCGCTGGGCCATCTGGAACTGCAGCGAAAGCGCGAAAGGCCGGGTTTGGGGCTGTTGCTGCACGACGGGCCGGGCGGTGCCGTGGCGTGACCGGTTGGTTTTGAGCTTTTGGGGAAGATGGCGAAATATCGTGGTTGCGAATGATGACGCAACAACCGGATGCGCGTTGCTGTTTTTTCAGTTGGACACAGACATCAGACTCATTTGATTTAATCCGGTCAGCAGACCGAAAATGGTGGTTTGGCACCCGTCACGCAGTGCCAATTCAGTCTTTTTCCGCCCACATTTAAAAAACAGCATGCGCCAGATACAGCGATTTGCACGCGGTGTTTTGGCCACAATGCTGACAAAGCGGGGCCGAGCTTGGCGGCGTAGCGTGCTGAATAAAATAGTTATGAAGACCCAATTTTGCGCTATCTGGATTCCAGAATTTCGTTGGTCCGGAATTCCAGAATTCCAATAGTCCGGAATTCCAGAAAACCAGATAAATGGAAGACCGGAATACCAAAAATCGAGATTATTGGACCATCGAAATGCCAATAGGTCGGGCTGCCGTATTTGCGGAGGACCCGCTCGAACGGCGACCACCCTGTTGGGCGATTCAACTTCTGTACAACCAGCAAAGCGGAAGACTGACGAAAAGTGTGATGAGTGCATTGTACCGCCGTTACAGCGGGAAACTCTTATAAAGGTCAACCGGTTAGCATGAAATCCAGTACACCAGATGATCCGTGCCACATAGCGCACCAATAGCGCTGACGGATGGGCCGGAAACCCAAATAGCCCGCCATTTTTTGGTCCGGTCAAGGGGCCGCTACGTCAAGAATGCCTCAATCCTGTGGCAATTCACGTAAAAAATCCGCACGAACACTAAGAAAGCACCGTAATCGCGATCAATCGCGATTTCCACGGCGCAAAGCTACCGAGTGTTGTCATTCAGGACCGGGAAAACGATAAACCTTAAACCGCAACCGGCATTTTCCGGTGCCCGCGAAACCGCGCCAGACCAAGCAGTTCAAAGCCGCCATTCGCCCTGATCTGCGGAAATCGCGCCACCAACCGGCCAAGTGCCATCCGCGCTTCCATCCGGGCGAGCGTTGCGCCAAGGCAGACATGAATGCCTGTTATAAAGGCCAGATGCCGATTGGGCTGGCGGGTGATGTCAACTGTGTCAGGTGCCACAAACACCGCCGGATCACGGTTGGCCCCGGCAATCGAAGTATGGATATAGGTGCCCGCGGCAATCTTCCCGCTGGGCAGGTCAATGTCTGTCTTTGCCAGCCGGTTGCCGATTTGCAGCGGGCTTTGCAGGCGCAAAATCTCCTCCACCGCCGATACGATCAGATCCGGATCGTTCATGAGCAACCGGTGTTGATCAGGATTATCCAGCAGCACAGCCAGTCCGTTTCCCACCGTGCTGGCGGTGGTTTCATGCCCGGCGTTCAGCAGAAAAATACAGTTTTGAACCAGCTCAATATCGCTTAGGCGCCGTCCGTCGATTTCTCCGAAAATCAACCCGTCCAATACCTGTCCCTGTTGCGCCTGACCGGGATTTGCCCGCCTCAACGCGATCAAGTCTGACAGCAACGCGGAAAACTCGGTGACGGCGGCGTTGCCCTTGGCCAAATTTTCGGCAGAAACAACCGGATCCAGCGCACCCAGAATGGCCACGGAATAGCCGCGCAACTTGTGTCGGTGCGCCCGGGGTATCCCCAGCATAACTGAAATAATCTCTGTTGGCAGGGCACTGGCAAATTCGGCAATAAAATCAAGCGTGCCCATATCTGCCATGCGGTCCAGCAAGCCGTCTACGATTTCTCTGATCAAAGAGTCCATTTCTTCGAGCTTGCGCGGCGTAAACGCCGCCGCCAGCAGTTTACGAACCACTGTGTGGTAGGGCGGGTCGTTAAAGATCAGGCTGGTTGTGTGGTGGGTCAAAAGCGGACCGTCACCAAATTTGCGGCCAAATTCCACCTTTTTGTCTGACAGCATATCTTTGTGCCGGTAGGTGGCCAACACATCGGCGTGGCGGGTCAGGTAAATTGATCCGTCAGGGTTTACGTGCATCGGGTCATGTTCACGCAGCGCCGCCAAAGTGGGATGCGGGTTGACAACAAACTGGCGGTCAATCCGATTTAGATCAAAATTTTGAATGGCCTGCAGGTCCAACGTTTGTGTCCCGTGATGGTACGGCCCGAGTTTTTCTTAACCAGGCTGGTTTGTAAAGAACACTGTCGGCCATAGACAAGACGTGGCATAGACGGGATGAAGCGCCAGCCAAAGGAGCGCCATGACCTGCCCGATATGTGACAAACAACCCGATCCTACCTACCGCCCGTTTTGCTCTAAGCGCTGTGCTGATGTGGATCTGGGCAAATGGTTCAACGAAAATTATCGCGTGCCGACGGAAGAGAGCGAAGAGGCTGGCGAAGAACGGATAAACCCGCCGGATAAGTTTCATTGAGCGGGCGCTAGAGCCGCGTCCTTTTTACCTGAATCAGCGGAGCGGCTCTATCCTTTTGATGTTGCACGCAATTTATTCCGAAAACCGGTGCCCACTTTTCGGATTGCGCTTTAAGTCCCGCAATAGGTAAACGGCACAATCTCTTCGTTTTGTGGTGGAAGACTGAAATCTGCGTTCTCCGGCTGATCTGCAAACGGTTTTGCCAACACCGCGTTAAGCTTCTCAAACACCGAATAATCGCCCTGATTGGCCGCCACGATCACCGCTTCCACCCGGTGGTTTCGGGGAATAAACCGGGGGTTCACCTGTGCCATCAGCTTCAGTTGCGCGTCCCGGTCCGCCCCCCGCGCATTCACCGATTTCTGCCAGCGGGTTATCCACTCCTGCGCGCCCGTCTTATCCTCAAAATGCGCCAGGAAATCCGTTGACGTGTCGTCAAGCAACAGCCTCTCCAGATCAACAAATGTATTGGTGAAATCCGCGTTGTTTTTATCCATCAGCGTCAACAGCGTACCGATGATCACCCGGTTTTGTGGGCGTTTGTCTGTCAGACCGATTTTTTGCAGGAAAACATCAAAGTAGGCCTTGGAGAATTCCTCTGAATACCCGTCAACGCTGGTCTGGGCCAGTGTTTGCGCTGTTTCGTCGTCCGCATCCAGCAGCGGCACCAAAGATTGCGCCAGCCGCGACAGGTTCCAGTGCCCTATGGTGGCCTGATTTTTCCAGGCATAGCGGTTTTGGCGGTCAATAAAGCTGAACGCGGTAAACGGGCGGAATTCGTCCAAAAACGCGCAAGGACCATAGTCGATCGTTTCCCCGGCCACCGACATATTGTCAGTGTTCATCACCCCGTGCACAAATCCGATGCTCATCCATTTGGCAATCAGGCGGGCCTGCCGCACAATGACCGCGTTCAGCAGGCCAAGATAGGGATTTTCCTGATCGCGAACGTCCGGATAATGTCGGGCAATCACATAATCACTGAGGCGGCGCAGGCTGTCAAAATCACTGCGGGCAAAGAAATATTGAAACGTGCCCACGCGCACGTGGCTTTGGGCAATTCGGGTTAAAATAGCGCCGGTTTCGGGGCCCTCGCGCATGACGGTCTCGCCGGATGTGACGGCCGCAAGCGCCCGGGTTGTGGGCACGCCAAGGGCCGCCATCGCCTCGCTGACAACATATTCGCGCAACACCGGGCCAAGTGCCGCCCGTCCGTCGCCGCCGCGTGAAAACGGTGTACGCCCGGCGCCTTTCAGCTGTACATCACGGCGAACACCGTCCGCACCCAAAACCTCGCCAAGCAACACGGCGCGTCCATCGCCCAGCTGTGGCACCCAGTTGCCGAACTGGTGCCCGCCATATGCCATCGAGATCGGACTGGCCGTTTCAGGTAGGGTGTTGCCAGACAGAATTTCAGCACCTTCAGCGCTGTTTAAATCTGCCCCGCCAAGACCGATTTCATCCGCAAGTGCAGTGTTGAAAGCCACAATCGACGGCTGCGCCACCGGCACCGGCAATTGCCGCGCAAAAAATGCCTCGGGCAGATTGGCGTAGGTATTGTTAAACGGCAGGTTCATCGACGTAACAATTATTGGATCAAGGTTTTAGACGGTCCCATCATCGATCAATTTGCGGGCAATGTCACGAAAAGCCGTGGCCTGCGGCCCGTCGGGGTCCGCCGCCACAATCGGCTTGCCCTCATCCCCGGCCAGCCGGATGCCCATATCCAGCGGAATTTCCCCCAAAAACGGAATGCGAAAGCGCTTGGCGTCTTCCATGGCCCCGCCGTGGCCAAATATATGTTCCTCGTGGCCGCAATTGGAGCAAACATGCGTTGACATATTTTCGATCATGCCCAGCACTTTGGTGTTGGTTTTACGCAGCATATCCAGCGCCTTGCGGGCGTCCAGCAGGGCCACGTCCTGCGGTGTGGACACGATGATCACACCTTCCATAACCGTGTTTTGCGCCAGCGTCAGTTGCACGTCACCCGTGCCCGGCGGCAGATCAATAACCAGAACATCCAGTTCGCCCCAGTTCACCTGATTGATCAGCTGGTTCAGTGCTTTCATCAACATGGCACCGCGCCAGACCACTGCCTCGTCCTCGTTCAAAAGCAAGCCCATAGACATGATATTGACGCCGTGATTGTTGATCGTGTTGATCAGATCACCGGTGGCGGTCGGTTGCCCGGAAATACCCATCAGGCGGGGCTGGGATGGGCCATAAACATCGCCGTCCAGCAGGCCGACCTTTTTGCCTTCCGCCGCCAGCGCCACCGCCAGATTGGACGCAACCGTTGATTTACCCACGCCACCCTTGCCAGAAGCCACGGCGATCACTTTTTCAACGCCCGGAATTTTGACAGGCCCCTCCTGCGCCGGTTTTTTCGGCGCAAGATTTGGCGGCGTTGCCGGGGCTGCATGGGCGGTCAGCACCACGCTGACCCTACCGACACCGGCCATTGCTTTTAGCGCATCCTCTGCCGCCAAACGGGTAGAGGCCATGGCGTTGCCCCGATCAGAGGGCACTTCCATGATGAACTGGACGTCGTTGTCCTGGATGGTCAACGCGCGCACCAGATCGGCCTTTACAATGCTGTCCTGGGAAAACGGGTCCTGAATGTTGCCAAGAACTTCCAGTACTTTTTCCTTGGTGATGCTCATAGTCTCAGTCCCTTTTGTTCAAACCGGCGTCCGCGCTGCGTGGCGCTTTGCCCACAAAGCCGCAATACCATAGCGTTTTACTAAAGATTTGACCGCGTCAATGTAAATGCGACCCTTTCACCACAAGGTGGCCACCCCAACACGCTTGACGGCCAGAGCCAATCCCCCTACATACGCCGCTGGTGCGGCGGGGTAGCTCAGGTGGTTAGAGCAGCGGAATCATAATCCGCGTGTCGGGGGTTCAAGTCCCTCTCCCGCTACCAAAGTCGCAAAGGTCCGAACCGGAGACATAGGTGCCAGATTGTACCTAAGACATGGGTGACACCCTCGCGCCGAACGGGTTGTCGATTGTTTGCAGTGTTCTTTACTCCGGATGCAAGTTCTCGCAACGTTGTTCATTCGATCCTTCTTTGAGAAACTGAATTTTACACAAACAAAAGCCATGTAAATAGAACCGACTGAACATGCACAGTGATGCCCGCCTTACCCGAAAAGGCAGAGAGGTTTTGGTCTATCGGCCGCAAAGAGGCGATCACCCGCCAATGTTGCCCACGCGATGATTGGCCGGTCCTTTGTCGCCAATTTTGGTCTTCTGGCTTTCGGACCACTGACCGGGCAAATCATCTGGTATCTCGCGGTTGCCGGTTTCATGGGGGTCATTGGCGTGATCCGCGCATTTGGCATTCTGATTGACGGATATCACAAGGCTCTTTTGGTGCGGCTTATCGCGGAAGTCACTTTCACGTTGGTTCTTTTGGTGGCTGATAATAAAACTGGGACCGGACGCGGTATCCCCGCCGCAAAGTCACTGTGACGGCGGGGGTGGAAATTTCTTGGTCAGCAGGCCTTGACCGCGCGTTTTGCCAGAACCTTGATCAGGTTTGCGCGGTAGTCTGCGCTGCCGTGGATGTCGGACATCAGGCCTTCGCTGCCAACGCTGGCGCCATCAG
>Ga0209992_10002272_pt1 | contig 17964 bp, 15 predicted proteins | sample 2SBtaG_2_FD_182564 | JGI IMG/M metagenome (GOLD analysis project Ga0209992, IMG submission 182564) | Deep subsurface microbial communities from Kolumbo volcano to uncover new lineages of life (NeLLi) - 2SBTROV12_ACTIVE470 metaG (SPAdes)... | ecosystem: Environmental > Aquatic > Marine >... | reverse complement strand
TTAGCAGCTCAAACTTCTGTTGCATACAGTTTTACACACACTACTGAAGTTTTCAATGTAAATTTTCTAGGTGCTGTTAATATGGCTGAAGCTGCTAGACGTGCAGTTCCAAAACTTAAACGATTTATTTTTTCAGGTTCAGTTGAAGAATATGGTATACAATCTAAATTCCCATCAAAAGAAACTGCTGAATTACATGCAGCTAGTCCTTATGCTGTTGCAAAAATTGCTACTGAAAAACATCTCAAATATCTTTATGATGCATATGGTTTTCCTTCTATTATGTTCCGAAATGCAAATTCTTATGGACGAAGATATAATCATCAATTTGTAATTGAAAGTATTATCTATCAAATGCTTAAAGGTAAATCTCCTGTAAAATTGGGTGATCCTACACCTTACCGTGATTTTGTTTTTGAACCTGATTTACTTTCTGCATATGTGTTAGCAGCTGAGAGTAATAATAAAAAAATCTTAGGCGAATCAATGAACATCGGTACTGGAAAGTCTCTTTCTATAAAACAATTAGCTGAAAAAATTAGAAAAATTACTGGATACAAAGGAAAAATTCAATGGAATAGTTTTCCTAAACGCTCACTTGAAATACCAAAATTAGAAGTTGACAATACCAAAGCAAAAAAACTTTTGAAATGGAAGCCAAAGTATAGTTTAGATGAAGGATTAGAAATTACTGCATCATATTACAAAGATTAAATTTTTTCAAATTTCTTTATCATGTTAATAATTGATGGTTCTGGAATATTTTCTTCATTATAAAGAATTATTTTTGGAAATATTTTTCTTGTAAACTTTAGTAATATTCCTAATCCTAACATTCCAATTTTGGAATTAAATATTTTTAAAAATTTTTTAACTATAATTGCTCGTTTTTTAAAAACTATTATTTTTACATCATTAACAATTGTTTCTGCGTAATTAATTCTAAAAACAGTTTCATAACCTAGAGAATTATGTAGATTCTCACTTGCAATATTCCTAGGATCATTGAAAACAGTCAAAAATGAATAATCTCTGTTTTTGGCCTCATCTACAAGTTCTCCTTGTAATTTTTTCCCTAATCCTTTACCTCTATATTTTTCTGTAATTTGAATTCCAGATACATGAAATAATCCACCTAATCCTGCTGCACCTATAACTAAATCATTCTCTTCTTCAATTGCAAAAAAATCACATGATTCCAAACTTTTCATTTCTTTAGAAAGTCCTGATTTTCTTAATTTTTCTTCAAATTTTGAATTCATTTCTTGAATATTCAATGTACTAAAACTATGAATGTATTATTTTAAAGGTAATCATGGAACTAATTTTTTATAGTCTATTTTTTTTAAAAATGTATGACTACATCTGTTATAATTCCTACTAAAAATGAAATAGATGCAATCAAAAAAATTCTTCCTCAAGTAAATCAAGATTGGGCAGATGAATGGATATTGATTGATGGAAATTCAACGGATGGAACTGTAGAAGAAGCAGAAAAATTAGGATTTAAAGCAATTCGACAAAAAGGAGATGGACTTGGTGATGCATATCGGGAGGCAGTAAGTAATGCTTCATGTGAAAATATCTTATTTTTTAGTCCAGATGGAAATGCTCTTCCAGAATATATTCCAAAATTAATAAAGAAAATGAATGAAGGCAATTATGACATCGTGCAAATTTCAAGATTTGGAAAAAATGGTAAAAGTGAAGATGATACGGCTATTACAGCTTTTGGAAATAGAATGTTCACTTTTTTAGCAAATTGTTTATTTGGAGGAAAATTAACTGACACTTTATTTGGTTTTAAAATAATTAAAAAGAAAGTTTTTCAAGAGATAAATCTTGATGGTGAATTTTTGACATTAGAACAACAAATGAGTATTAAATCTATGAAATTACATTTAAAAATTGTAGAAATTGATGGAACTGAGCCAAAGCGTGTTGCTGGTGAAGCTAAAATGAGACCACTTGTTACTGGAAGACAACTTAGTTTGCAAATAATTAAAGAATTCATTAATTGGAAAAACTAATTTTCAAGGTAAGTTAAAATTTCTTGTAATTTTATCTCTTTAATATGCCAAAAATAGAAAATAAATGGGATTCTCTATATGATCCAGGAAAACAGACTTGGTTTACAAAATTAGAAGAAAAAGCTATCAATTGGTATTTTTCCAGGATGTTTGGAAAAACAATCCTTTCAGTTTCAGGAATTAAATCTGGAAAAATTTTTGAACCCGGATGTGGTTCTGGAATGACATGTGCACAATTTGCACAAGATGGATTTGATATTACATTAATGGATTTGTCTCCAAATGCTCTAAAAAAAGCATTAACTACATTTGAGAATTTTGGACAATCATGCAAATTTACTATTGGCGATTTGTTCAACCTTCCTTTCCCTGATGAGGAATTTGATATTGTATTTAATCAAGGAGTGATGGAACATTTTAAAATTGCTGGAATTAGTCCTGATACTGGAATACAAGAAATGCTTCGAGTTGTAAAAAAAGGTGGAACACTAATAATCCTTGTACCTGCTTTTTTTTCACCATTATTTTTTATACACAGATTTTTTAAATCATTTAATTTGATTGAAAAATATTGGCCATATGAAGACCAAGAGTTTCTTCATAAACATGAGCTGTATGAAATGTTGAAAAGTGGAGGATGTGAAAATATTGTAGTTAGAAGAGTTTGGAAATCCTTTTTCTTTTCAGTAATGGGATACTGTAAAAAATAATTTTATTAACAATTACATATATTTGAGCATCAATTTCGATGTTTATTGAATTTGACAACTAAAAAAATTATTGCCTTATTGATAATTATTGTTCTTATTTCACTAGGATTAAAATTATATCATATTGATTTTTCATTACCATACAATACTGATAATTTAGGTTTCATTTTACGTGGATTTTCACATCTTAATGGAGATTTTAGTCAAACTCCTGACAAAGGATTAGGATGGTCATTATTCATTTTCCCATTTTTTCATTTAGTTGAATCTGACAATTTGTTAGATTATTCAAACCTAGTACGAATAATTAGTTTAGCTGTTAGCTCTGCATCAATTCCTATGATGTATATTTTGAGTAGAAGATTCTTTGAACGAAAATATTCTCTTACTGCTGCATGTCTTTTTGCTTTTGAACCACATCTAAACTATTATTCTGGAATTGGATTAGCTGAACCTCTTTACATTTTAGCTATCATTGGAACATTTTATTTTATTACTAGTAGTCATGCAAAAATGATCATTCCAGCTTTGATACTCTCATCTGTAATTTGGTGGACTAGAATTAATGGATTTATTATTCTATTACTTACAACTATCATATTTTTCATTCTTCACAAAAAAGAACCAAAAACAATTGGATTATATTTTGCGGGATTAATAATTTTCCTTTTAATACTTTCTCCAATGTTAATTCAAAGGGATTCCCAATTTGGTGATCCTTTGTATTTTTGGTATAATGACAAAATATTTCTTGATAACTATGATGAATTGGTATCTAATAATATAGAAAATGATGGTTCTGCCTTAGGTTATATACAAAAAAATGGCATTTATTCATTTACTGAACGATTTATTTTTCAAGGAGTTGAAAATACATTTGAAATTTTATTTAAACTCTCACTTCCATACTTAATAATATTAATCCCATTTGGAATTTTATTCTCTTTACGTGCTTTTGATCAAAAACAAAATTTGATTTGGGCTAACTGGATATTTATTTTAGGTACTATTATTACATTAATCGTTGTTATTTCAACTGTTCCTGAAAGGAGATTTTTACTTTTATTATATCCATTTTTAATAATTTTCTCTGTTATACCTATTCAAAGACTTGTTGAATATGGATTTAGTACTTTTGCATTTACTCAAAGACAAAAAAATATTTCATTATTTTCTATTCTTGTTCTAGTTTTAGTTTTATCAATAATATTTACTATAAATCAATATGATAGACCAAATGTGATTTTTGAGAATGAAAAATTAGATGTTGCTCATTTTATGGTTGAAAATCTTAATGGCATTGTTCTTGATGGAAATGGACCTGCTTTTGAATATGTATCTTTTGTTTTAGTAAATGAACCACATGGTAATTTTAAAGAAAAAAGTATTGATGATCCTAATATTTACATTAGCAAAGTAAATCCAAATTTCAAACGAAGTTATATTTTTGCTGAATCTATTGAAAATCTTTTAACTATTGGTGATACAAAAAATCTCAAATATATTGTTAGTAATGAAAATGCAGGATTTTTCCATACATATGTAAATGAAATATACTCAAATGAAGAAAAATATTCATACCTTACAAAAATTTTTGATTCATCAGAACAAGGAATGAAATTTGTAAAAATTAAAATTTTTGAAATAGACTATGAAAAATTTATGGAATGATGGATTTTGATTTATCAAATTCTTCAAAATTTATTTTAAATATTTTTGCATGGTAATTCTTGTATCCGTTATCTTTGGAGTCAAAAATTTTATCTAAATATGGATAATTTTCTTCATTTTCAAATATATCATCTAAAAACTTTGATCTCCAATCTCCTTTATCAACAATAACATATTCTAATCCGTTTTTCTTATTATCTACAATAAATTCTTCTAAAGTTTCATAATCATCTGTATATAAAGCCACTATTGAAGATGGAAGCTCATTTCTTAGTATTGGAAATTTATTGGCTTCTAGAATTCTTGTATTATCTAAATATCCAGCTTGAGAATAATTTGTTATAACTTTAGTTAGTTTTGTAATTTCTTTTGCAACTTCATATGCTTCTGTCTGATTTACATTATTATTATTTTTGTATTCTATAAAACCTACTGTAGAAGAAATAATAAAAATACAAATTAAAATTAGAAATAATTTTTTATATTTGATTTTTTCAGTAAGCCTTCTAATAAAATACGCTGAAAATAAACAAAATATAGGAAAAATTGGAAGTAGATATCTTACTTCTTGAAAACTTCTAGAATATGCATAAAATACAGGTATAAGTAATGTGAGAGTAATACAAAACAAAATTAAGAAATTTGATAATTCTTTTTTTGAAATCATTATGTATATTCCAAGGGGTACCAAAAAGGTGAGTAATGGTAATGTAGATAATGCCAAAAATCTTAACATGGTATTAAAACCAGTGCTCAGAAAAAGAGATATTGTTCCATCTGGATCTTGACTTTCATTAGCTACAGTATTGTAATATTTTGGGCCTGCTGAAATATTACTAATTAATCCATCAGAACCTATAAGATCAATTTTCATCATTCCCCAAGGAATAATAATTAAAAGAAAGATTGTAACCGCAATAAAATATTTTAAGATAGTTCTTTTTGAAAATTTGAACTTGTAAAAATATAGTAATGATATGGGTACAAATAATAATAATCCTTCATATCTGATTATTGAAATAATCCCAATAATTCCAAATGTGATTAATGGATAATTTCTGCCATATTGAAAAAACGTATACAACATTAATGTTATGCTCAAAATATACATTGGTTCAGTTATTCCTAAAATTGAATTTTCAATTATTCTTGGATTAAAAGTAAAAAGAACACAAGCAATTACTGCATATTTTTTCTCAACAAAAATCTTACAAAAAAAATACAAAGGAATAGTTGTAGCAACTGAAATGATTAACCCAAGATATCTCTGGAGATTCATATAATCAAGATAATTATCAAATGAAAAAATCATGAAAAATATTGAAAGAAAAGATGGCCATCCAGTGTTTGGAAAAGTACATCTCCATCCACATTCAATTGAAGGAAAATTCCCTGTAATTGATGTTTCAATTGCATACCAAAAATATCCAGTACTATCTAGCGTCAAGGGAGATTCATGTGGAATCCAAATAATTCTTAAAAGAAAACCTATTGTACAAATTATACCTAAAATTATCCAAATATTACTAAAATGACTTAAAATATTTTGTTTAGATATTTTTGAATTATCTTGATTCAATTTTTCTTACTTCCATATTTTTTTAATGTCAAACCCAAAAAGGTTGCTTTTGAAATTGCTGATAAAACAAAAGAAATAGCTATTCCAATTGTCCCATAAATTGAACCTAATGTTAGAATTCCTGATACTAAAATAGATAATGCAATCACTCCTCCTATAAGCACAAATTTACTTTTTTCTTGTGATAGCAGTCTTGAAGTACAAATTGTACTTATAGTCACTGCAATAATACTTGTACTCATAATTTGAATAGCTACTTCTGCATCAATATACTTGGGGAATAAATTTGGAATTATAATTGGAGATAAAACTATTCCTAAAATTGACATTATTACAGAAATAATAATTACAATTCGAACCAAAAATTTATTCTGAATCCCACTCGATTCTTGCGGTAACAAATATTTGAATAATATTGTTGTAAACATTGTTAATACTGTAATTACTTGAAGTGCTAAACTGTAATTTCCAAGTATTGCACTACCAAGTAAAGGAACTACAATAACTTTATCCACCTGACTACCAAAACTCCCGACCAAATATACAATATAGTTATGTGATAGGAAACTTGATTTTTCTTTAATTAATCTAAAACTTATTGGAATTTCTCTAAAAGTTTTGATTATTCTTATTAAATAACCAGAATATGAAATTGCTAGTGCATATATGATTCCTGATGGACCAAATGCATAAAAAAACCCAATTCCTAAAACTAGTGTCAAAACTTTTTGTAAAATATTATACTGTGAATATTTGAAATATTGTTTTCTTCCTAACAAATCTCCTATGGATAAAGTGTTGATAACAAATGCTATAACTATAATTCCTACATCTAATCTTTGGAAAAAAATAATCAAAAAAAGTGATGTTATTGAAGAAATTCCAAGAGAAATTATATTTAATCCAGATTGAATTTTGTGACCCTTTGCAGTTAATACTGTAATTGATTCATGTGTTCCAAATAATGAAATTGCAGATGCAATAGTTGCCATTGATAAGAAAAAATGAATATCTCCATATTCTGATGGTTCAATCACTGATGCTAAATAAAACCAGAAAATTGATGATATTACTCCTCCCGTTATATCTCCAAACCCAATTACTCCTAAACCTCTTATTTCCTGTAGTCTTTGACGTAAATTATTCCAAAAATTCATGATATTAAATTATCAAAATCAGGTATCTCGATTTTCTCGAACAATACTTACTAATGAATATAATAATATTGCAGAAATCATCAATATGGCCCCTAGTATTAGGGTCCCAATTCCTACAAGTGCAATATTTGTAACCACTCTTGTTTCTTCTGCATAAATCTGTAAAGTCCAAAGCAAAAATGACAAACCTACTAAAAGAAAAATTATTCCAGGTATTCCATAAAATATCAATGGATGCTGTATTGAAGTATATTTTATTGTACTTAATAAAACAGAAGTTCCATGTGATACTGGATTATGAGTTGATGTATCTTTACCATATAGAATTTGTATCGGTACTTCAACAATTTTAAATTTATTTTGGTGGCCTTTTATCAATATTTCAGTGGAAATACCCATTCCACTATCTGTTAAATTGATATTTTGTAAAACTTTTTTATGATATGCTCTTAATCCACTTTGAGAATCAGTAAGATTTTCTTTAATTGACATATTGGTTACTTTTGTCAAAACTTTAACTCCAATCTTTCTATAATTTGGCATGTTAGTTTCATTTTTTAAAAATCTAGAACCAATAACAATTTCTGCTTGTTGATCTATAATCGGTTTTGTAATATTCCTGATATCTTCTGGCCTATGTTGACCATCCGCATCAAATGTTACTAAAATATCTGATTCTTTTTTCTTTGCTTCATTAAAAATAGATTTTATTGCTTCTCCATAACCCATGTTTTTTTTATGTGAAATTACTTTAGCACCTAATCCTTCTGCAATTTCTTTTGTAAGATCAGTTGAACCATCATCACATACAATAATATCATTTACAATTTTTTTTAGTGAAATAATCACTTTTCCAATATTTTTTTCTTCATTAAAAGCTGGAATGCCTATAGTTATATTCATAATACTCAGATCAGTTTTTGGTAAAAATTTGATTATTTAAGACTTGTCTGATTTAACTTAACTTTGAAATTGATTTAATCACTTTATTTTGTTGATTTTTAGTAATATCAGGAAAAAAAGGAAGTGATAAAATCTCATCAAATAATTGTATGGAATTTTTGAGATTTGCTTTTTTATATTTTTTATAAGCAGAAAACAGGTGTAAAGGTTTGTAATGTAGTGTTGTTGATATCCCTTCTTTTGATAATTTCTCAAAAAGTTGATCTCTATACAATGAAAAATTCTTTTTTACTCGAATTATGTATAAATGGTGAGAATCTGTTCCCCATGCTTTTATAGGAATTTTAATTCCATTAATTTTTGAGAGATTCTTATTGTAGTAATTAAAAATTGATTTTCTCCTAGCATTCATTTTTTTTATCCGTTTTAATTGGCTTATACCTAATCCTGATCTTACTTCATCTAGTCTAAAATTATATCCTGGTTCAACAACATCATATTCCCAAGGTTTTCCCAAACTGTATCTTTGAGAAAGAGTTTTAGTAATTCCATGATTTCTATAATTTTTAATTTTTTCAACAATTTTTTTAGAATTTGTTATTATCATACCTCCTTCAATAGTAGTAATATTTTTTGTAGGATAGAAACTAAAACATCCAGCTTCTCCAAAAGTTCCAACGTGTTTTTTATTTACAAAAGTCCCAATTGCATGTGCACAATCTTCAATTAAGTATAAATTATTTTCTTTAGCAATTTTTTTTATTTTTTTCATATCACATGCTTTTCCGGCAAAATGTACTGGCAAAATTGCTTTAGTTTTTTTCGTAATAGCTTTTTTAATTTCTTCAACTGAAATATTCATATCATCTAAATTAACATCAATTAAAACAGGTTTTCCACCTGCATGAATGACAGCATTTGCTGTTGCCACAAATGTCATATCTGGAATAATTACCTCATCATCTTTTTTAATTCCAATAGATTTTAGAGATAAAAATAATGCAGATGTTGCATTTGAAACTCCTATAGCATATTTTGCACCTGTAAATTTTGCAAACATTTTTTCAAATTTTTCAAGGGTTGGACCACCAGTGAGAATTTGATTATTTAGTATATTCTCAATCGATTTTTTATCTTCCCTAGTAATACTAGGTGAAAATAATGGAATTTTGATATTACTTTTAGATTTTTTCATGAAAATCTTATTTTTGAAAATATTGTCTAGCCTTATTTAGTTTATTTAATTAATTTTTGATAAATCTCTTCAATTCTATTAGCCATTTCTTTTGAATTACATTCATTTTTCACCTGATTGTAACCCTCCATTCCCATTTTCTTTCTTTCATTCTCATTATTTACTAAATATTCTATAGATTCTGCAATTTTTTTAAAATCTCCCATTTCAGTAAGAATACAATTATGTCTATCTTGAATAGTATGTGGAATTCCATGACAATCAGTACTAATTACAGGTTTTTTAAATGCAAATCCTTCAAGTGGCGTTAAAGGTGATAATTCCCATCTTGATGGTAACACCAACATTTGTGATTGTTGATATGCTGCTATGACATATTCACGTTCAGGTTTTTTTATTACTGTTATTTGATTTTCTAAATTAAATTTTTTTATTAAATTAAACATTTCATATTCATATCCAAAATCTACTCCCATTATCACACATTTCATATTTTTTGATTTTAAAAAATCTCTTATTTCGTTAATAGATTTGATTAAAACATCTACTCCTTTTACTGTGTGAAATCTACCTACAAAAAGAATAAACTCTTCAGAAATAGAATATTTTTTTCTAAAATCAACTTTTATTTTTATAAAATCTTCAAGATTTATCCCATTTTTTACAATAGAAATTTTATCTTCTTTTGTAAATTCCAAAAAAATATTTTTTTCATATTCATTTGCTACCACAACTTTTGTGGCTTGATTAATAATGAATTTTATTAATGGAGATTGTAATCTATAAATTAATTTATTGATAAATTTTCCCATTGTAATATCTGGATGTGTAGTTAAACCTCCCTGATCAGAAATTATTAATGGGATTTTTTTCTTTCTTGCAATTAATGCAGCAATTAATGATTGAAAGCTTCTTACACCAATGGAATGTATTATGTCAAAATCATCATTTTTCATTTGAAAATACATTGAAGGATTAATAAAGAAAAGTTTGAATGCAAACCAAACGTGACTTCTTTTAATATAAAATTGATCAATTTTTTCTAAGTGTGGTAAATTTTTATTAAAAGTTTTTGCATTATTTGCAAAATCCAAATCCGTAGTGTATATGGAAATTTGATGACCTTTTTTTGATAATTCACGTGCAATATCTACACTCAAAAAAAGAATTCCTCCAAATTGGGTTGCAGGTAACGAGGCAGGACATACAAGAGCAATTTTCATTTTATTTCTACCATTTATACTAATTTTAAAGATAATTATTTGACTTTAATTTCTATTGAAATATGCATTTAACTCAATTAATTTTCTTTTCAATAATATTCTTTATTGGATCAATTGGTAATGTTTACGCACAAGAACCAACCCAAGAAATTGTGATTATCAATCAAAACTCATACAATCCAGGTTGTGAATTAACTGATTCTTGTTTCAATCCTACAGTTCTACATATTACTAAGGGTGATTCTGTTAAATGGATAAATCATGATGATGCATTACACAATATTGTTAGCACGAATTTTCAACGTGAAATCGATGGATTTTTTTCTAGTCCTCTTTTAGAAGAAGGACAAAGCTTTGAATTTAATTTCGAACTGGATAATTCAATACAATCATATTTTTGTAGTATTCATCCGTGGATGATTGGTTATGTTGTTGTAGGTGATATTGAATTTGAAAAACCAATTTTAGAAGAAATAATTAAGGAACCAATCATTTTTGATGATTTTAAATTTGAGAAATTCATAACAGGATTATCAGTTCCATCATCAATAGCTTTTTTAGATGATACCCTTTTAATTTTACAAAAAAATGATGGAAAGGTTCTCTCATTTAAAGATGGACAAATAAACACAATTCTTGATCTTGAAGTTAGTAATTATGGTGAACAAGGATTATTGGGAATTACAAATGTTAATTCTACAGTATATCTTTTTTTTACAGAAGCATTTCATGATGGAGGATTAGCAACAGGTAATAAAATATATAAATTTGAATGGAATGGAAAATCTTTAACACAAAAAAAATTACTCAAAGAATTACCTGCAGATGAAGTAACTTATAATGGTGGTGCAATGACCAGTGATCATTTAGGAACTGTTTTTGCAGTTACAGGTGAAGATTATAAATCTGGAGTTTTACAAAATCAATTACCTAAAGATAGCTTTAGACATTCTAGTGACGGTAAGCGTTATGATGAAAAAAATAAAAAAGGACTTACAGATAGCATTAAAGATTCAATTTCTTGTATTAATGTATCATTCAAATATTCTACTGAAAACCCTTCAGGTTGGGGATGGAATGAAACTAAAGAAAATAAGTTAGAAACAAATCCATTATACATTCTTCAAAATATTGCTGAATGTGTTGAACGATTTTTCTTTAATGAATTTTCATTTGGACATTGGAAAGATACAAGCGTAATACTTCAAATTGATCCTCCTGGTAGTTATGCAGCAATTGGAATTCGAAATAGTTTTGGATTAGCAATAGATCCCGTCACAGGTTATCTGTGGGATACAGAAAATGGAGCAGATAAATTTGATGAAATTAATTTGATAAATAAAAAATTCAACAGTGGTTGGTCCAAAATTCAAGGACCTTCCGAAATATCGATTGAACCCCCTTCAGGATATGAAGAATACGTATATGAAGATCCAAAATTTAATTGGGAATTCCCTATAGGAATCACTTCATTAGATTTTGCTGATTCATCTATGTTTAAAAAATATGAAAATTGGTTATTTGTGGCTGATTCAAACAATGGGAATATTTACAAATTTAGATTAAATGAGGCTAGAACAGACTTTGTATTTGAAAGTGAACATCTTCATGACAAAGTTGTAAATTTCTTACAAAAAGACTCTATTGAAAATGAATCTATGGAAGAAATTCTATTTGGTACAAATTTTGGCCTTATATCTGATATTGAATTTGGTCCAGATGGTAGTCTTTATGTAGTTTCACTTATAGACGGAATAATTTATAGAATTTATTTATAATTTAATTTCCATTTTTTTATAATATTTTTAAAAATTATGTCATCTGCATCTTCATTTGAAAACATCTTTTGAAAAACAGATGTAATTAAAATTCTATCTAAAACAAAATTTTGTTTTAGAATTTCTTTAAATAATATTTTTATATTTTTAGAGATTGATTTTTTAGTTGTAAAATTATATTTTACTAAATTCAAAATACGATATGTATTAATTAATTTTTTATTTATTTCAAATTCACTTATCTCATTAATTTTTTGGATAGTTTTTTGATGTTCATTATTTTCTTCTTCATAATTTATTTTTCCATGAAATCTTTCTTTTGTTAAATCCCAAATTATTTGCGGAGTGGGATTAAACATTATTTTCTCTCTGTTTGTTGCCAAACTATATGAAAAGATTTCATCTGCATTAATGGGTAAATTTTCTAAAAATTTAATTTTTTTCAGTTTGATATCACTCATTCTATAAATTATTGATTCTATTGTTCCAAATGGAAATAACCCTCTACCGATGACATCATTTGAAAATCCCTTAGAATCACATAAAACAATATCATTAAAATACTGTTTTTTAATTTTATCCCCTTTTTTTTCTTTTTTTACTAATGATGAAATACATATTGATAAAATAGTATTTTCGTCAAGGATTTTGAGAATTTTCCCAATATTATTTTTTTCATAGATCCTATCATTTGTAAATAATAAAATCAGATAATCTCCTCTGGCTTTCTCTAATACCTCATTCCAGTTACCAATTCTACCTAAATTTTCTGAATTTTGCCATAGTTTGATGTTTGAATATCGCTCCTTTAATTTTTCTATGATGGATATTGAATCATCTGTAGATTGATTATCTACGATTAGAATTTCTGTTTCTTCTTTTTCTAATTTAATATGTTGACATGATTCTATTGCCTCCTTTAGATTATTTCCTCCATTGAAATTTGGTATTGCAACTGTTAATTTCATGTTCTAAATTTTTGTAAAATTAATTTCATTTAATCGTTGTATTCCTATAGCAAAAAATGCTAGTTGTTTTTTAAGATCATCATTATGTAATGGTAACATAGATATGAATAACAAACCCTCAATCATCTTAATTTGCTCTAAATTCCAATTTTTTGAAACCCATAAATCAAAATCATTTGAAACTTTTTGATATTGAACAGGTTTTAAGATACTAATTTTTAATGAATTATTATTGCACTTAATTGAAAATAATCCATTATTAATTGAGTCATATCCTCCAACTATTGAATGTCTTAATTTTGCCAAGTCATATTTTATATCTCCGAATATTGTATTTCCCCATTTACCTCTAGGATCAATAATTCTATATTGATTATTTGCAACATTATACATGATATTTGAAAAACACAAATCACCATGTATCAAACAATTATCGTCTTTACAAAATATTTTTTTAATTTTAGGAAAAATTTTTTCACTTATTTTATTCCAATTTTTATATGATTTTCCATTTATTTTTATATCTTCATAGTTGAACAAGTTTCTAAATGTCGGATTTGAAGAAATTAATTCTTGTACCCTATTTTGAGTTTTTTTAATATAGATTTGTTCGTAATCTTTTTGATATACTGTTTTTTTATATTTTTTAAAAGTGATAATGATATTTTTTAATTCATTCAAAATAGATTTCCAATTATTATAACTAATATTCCCATAAAGCCATGTTTCAGTCAAAGTTGAAAAATCAATATGCTCCATCACTAAATTAGCCTTGTTGTTAGTCTTTGAACTAATAATTTTTGGAGTAATTACCCTAATTTGATTTGGAATTAATTTATACCAATTGATTTCATTTTTTAATTTGGTAACATTTTGACTTTTTTTAGTTACAATTCCATTTTTTTCATCTAATTCTAAATAATTAAAAAATCTACTTTGAAGTAATTCTTTCTTTGAATTAAAATAATTGTTTTTATGACCTACATCATACCAATCAGGTTCAATTTTTACTATCATTTTATTTTTTTTTATATATGATTCTAAGAGTGAACTTATTTCAATCTTTTTTTGATATTGAATTTTTTTAGAAATATTTTTTAATTCTTTTACACTAGAAAAAAAATATACTCCAATCAATGCTGAAAAGTTTGTTTTTAATTCTAATCTTATTTTTTTGTCATAAATTGATCTCATTTCTTTATTTTTTATTTCAACTACACACCATTTACTAGAATCTGAAAAATTTTTTGAAGCTATAACAAAATCTTTTTGTTTATTTAGGAATTTAAAATATTCATTATTGATTACTGTATCACCTAGAATTACTAATAATTTATTTTCTTTAATTCTTTCCAATGATTTTATGATTGAATTTCCTGGAGATTTTTTCCAATCTACTTCAACATAATCAATTTTTACTTTATTTTGATAGTAACTATCTATAATTTTCATTAAATGTTTTTTATTATATCCTACCGTGATAGTGATTTTGTTATATCCATGTTCAATTAGATTATCAATTGTATTGAAAATAATTGGTCTTCCATTGATGGGAATTAAACCTGAACAAATTTTACCAAAAAATTTCTGCATTTCTATTGGAATTTTTCCAGCAGATAAAATCAAAACTCTGGTATTATCCTTATTTTTATCCAATTCTTAAGCCTCAAATTTTTTAATATCTTCAGGTGTACCTAAAGCAGCAAATTCATCTGCAAAATCTATTGTAAATTTTTTCCCATTTTTTATTAAGAAATTATATAATTCTGAAATATAAAATTCATTTTTTGATAAAATATTTTTCTCAATTGCATACTCTGCTGATTTTACAAAATCACTTCCTTTAGAAAAAACATATAGACCTGTAGATGCAAAATTTGAAATTACTTCTTTTTCTTTTGTTCTAATAACTATACCTTCATTATCAATTTCTACAAAACTATATTTTGGGTCATTAGCATTAAAAATTCCCAAAACACCATCAATATTTTGATTCTTCATTGACAATAACCGTGATTTTAATCTAGTTGATTTGAAATAAGTATCGTTATTGAAAATTACTAGTGGTCTATCATTGTCAATTTCCTTTTTACAACTCAAAACAGTTTCTGCTTGACCTCTAGTATTTTTTTCTAATACTTGTATCTCAAATTTTTTATTTGGATATTTTTCTATCATTATTTTTTTAATAAATTCTTTTACCCCAAATTTTTGTTTATCTTCATTTCTAATTATAAAAAATATTTTATGTGAAAAATCTAATGGTAAACTTTGAATTGCCCATTCTAATAATGTTTTATTTTTTGTTTTTATCATTAATTTTGGTTCTTCAAATTTGGAACCTCTGAATCTTTTTCCTTCTCCCCCCATAGGTATGATAAAATTTGGTTTAATAGAATCAATTTTTTCTGCAATTTTTTCTGATGACTCAAATGTTAAACCTAAATCATCTATGTACATATCTGCATATGGTTTTCCAAAAATCAATTCATCATATTTTACATTCCATTTTTTTAACCAATCTTCAGTAATCTTTCCAATTTTTTTTATTACTTCATCAACTCTGCCATCACATGTGCGCATATGTCTTCCTGTATAGATAATAATGTAATCTCCATTACTATGATATTGGTTTACAAGTTTTATAACATCTAATTTAGGCTTGACTTCTCCATATGATTCACTTGGTTTTTTTAATTCGCAAATCACTCCATCTAAATCAAAAACTATACGCATATTGATAAATCTCTTAATGTATTAAGAAAAATGTTTGGGAATATGTGCTGAATTGAAATGGTTTATTTACATTGACTAAAGCAAAATAAGAAATGAAAATAATGATTACAGGCGGTGCAGGATTTATTGGCAGCCATTTATGTGATTTATTATTAAAAAATAGGCATCAAATTATCGTTTTATCAAGAAATAAAAAAAATGAGAATATCTCTCACTTGAAAAATAAAATCAAGGTAGAAAATATTGATATTACAAATTTTCCAAAACTTGGAAAAATTTTACAAAAACATAAACCCGATGTAATAGTTCATTTGGCCGGAGAAACCTCACATTCTAGATCTTTTGAAAATCCATTATACGATGTGGATGTTAATTCAAAATCAACTTTATTCATGCTTGAAAAAATTAGACAACTTAATTTTAAATGTAAATTCATTTTAGGTTCTACCTTTATTGTTGTTGGACGTCCTACAAAACTACCCGTCAATGAAAGTACACCTTGTTTTCCAACAACTGTTTATGGAACTAATAGATTAAGCAGTGAATATTTTTGTGAAATTTATCATCGTCTTTATGGACTTGATACTGTTACATTTAGAATTACAAATTCATTTGGGCCAAGAGAACAAATTATTCCTAAAAAAAATGCTGTTAATTTTTTAATTTCTCAATCTTTCAAAGGTGAAAAAATTACTATTTATGATCATGGAAAGTTTTTCCGAGACTTGATTTATGTTTCTGATGTTGTATCGGCAATTTATATTTTAATAAAAAAAGGAAAATCTGGAAATCTCTATTGGATTTCATCTGGTAAAAAAACCTGGTTTTATCAATTTGGAAAATATCTTGAAGATTTAACAAAAACAAAAGTGAAATATGTTCCATCTCCAAATTATACAAAAAAAGTTGATGTTGGAAATTTTGTTGTAGATAACACTAAGCTAAAAAATCTTGGTTGGAAACCCTCAACAACAATTAAACAAGGAATTAAAGAAACATTGAATTATTTGAAAATGAATAATTAATTTTTTTTTAAAAATTTTTCAAATGAAGTAAACTCGAACTCTTTTAATATTTGATCCATTTTATTCATTGATTTTTTTATATTATGATATGTTATGAAAGAATCAATTTTTGACATTGATATTTTAGGCATATGTTTTGGTGTTAATTCCCATGAGTGAATATAAAATGTTGCAGGAATTTTCTTTTTTTCATATTTTTTGATTGCATTTTTAATTATTTTTGTAGGTAAAGTTCTAACATAGAATCCTCCTCCTGCAGGAATTTTTTTTCCAAGGAATTTTGTGACTAATAAAGGAAATTCCTTTATTTTTCCATTGGGATTGTTTTCTTTCAAATTATTACTTGAAATAAAATATGGTTTTTCTTCAGCATTTTCTAATCCATACATTTTAGTTTTTACAGGTACAATACTGCTATCATACACATATCCAAATTCCTCTAATACATCAATAACCCAAGAAGATTTTTCATTTAATGAAAAAGTTGGAGCACGAAATCCTTTTGAATTATTATTAGTTATTTTCTTAAATTTTTTCATTTCTTCTCTAAATTTTTCTTTATTGTAATTTTCTTCGTCTAGTCTATTATGAAACATTGTATGAAATGCAATTTCATGATCTTCTGAACTGATTTTATCCAATATGTCTGGCTTTTTTTCTAAAATATCACCAACAATGAAAAATGTTGCATACGTTTCATTTCTTCTTAACCAATCAAGAATTATATCTAATCCATTAGTTACTCTCAAATCTTTTTCTTCATTTGTTAGATATTTTTGAATCAGTTGAGGATGATACCATTCTTCAAAATCAATTCCTAAAATATTCATTCTAATCAACTAAACCTAAAACATTCCTTTTTAACCAATTTTTTTGATAACTCTTGCTGGATTTCCTATAGCAACACAATTTTCTGGAATATCTTCTGTAACAACACTTCCAATAGATATCATTGCATTTTTCCCAATTGTTACACCTGCTGTGATAAT
>Ga0209992_10002271_pt1 | contig 17967 bp, 19 predicted proteins | sample 2SBtaG_2_FD_182564 | JGI IMG/M metagenome (GOLD analysis project Ga0209992, IMG submission 182564) | Deep subsurface microbial communities from Kolumbo volcano to uncover new lineages of life (NeLLi) - 2SBTROV12_ACTIVE470 metaG (SPAdes)... | ecosystem: Environmental > Aquatic > Marine >... | reverse complement strand
AAGGAGCCGGCCGGGACCTCGCAGATGCCCCCGGTGCAGCTGGCCTCCCCCACCGGATCCCCGCTGCCCGAGACCGCGACGGTGCAGGCGTCCACCTCGGTCGGCCCGTCCCCGGCCGGGTCGGAGGTCGGCTCGGCGCAGCCGAGCGTCAGGACCCAGATCCACGCGCTCATGGCGTCGTGGCCTCGGCGGTGTCGATGGTGAAGACCTTCAGCGCCCCCACCGCACCCTCGGCCCCCAGGAGCTGGAGCACGTACGGCGGCAGGTTGCGGTACTTGAGTGCCACCGAGGCCGTGTAGGGACCACTCCCCAGGGCGTCGAAGCGGTAGGGCCAGGTGCGGACCTCGCCCGGCAGCAGGCTCTGGCGCACCACGGTGGTGGCGTCGAAGGGGAACGCGACCTCGTGGGTGAAGGGACCGTCCTCGCCCTCGATGGCGCCCTGGTCGTTGAAGGCGCCGCCGTGGGCCTCGTTGATCGACTGCAGGTTGACCAGCCACGGGTCTTCTTCCTCCAGGCCCTCCTGGACCAGCAGGCTGTGGCTGTTGCGCAGGTTGGTGTGCTCGTCCAGGTCCCCGGAGACGAAGACCTCCTCGCCGGAGTCGTCGGTGACCCGCACCTCCAGCCAGAGCTGGCGCTCGGGGGTGAAGCCCGTCGGCACCCGGTGACCGCTCGTGAGGCTCTCGATGGAGACCGTGACCTCCAACTCACCGCCGTCCTGGGCGATGGACCGCCCGCTGGGGAGGCACACTCACGCCCTCCAGGTTCAGCGAGGGAGGTTCGACCAGGCGCTGGCGGAGACCCTGGAGCGGCGGGGGGTGACCATTCTCTGGGCCCACCGCGTCGTCGGTGGCCGAGGGGCTCCAGCTCCCCGGGTGATGGCTCGCAGCGAGCAGGAGGGCGGTGCGGAGATCAGCGCGGACTTCGTGGTCGATGCCAGCGGCTCGACGCGTGCCCTGGGCCAGCACCTGGGGGTCTACAGTCACAGAGCCTTTGAGAACCGGGTGGCGGTCTACGGGTGGGTCCCCGATCCCCAGGGTCGCGCCACATGCCCCGGAGACAGCTGGATCCTGGCCCACCCCCAAGGACCGTGGGCCTGGGTGACGCCCTTTGCCGACGGCACGGCCTCGCTGGGGGTGGTGGGCGATGTCGGCTGGTTCCTGTCCCGTCCCATCGACCCCCGGCTCTGTCTCGACAGCGCCGTGCAGGAGATGCCGGAGCTGCGGCAACGCTTCGGGCACGTGGACGTCGTCGAACACGCCGCCCGAACCTCTTGCTGGTCCCGTCGCGCCCACCCGGTGAGCGGACCGGGGTGGTGCCTGGTCGGGGCGGCGGCGGGCTTCGTCGATCCCATCTTCTCGACGGGGGTGACCCGGGCCGTCGTGACGGGCGTGCTGGCCGCTCGGCTCATCGCCCGCCAGCTCGGGGGCGAGGCGGTGCCGTGGGCGGAGGCCTACGGCGTGCCGCTGCGGAAGAGCCAGGAGGTCAAGGAGGCGGTGGTGGGCGCCTGGTACGACGGAATGCTGGGGCCGCAGTTGATCCGCGAGTCGATCGTGGACCGGAACATGCACCCGATCTGGGAGGTCATCTGTGGGATCTCTCGGGAGCTGGAGGCCGCGCTCGACACCTGGACCCCTACAGCGGCGCCAGCTCCGCCGTGAAGTGCCTCAGCGCCGGCGGCTCCTGCACCACGCGGTAGCCGGGCAGCTCCGGGCAACGCCGCACCAGCCGGGCAGCGACCTCCACGACGTAGTCCACGTGGGACTGGGTGTAGACCCGCCGTGGGACCGCCAGCCGGACGAGCTCCAGCGCGGCTCCGGGGAACATCAGCGAGCCCACCTCCACCCCGCGCACGCCACCCTCCAGGTACAGACCGTTCACGACGGCCACCCCGGGAAAGGCGTGGCTGGGGATCTGGGGCACCAAGGCTCCGGCATCGATGTAGACGGCGTGACCGCCCGGAGGCTGGACCACAGGCACCCCCACCGAAGCCAGGGCCTCGGCGAAGTAGGCCACGGACCGGGTCCGGTACCGCAGGTACGCCGGGTCCAGGGCTTCCTCCAGCCCCACGGCGATGGCCTCCAGGTCCCGGCCCGCCAGTCCACCGTAGGTCGGGAAGCCCTCCCCGATGATCAGCTCGGTGCGGAAGCGCGAGGCCTGGTCCGGGTCCCGGGTCGCGAGCACGCCCCCGATGTTGGCGATGCCGTCCTTCTTGGCCGACAGCATGCATCCGTCCGCGAGGTCGAACATGCGGCGGGCGATCGCGTGGAGCGGCCAGGCTGCGTAGCTCGGGTCCCGGGAGTGGATGAACCAGGCGTTCTCGGCGAAGCGCGCGGCGTCCAGGAACAGGGGCACGCCGCGGTCCCGGCACAGCTCGCTGACCGCCTCCAGGTTGCCCATGCTCACGGGGTGTCCACCCAGGGCGTTGTTGGTCAGGGTCATCACGACCAGGGCCACCGCGGGGTCCGCGAGGGCTTCCTCCAGGGCCCCGAGGTCGATGTCGCCCTTGAAGGCCGCGGGGTCGTCGGGTGCGCTGGCCCGCTCGCAGGGCAGGTCCACCGCGGTCGCCCCGCTGGCCTCGACGTTGGCCCGGGTGGTGTCGAAGTGGGTGTTGCTGATCACCTTGCGCCCTGGCCCGAGCTCGGTGGCGGCGACGATGCGCTCGGCAGCGCGGCCCTGGTGCACCGGAAACACGTGGGGCAGCCCGGTGATGCGCTGGACCACCGCCTCGAAGCGACGAAAGGACCGGCTGCCGGCGTAGCTCTCGTCGCCGTCCATCAGGGCGGCCCACTGGGCCGCGCTCATGGCCCCGGTGCCGGAGTCCGTCAACAGGTCGATCGTGACCTGGTCGGCGCGGAGCCCGAACACGTTCCACGCGACCGACGCCAGGGCCCGGTGTCGCTCCCGGGCGCTCAGGATTGGGATCGGCTCCACCGCCTTGATGCGGAAGGGCTCGATGATCGTGGTGTAGTCCCAGCCCTCCATCAGGCTGCCCGGCGATCGCCGCCGCGCCGGTTCAGCACGTGCCCGAGCCTGAGCATGCGGGAGCGGCGGGGCTCCCGGAACCAGGCCACCGGGTAGAGGTACCAGCGCCCGGTCATGCGGTTTCGGACCATGCGACGCACGTAGTTCCGGGGCCGGTAGAACTCTTGTAGGACCCGGTCGTAGCCGTCCTGGAGCTCCTCCAGGCTCATGCCGGCCGGCTGCACCACAGGGTCCAGCCCAGTGTAGCGGGTGTAGTCCTCGGTCAGCAGCCGCCCCTCGTTGCGCATCTGGTGCCACATCGGAGTGCCCGGGTAGGGAATCAGCATGTTGACGGCGGCGTTGTCCAGGCCGATCTCGTCCATGTAGCGCAGGGTCTTGGAGAAGGTCTCCGGCGTGTCCTTGTCGAGCCCCAGGATCAGCCCGCCGCTGACGAAGATGCCCCGGTCGTGGAAGCGCTGGATGTAGGTGCGGTAGTCGCTGACCCGGTTCCAGGCCTTGTTGACCGCCGCCAGGCTGCCGTCCTCTACGGACTCGATGCCCACGAACACGAACCGGGTCCCGGCCCGCGCGGCCAGGTCCATCAGCTCCAGGTCCGCCGCCATCAACAGGTGGGTCTGGAAGAACAGCCGCTTCTTGAGAGGGATGAGGGCTTCGAACAGACGCTTGGCGTAGCCCGGCTTGCCGCACAGGTTGTCGTCCATGAACATCAGGTTGCGGGTGGGGGCGCCACGAGCGTCCTCGACCACTTCCTCGACCGGCCGGGTGCGGAATTTCGGTCCGTGGATGGTGGCGTTGAAGCAGAAGCTGCAGTCGTGGGTGCAGCCCCGTGTCGCCTCGATCGGGTGGAAGTCCAGGTAGCGCCGCCGGTGGCGGAACAGGTCGATCCGGGGTGGGTTCAGGCCGGCGATGTCCGGGGGCTGCTGGTTGCGGTAGACCCCCTCCAGCCTGCCCTCGGCGTGATCCCGCAGCAGGTGCTCCCAGGCGCCTCCCTCGGCCTCGCCGGTCAGCACCGCGTCGAAGTGTCCGAGCACTTCCTGGGGCACCGCGGTGGCGTGCACGCCTCCGGCGACGACAGGGATGCCGAGCCGGCGGTGCTCCCGCGCCAGCTCATACGCCCTGGGGGCGTTGTTGCAGGAAAACGTCATGCCGACCAGGTCCGCTGACCGGTCGATCCGGATGCGCTCGACGCGGCCGTCGGTGATGGAGACCCGGATGTCCGGCGGTGTGGCGCCGGCGACGCGAGGCAGGCTCAGCGTCTGGAAGCTCATCTTCCGGCGGGGCTTGGGGGCGACATCGATCAGGTGAACGTGCATGGGACCTCCGACGTGCCGAGGTACTCGGGTGGGGCAGGTGGAGCCTCGGTCGAACGACCGATGTCAGAGCCATCCCTGGGCCAGCGCGCAGGCCACGGCCTGGGCGCGGGTGGTCGCGCCGAGCTTGTCTCTCGCGTGCTCCACGTGGGTCCGCACCGTCGACGGCTGGATGCCCAGACGGCGGCTGATCCGGCTGCCGGAGAGGCCCTCCGCGACGAGGGCGAGGACCTGTCGCTCGCGGGGGGTCAGCGGCTCGTGGCCGACCGCACGCCGCTCACTCAGGTGCAGGCTGACCACCGCGCTCCGGCCCAGTCGATCGCAGACCAGGCGGCCGATGCGACCCCGCACGACCACCGCCTGGGACGCCCGTGCCCGGCGCCGGCCACAGGCCAGGTCTGCGCCGCAGCTCCGGGAGCAGACGGGCTGCCCGTCCAGGGTCCGAGCCGAGAGCACCCGCCAGCACTGTCGCCCGCCGACCGAGCCGAAGAGCCGCTGTGCGCCGTCGCTCAGGTCGGCCACTGCTCCCTCGAGACCGACCTTCAGGATTGCCGAGGTCCACATGCACACCTCCGAGCCCGCTTGTTGCAAGGGGCATGCCGTCGATGCGGCCGATGCGCTCGGCCGTCTGACGGAGGGCGCTGGCAGCAGGTCCGCCTACCTTGGTCAGCGGAAGAGCCCGCAGCCCCGGGCTTCAGAGGGGGGACTTGACCCGATCGGGTGTGCTGAATCACACAAGACCAAGGAGAGAGCGGTGAGGTCAGTGGTCATCTTGCTCGCCTGCCGGGCCGCATCCTTGGGGCGGCACGGTGGTTGCAGACCGATCCCGCCATGAACCGCCAGGACCTCCTCCGAGCCCGAGCGCCTCGGTACACGAGCTACCCACCGATCCCGCACTGGGAGCACGATCCGGACCCCCGGGTCATCGCCGCCGCCCTGGGCCGCGCGGGCGCACCGGCCGAGGTCTACCTGCACCTGCCCTTCTGCCTCAGCCAGTGCAGCTACTGTGGCTGCAACATGGTGGTCGCCAGGACGCGGGCCATCGGTGACCGCTACCGCCACGCACTGACCCGTCAGCTCGCCGAGCTTCCGCTGCCCGCTGTCCGGCATCCCATCCAGCGCCTGCACCTGGGGGGCGGCACGCCCACCTGGTTCACCCCGGACGAGCTGTCGCGGCTGATGGCCATGCTTCGGGGCCGGTTGGCACCGACCGCTGGTGCGGAGCTGTCGGTCGAGGCCGCCCCCCACGCGACCACCGGTGCTCACGTGCTCGCCCTGGCCCGGGCCGGCTTCACCCGGCTGTCCCTTGGGGTGCAGAGCTTCGAGAGAGACGTGCTGCGGGCCGTGGGCCGACCGGAAGCGGTCACTCAGGTGGCCCGGCTGGTCTCGGTGGCCCGGGGGTGTGGCTTCCGAGGCCTCAACCTGGACCTGATGCGCGGCCTGCCCCACCAGACCCACCCTGGCTTCCGGCGCACCCTGGAGCGGGCCGTGGCCCTTGAACCCGACCGGCTGGCGGTGTTCGGCTATGCCCACGTGCCCCACCTCAAGCCCCACCAGGCCCACTTGGACGAGTCCACGCTCCCGGACGGCCCCACCCGCCAGGCCATGGCTGCGCTGGCCCGGGAGGTGCTGGGCGGCGCGGGCTACGTGGCCATCGGCCTGGACCACTTCGCCCGACCGGACGACCCCCTGGCGCGGGCCGGGCGCAGCGGCTCCCTCCACCGCAACTTCATGGGGTACTCGCCCCGCGCCTGTGGGGACATGATCGGGCTCGGTACGTCTGCGATCTCCAAGGTCGGCGGGGTGTTCTGGCAGGACGAGCCCCACCTGGGACGTTGGCTCCGCAAGGTGGAGCAGGGCGCCCCACTGGCCACCCGGGCGTGGGTGCTGAGCGCCGAGGACCAGCTGCGGCTGGACGTGATCGAGACCCTGTTGTGCAACGGGCGGGTCGATCTGGGGCTCGTCGCCGACCGACACGGCAACTCGCTGGCGGCCTTCGACCGGGAGCGCGCTGCCCTGGCCCCCTTCGTCGACTCGGGCTTGGCGCTCGACGAAGACGGTGTCGTGTCAGTGCCGGCCGACCTGCCCGAGGCCCTGCGTCCGGTGGCAGCGCTTTTCGACGCCTACAGCGGGTCTGGGCCGACGGGGACCCTGGCCGTGTAGGGATCTTCACCGACGGAATCGTTCAGGTGCCAGTCGTAGGGGAGCCAGTCCACGGTGTACTGCCCGCGCTCCAGCCACGCCGCATCCTCGGGAGGCAGACCCCGGGCCAGGAACGCCAGGGCGCCTCGCACCGCCGGCGGGTGCTCGCCGTAGCCGCGCTCGGGCGCTGTGAAGTCCGTGGCGAACCAACGGAAGATCCGCGAGAGACGGACCCGACCGTGGTCCCGGTCGAGCAGGAAGCGGCCTGGACTGTTCACCATGCGGCGCACCTGGTCGTCGAGCTGTGCTTCCAGACCCGGCCCATCGTACGGCTCGGAGCGCAGGGCGGGACAGCCCTCGGAAGCGCAGTTGATGGCCACGTGGATGCGGGGCTCGGTGAAGCGACTGCGCAGGATCCCGTGCTCGATGTGGTCGAGTGTGACGGGCTCCGTGGCGACCTGGAAGTGGAGGCGGCTCCAGACCCGTGGGATCTGACGAATGGAGCCTGCTGGGGCCAGGGTCAGGGTGCCGAACAGCGACCGACCGATGGGGTGGTTCTCCCGGATGGTCAGCAGCGTCAGGCCGTTGTAGGCATTGCACCAGAAGGCGATGCGGGTGGGCTCGTCCCATCGCTCCGGGGCCTCGGGGTCGAGCCAGACCACGCTTCGATACCAGGCGTCCAGGTCCGCCGGGTGAGCGATCAGCTGGTCGTAGTCGACCCTGCCCTGGTCATCGACCACGGCGGCGAGCGTGCGGGCATAGGCATCGCGGTCCGGGGTCCGAAACAGCTCCGCCGGGCGCTCCGGGAGGGCCGGGACCCGGCCTGGTGGCACCCACCAGGTCGCAGCGGCCAGGCCGCCGGTCACCGCGGCGGCCAGGGCCAGGCGCCAGGGGGGTCTCGTCGGGGACAGCGCACGCTTGCTCACGGGGCTGGAGATGCCGGTGGACCCCGGAGGATGCGCCCTGGCTCGGTGTGGAAGGAGGTGGGGGGCGCAACCTCATCCGTCAGCCCGGCATTTCCGAAGGGATTGCTACTCCTCCTGCCCAGCCTCGTCGCGTGCCAGCCCGGAGACGGGGAGCTCGTCTCCGACGCCATCGTCGAGGAGACGGCCACCGCGGCCCTGCACCAGATCTTCTACGGCAGCGGCGGGCTCATCATCGAGGCCCACGTCGCCGTCCCGCTGTCTGATGGACCACACCCCATCGTGCTCTTCAACCACGAGGGCTTCCGAGGCGTGTCGGACGCTCGAAGGTCCGACCTGATGGAACGGGCAGCCCAGGGACAGGCCGTCTTCGCTTCCAGCTATCGGGGCCAGGACGGGTCAGGTGGCTCCATCGAGTATTGCTACGGCGAAGTCGACGACGTGGTGAACCTGATGAAGGTGGCCGAGAGCTGGCCGGGCACCGACGGGTCGCGAATCGTGGCTGGAGGTTGGTCGCATGGTGCGTGCATCAGCCTGATGCTCACGGCGGCCACGGACCGACTCGCCGGGGTTGCGGGAATCGGCACCCCCTCCGATGTGGACGCGCTCATCGCCTGGCACCGGGAACAGGGGAACCTGGAATTTGCCGAGGAGTGGGAGTCGTATGTCGGCGATCGAGGCCAGGAGATGTCCCCCCGGCACGAGGGAATTCGCCCGCCGGCGCTCTTGCTCCAGGGCGTTGTCGACGACGTGGTCCCTCTCGAGCAGTCTTGCATGATGATGGATGACTACGCCGACGCCGTCGCGGTCGGGTCCTACCGGTTCGACGGGCACGGCGCCCCTGTGGCGGGAGCGCTGGAGGACTGTCAGGGCCAGGCCAGCCCGGGAGACGCCTGGAGCGACGCCGCCCTGGAGACAGGACTCGTGCTGGTCTCATACGAAGGCGTCGGACACACCCCGAGCGAGCGGGTCTGGGCGGACTTCTGGTCCCAGCTCGAGCGCTTCCTGGGGCCCCAGCGCTGAGCCTGGTGCGCCTTCACCGAGGGCTCCACACCGGCTCAATGCCGGGGCTGGGGTGGCTGGGGCGCGATGTGGGCAGGGGCCACGGCCCCCGAGCTTGTCCAGGTGACGCTGGCGAGCTGCTGCTCGGCGCTCTGCCTGCTGCCTTTATCGCTCGGCACGCTCTCGCTCCTGTTGTCTCATGCGTTTGTCGGCGAGCCTCTCGGCGCGCTCGACCAGGCCTCCTTGCTGGAGGACGACGAGCTTCCGACTCACGCCTCGGACAGCCTCTTGCGCAGTCGCTCCCGCACTTCGGGCCAGGGGCTGCCGCGGTCCCCGCGCTGGTCGGCGGCCTCACCACGGCGCTTGAGCTCGTCTGCCCAGGCCTGGGTCCAGTCTTCGTCGTCGGGCCCCTCGACGCTGTTGATCAGCTCGGCCGCCAGGCTGAGGCGGTTGGCGTCGGAGAGGGCAGGCGCTTCATGGGTCAGCACGAGCAGCGGACGGGACATGGGCTTCGCCGAGACCCTCGGGCCGCCGCTCTACGCGGCTGAGCCCCGTGAGCACTCGCGCATCCTCCAGCGCCACAACAGGGCCTTCCGGGAGCGGTTCAAGGCGTGAGGGTCAGGCTCTGGGCGGATCCCAGACGCTGACCCCGGCCGCTTCGAGTCGGGCCCAGGAACCCTGGACCACCGACCAGACCGAGGCCGCAGCGTCGGGGAGGGGAGTGGGCGGGACTGAGGGCTGCTGGAGGAACTTCCGGTAGGTCCAGGCCAGGTCGGCGAGCACGTGCTCGTCCGAGCTGTGGACAGCGAGGCCGATGAGCTGGCGGTAGCGGTCCCGGACGTCGCTCGTGAGCCGGGGGATGCGGTCGCTCTTCTCGAGGTTCGCCGCCGGTGCGCTCGGGACGAGGTTCCAGAAGAGCTCGACCGGGAAGCGGGAGAAGGGCAGCACGTGGTCGAGGTGGTGGTCGGAGCCGAGCGCTTGTCCTGTGTAGACGCACTGCCTCCAACCGATCCGTTGATAGAAGGCCTTGAGGCCGGAGATCAGCGCAGGATCGCGGGACGGCAGGTCCAGGGCGAGCGTGGAGGCTGTCGCCGGCGCATCGAAGCGCTCCATCTCCTGGAGCCAGCGCATCAGGATCGCGTCCCTCAGCCAGAAGCGCAGCTCAGCGATCTCCTCGTACGCCCGCGCCGACACGACGAGGTGGGTGCGCTCGCGGTCCAGGAGCTTCCACCACGTGTCTGCACCTCGGAACGCGCGTCGTCCTGAGGCGGCTCGGCGGTGAGCCTCGTAGTCGGCGTCGACAGGCAGGCCCGGTGAACCGGGGGCGGGCAGGGTCAGGAGGTGGAACACCTCGAGTCGGCGGCCGGGCACGTTCGGGAGGGCCTTCAGCGGCTGGTCGAGGAGGACCGTCCGGATGTCGAGCAGCGAGGCCGCAACGGGCAACGGAACCTGGCCGGACCCCTCGATCCAACCGGCGAGCCGTGGACCTGCGGACTCGGTACCGAGATCGAACCCGAGCCCGGGAGCGCCGCGCTCCGCCAGCTCGCGGACGACCCTGGGAATGATCGCTGCCTGGTGGCCCTGGTTGACGCCGAGGAGCGCCGGCTTCCAGTAGTAGGCGAGGACCCGACGCGAGAGCTCGACAATCGGCACGAGGTGGAAGCCGTTGCGAGGCTCCTGGGCGGGTCGTTCGATGACGAGGTCCACCACGGCGCGGAGCACAGCCAGCTTGTAGGTGGTCTGCATCTGGCCGAAGCTCAGGATGCGGTCGATGGCGGCGGCGGTGTTCACGACGAGAGGATCGCACGGGCCAACCCGGCGCCCATGGGCGCCACCTTGCCCCCTTGGAGGGGGCGGCGGGGATGGAGGTCCCAGGAGTGGGCAAGGTGGAGGCGGCGGGAGTCGAGCCCAGGGCGCACCATCAACCTATAATGGGATTGAGACGGTGGGTTTCGGCGTCTAATGGGGGTTTCGGCGAGCGTGGCCTCCGCCTGGGTGTTCCGGGATGTTCGGGGGTGTTGTGGGGTGGTCGGGGCGCGATGTGGGCACGGCCGCCAGGCACCACACCGTCGATGTCAGGCTCAGGCTGCGTCGGCCAGTCCCAGGAGTCGGTCCGCCACCCACCGCTCGGCGTCCTCCACGGATGCCGGTAGTTCGGCTGCGTCGCCCTGGACCACCTGGGGGCCCGCCGCCACGGGCAGGTCCTCGAAGGCGGTGGCGGTGCGCAGCTCGTCGACGACGAGGAGGGCGAGCGCCGTGTCGCGAGCCCCTAGCGCCGACCAGGTCTGCTCGGAGGCCGAGACGAAGCTGCAGCGCTGCCCGGCCTCGACCTTCAAGCCCAGCAGGACACGGGACCCGGTGAACGGGTCCAGCACCAGCCAGACGGGGCGGTAGCGAGCGGTCATCCGAGAGACTCCAGAGCCTGGAGGTAGTCTTCCACGATGTCGGGGAGGGCGCCAGCCCGAGCCTGTAGTGCGGTCGTCAGCTCGGCCACGCGCTCTTCGCGAGCGACCTCACAGGCGGCCGAGACCCGCGAGGCCAGCTCTTTGGGTGCCCATGCCGCGACGCGCTGGGCCGTGCGACGAGCGCCGGGTGCCAGCCCGGACACGGGGAGGCCCCGGGCGTGGTTGTGCACCGAGGGGCAGAGCAGGCCGCGCTCGACGAAGTCGCTCACGTGTCCCGCCAGCGCCTCGTCCCAGTCGATGGCCCAGAGGTGGACCGAGCTCGGCGAGCCCGGCTCGACCAGGATGTTCCGGGCGTGCCGTGCCTCGTTCATGAGCCATGCATCGAGGGCGAGTACGGCCCCGGCGGACTCCAGGTTGGCGACGCGCTGCGCGTGCGAGGCGGACCAGTGCAGGACACCCTGAACGCACGCACTGAGCCAGGTGCGCTGCGCGCCGGAGACGCAGATGGCGGCGTCGGGGACGGGCGCCCCGACCGCCCGTGCAAGCAGCCAGCCAAGTGCTTCCGCCAGCAGTGCCTCGAAGCCCATGTCGCTCTCGCGCTTGGCGACCCAGCGGCGGCCGTCCCCCGAGAGAGCGTAGACCGCCTCGTTCGTGTGGGGCACCGGCACGCGATGGAGCCTCGAGATGCTGGCGACCACAGGGATCATGCGGTGGTGTATCCGGTAGCGATAGGACGATCCGATGCTCCCTGAAGACCTGTTCGCTCACCTCGACACCATCGAGCACACGGGACGCTTCGTCGCCTCAGGCTGGCACGAGCAGGCGCCGCTGCTCGCGATCGACGGCCTGGGGACGCTGCCGCTGCCCGTGGTGCCGCTACTGCTGCCGGCCCTCCACGCCGCCGGCACGCCCGCGCCCTACGGCCGTGGCCCGGACACCCTCGTCGACCCCGAAGTGCGACGCTGTCACCAGGTGGACGCGGGGATGGTCACCGTCCCGGCGAGCTTCGCCACGGCGCTCGGCGAGATCACCCGGGAGGCCGCGTCGTTGCTCGGCGTGGTGGGCGAGGTGGAAGCCCACCTCTACAAGCTGCTCGTCTACGGCCCTGGCGACTTCTTCGTGCCCCACCGGGACACCGAGAAGGAGCCCGGCATGTTCGGCACCCTGGTCCTCACCTTGCCGGGGGACTTCACCGGTGGTGAGCTCGTGGTGCGTCACGGCGACCTCAGCGAGCGGATCTCGGTGAATCCGGGGGGCTCCGGCGTCCGCTGGTTCGCCTTCTACGCCGACTGCAGCCACGAGGTGCTGCCGCTGGACACCGGCGCCCGGGTCGCGCTGGTCTACAACCTCGTGCGGGAGGGCGCCCCGACCGGGCCTGCCGAGTCCAGCGGGGTGGTCGCCGCCCTGGCCCGCGAGCTCCGCACCTGGGAGTCCGGCTCTCCGGTGAAGCTCGCCTGGGCCCTGGAGCACCGCTACTCCGAGGCGGAGCTCGACTGGGACCGACTCAAGGGCGCGGACCAGGGTCGCGCCGAGGCCCTTCGCCGAGCCGCTGCGGCGGCCGGGGTCACCGCCCATCTCGCCCAGCTCGCCGTGGACGTGGAGTGGTCTGCCGAGGAGTTGCAGTACCGCTCTCGCCGTCGACGCCGCGGCTGGGGTCGCTGGGGCCACACCCTCGAAGACGACGAGGTGCCCGGCGACATCGAGCTGTGGGACCGGATCACGGACGGGCGCTTCCTGCGGTCCTTCGTGGACGCGAACGGAGAGCACGTCGGGCTCGACGCCATCCCGGTGGAGGAGGGAGAGGTCTGGCCCGAGGGCGTGATCGACGATGAGCCCCCGGACCACGTCAGCTACCACGAGGCCACGGGCAACGAGGGGGCGACGCTGACCCAGATGTACCGCCGCGCCGTGGTCGTCCTGTGGCCAGCGGACGCCGAGGACGCGCTGCTGGCCCAGTGCGGGCTCGACGCCGTGGTGTCGGCGCTCCCGGACATCCGTGACATCGAGCGGGTCGAGAGCCTCGTGGAGGACGTGCTGCACGAGACGGCGCACGGGAGGGCGGAGACTGTCACACGCCTGCTCGCGGTGCTGGTCGAGCGGGGGCTGGGGGAGCTGGGTGCCCGCGTGGTGGAGCGCCGGGTCAGGCTGGAGAGCAGCATGGTGGCAGCGCTCTCTGCGCTGCTGGAGGTGCTCGACGAGGCGCGCGCCGGCCAGCTCGCGAGCCACGTGATGGCCCGCCTGGGACCCTGGGACGGACCAGTGGCCGTAGGGGTGCTCGCGGCCGCCGCGTGGCGTGCTCGTCACCCGCGCCTCTGGAAGGACCTCGGGGCCGCGTTCGCCGTGCGGGAACCGGGCCATGGCGAGGATGCGGCGGGGGTGGCCGTGATCGTCGACGCGGCCTGGAGGCTCGAACACGACGGGCTCCAGCGCTCGGCGCTCTCTCGACTCGACGAGGAGGTCCGCTTTGATCTCGGCGTCGCGGCTGCGCTGGCCCTCCAAGGGGAGGGACGCCTCCCGGACGGCTGGCGCGTGCCGGTGGTCGAGGGGCTGACGAAGCGCGTCGCCGTGCGGCCCGTCGCGCCGAGGGACCTGGCCCGAGACCCCGTGGCGGGTTGCCACTGCGAGGACTGCCGCGTGCTGTCGGACTTCCTCCGGGAGCCCTCAGAGGACCGATTCTCCTACGGCGTGCGGAAGGACCGGCGGCGGCACCTCCAGCGCATCGCCGCGCACGAGAAGCTCGACGTGACGACCCGAGAGATCAAGACCGGTAGCCCCCACAAGATCGTCTTCACCAAGACGACCGGGCGCTTCGAGCGGGCCCGGGATCGCTTCGCCCGGCACGTGGAGGCGCTGGCGAAGCTGGGCGATGCGGGTGCCAGCGACTGATCGCGCCCCGACGGCTGGCGGGACGATCGGCTCGCCGCGCGATCCTCCCGGCGTGGGCCTGTCCGACCAGCTCCCAACGGAACCACCCCCCGCCCTGTTCGCGATCTACGCGGTCGTGCTGGCCCTGCTGACAGCGGTGGTGGCCACCGCACCGGTGTTCCTCACCGCGGTGCTGGTCTGGCCCTTCATCGCGCCCCCGCTCGCTGCGCTGGCTGTCTGGTGTGGGCTGCGAGGGCGATCGGCGGCTGGCCCGCTCGGCGCTGTGGCGAGGCTCGCCGTGGCGGCCGCGCTCGTGTTCGTGGTGTTACCGCCGCTCGCGGTCACTGTGGCGATGGCCTGGGCGGTGTCGTGAACACGACGCTCGCCGCCCACGCGTCCTTCTGGCTCGGCGTTGCAGCTCTGGCCAGCGACTTCATGCTGGGCATCTACCCGGTGAACGCCATGTGGATCGTGTTCGGACCACCGCTCGTCCTGGGGGCGATGGTCGCCTTCGCCTGGGGCCGAAGAGCACCTTCGGGCCATGCTCTGTTCGCGCGCCTCGGTCTGGGGCTTGCCTGCTGGTCGCTGATGCCTGTGCTGCTCGTGGCGATCTGGGCGCTGGCGGCGGAATGATCGAGACCGCGCGCCCCGAGGAGGCCCTCCTGGCTCGACTGTGGCCGCTGATCACCGACGCCCACCTGCGTGAGCTCGCCGGTCGGCCGTGGGTGGGCGACCCAGAGGAGCACTACCGGTGCCTTGTGGTCCTGCGCGAGCATGGGCTCCCGCTCGAGGAAGCAGACCGCAAGCACTGGATCGTGCACCCCTCGGAGGCCCTGGAGATCGCCCGCTGGAACGACCCGGGTCGAGAAAGGGCGACCGAGCTCGACGGGCGGGAACGCCGCCTCCTGCGGCTCTTCGCCACGGCGGTGCTCACCCTCGCCGAAGGGCACGGGCTCCACCACCTGTGCGCGGAGGACACGGAGGCCCGGTTGCTGGAGAGCGCTGCGGTCTTCGGGGCTGGGACCGCCAGGGAGGCGAAGGACCTGGTGGCGTGGTGCCGCAGGGCCGCGGAGGGAGCGACGTCGTGAGCCTGCCTCTGCTCTTCTCTCTGAGCGCCTACCGGATCGGAGACCAGGTGACCTACCGCTACTCGGGAAGCTACAGCGCCGTCCCGGTGACCCTGGAGGAGCGCGTGCTCGCCAAGGAGGGCCTGCAGCTCACGATCGAGGTGCAGGCCACCCGCGGCGCGGAGCAGCTCACCTGGGTCCAGGTCGTGACCGACACGGCGGAGAACCAGCGGGCAGGGGTGGTGGACGCGCTCTACGAGGTCGTGGACGGTGAGCGCCGGCTGCTGGCCAACGCGTGCGCAAACGCGGACAACGCCGACCTGATGCGGCTTCCGCTTCCTGACCTGCCCCGGGTTTCGGTGGACGAACAGACCGGCGCTGATCACGGACGCCGGGGGTGGTCTTCTGTGGCGGCGGGAGGTGGTCGCCTTCGAGGCGCGGTAGCTCGTCTGGAGGGACCGCAGGGCGAATTGGTGATCTGGAGAGGCGACCCGCTGTGTCGGGTTGGCTTCCCGACGCCTGGCGTGGGCCCGGGGCGTGACCCCGCGCGAGTGTGCCCAGCGTCAAGGTGCAGGTTGAAATATTGATGAAGGGATGCTATCCAAATGACTGGAATAGCTGGGGGAAATGGTGGGGGCGGCGGGAGTCGAACCCACCTCCGCTCGCTGCGCTCCCTCCGGCCGCTCGCTGCGCTCCCTCCGGCCGCTCGCTGCGCTCGCTGACTCGCGGGGGCTCCCGCCGCCTCCACCTTCCCCCTTCTCTAGGAGAAGCTGTGGGGAAGGGGAGTAGCGGTGGGGGAAGGTGGAGGCGGCGGGAGTCGAACCCTGGGCGCACCATCAACCCATAATGGGCTTGAGACGGTGGTTTTCGGCGTCTGATGGGGGTTTCGGCGAGCATGGCCTCCACCTGGGTGGTCCAGGGTGGTCCGGGATGCTCGGGGGTGTTGTGGGGTGGTCGGGGCACGATGTGGGCACGGGGCAGCTGCGGCCTGGTGCGCTCGGCACTCCGCGATCTCTGCGCCGGCGTCGATGCCGCGCCAGGTCGATAGAACAGGAGGCTCGTGGGGAGGATACCGGACGAGCCAGGAGGTCGAGATGGAGGAGATCCCTCGGGAGTACCGAGGCTGGTGGCGCATCGTGCACACCGAGACCTGGGTAGACGACGGCCTGGACGACCTCGGCCCCGCGCTGTTGTCCCTGACCGGCGGCGGCGACCGGCTCCGGATGCACTGCCTCCTGGCGCACGTCGAGGCCCGGGGTATCAAGAGCGGGGTGTCGTTCACCTGGCACGGCGCGTGGGAGTACGACCCGATGTCGGGGCGGGGCAGCGCCAGGCTCCTGAAGGACGGGCGACTGCGGGGCCGGATCTCGATCCGGGACGGAGACTCCAGCGGATTCACGGCGGAGCGGGCCGATCCGCCCGACCGGCCCCTTCCCGATCCGCCTGCCTACCGGGACAAGTGGCGCCAGTGGTAGCTGCTGCGGGGCGTTACCCGCGTCGATGTCCGCACTCGCCACCGGCAGGCATCAGAGCGCTGCCAAGTCGGCCGCGACCTCGAACATGGCCTGCAGAACGCGCTCGGGTCGACGCAGACGATCCAGCTCGTGCCGGACGGTCTTCAGCTCGATCGACAGCGTCAGCCCGATCTCCTTGTTGCTCGGCATCTTCCATGCCCCCTCCAGCGCGGTGCGGCCCATCAAGCGAACGGGCGAGGCGAGGACCACTTCGCCGACCCGGAGCTCGGCGGGCGCGGAGAGCCGGACGCGTCGGTGGGCACCCTCGAGGTCGGCCAAACCCGCCAGGTGCGCCGTCTGCCCGTCTGTCGACAGCACCTCGAAGACGTCCGGCGGCGTGCCGCTCACGGCCTCGAGCCAGCGCCGCAGCCAGGGGTCTCCTCGATCGGGTTCGGCGAGAAAGCGATCAGCGAGGGTGAAGCCGTCGAAGCGGCGCCAGTACAACTGCCAGGCCCAGCGGCTCTCCTCGCTGGGGATGACCACGGGGTTGTCGGCGCTGTTGGCGTCGGCTGGGGTCAGGGCTTCGCCGAGCACCTCGGGTGCGAATTCGATCAGCGCCTGCCGTGCCCGAGCCCTGAGTGCGTGGAGGTCACCGGGCACACGCGCCGGACGCGCACGTCCGCAGCACCGCTTGTACTTCTTGCGACCCCCGCAGGGACAGCGGCTGTTGGCGTGCACGACGCCGCGACGCGCCACGAACGGATCGAGCAGCTCCTCCCCGGCCGCGTGGGCCTTGGTGAACAGATCGCGCCCGCGGTCTCTCCCGCCGGGCTGTGCCAGCCATGACGTCGCGAGCTCACGCGCCGGGCCCCGCCCCCAGACCTGAGTCACCTCCCAGCGGGACATGTCGATGGCTGCCGAGACCGTCGAGCCTGCTGCACCCGACGCGCGCAGCTCCTGGAAGTCGACGTGCAGGTCTTCACAGTCGCAGGTCGGCGTGACGCAGCAGACTTCGTCCGCGGACCATGCGGCGCCGTCGAGCCAGACGAGGTGGGGTGGCGTCAATGGGAAGAGCTGGCGCCGCGCCAGCAGCGAGCCGGGCTCCCAGCCGCGGCGCTCCAGGGCGCTCCTGCGGTTCACGCCCTCGCGACCGCGGGCGAACCGGCGGACGGCCTCGACGTCCTGGGCCGCATCACGGTCGATGGCGCAGGCCCACGCGTGCGGGGTCTCGGCGAGTGGTTCTCCGGTCAGGGGATCGAGCCGCGCGGCCGCCACGAAGGCGGTCCCTGCGGGTAGGCGGAGGGGGGACGCGGGAGCGTCGGGTACGCCCACGCCGACTGCGCGGACTCCGATGGGCTCAGTGGGACCACCCCGGAGGTCGAGGAGCTGGAGCGCGGACTCGACGACGACGGCGCCCCGCCTGCGGCGGACGAGCCCCGGGTCCAGCGTCGGCAGCCCGCGGATGGTGTCCGAGCTCGAAGAGGTCACTGTACGGGGCCCCCTTGGTAGCCCTCTGCGGCGTAGTAGGCCTGGTTGGGATCGGTGGGCGCGTCCGGGTTCGTGCGCTTGATGAGGCCATCCACCACCATCGGCGACAGGTGTCGCTGAGTCAGCTTGCCCACGTTCGTCCTGCCCAGGATCGACCCCAGCTCCGCTGGACGCAGTGGACGTCGGCGCAACAGCACCAGGATCGCGATCCGGAGCTTCTCCCGGCGTGGGCGCGGCCCGAGGGCATCCACCAGGCGACGCTCTGCGTCTGTCAGCTCCCCCCGATCCGCGGCCAGCTCCCCCCGATCCGCGGCCAGCTCCCCCCGATC
>Ga0209992_10002270_pt1 | contig 17973 bp, 30 predicted proteins | sample 2SBtaG_2_FD_182564 | JGI IMG/M metagenome (GOLD analysis project Ga0209992, IMG submission 182564) | Deep subsurface microbial communities from Kolumbo volcano to uncover new lineages of life (NeLLi) - 2SBTROV12_ACTIVE470 metaG (SPAdes)... | ecosystem: Environmental > Aquatic > Marine >... | reverse complement strand
TCAGATATGCATACGGAAAAGAAAAACATTTCGATGACATTTATCCACACATTGAAATACTATTTAGTAGACACGGACCAGACTCTGTTTCTTCGTTTGCTATGACATGTTTAACATACATTGGTGATCAACTTGGAATTACAACAAAAACTCGTTGGTCTTTAGGATATTCAAAAGAAAATAAAGGACAAGAACGATTAATTGATATATGTAAAAGTGAGAAAGCAGATATGTATATTAACGCTATTGGCGGAAAAGAGTTATATAATCCAGATGATTTTTATCTTGAAGGCATCGAATTGAGATTTATTAAACGTGCTGACAATGAAAATGATTTATCAATAATTGATATTTTAATGAGAAGAGGCTGGGAAGAAACAAGTGAGTTAGTAAAACAATACGAGTTAGTAGAATGAAAAAAAAGAAAACAAATATTTCAGCAAAAGAGAAACATAATGCGTGGCTCACACTTCGTGGACTACATCCCTCTCAACGTAAAAAACGTAAACCCGTTCCTTTACGAGAAACTTATAACTTAAAAGTAGAAGATGAGCTTCCTCCTTTAAGCAATAATGTTTCTGCTATTGTTTATAAAAATAAAAAGAATGTATATACAGGTACTGAAATTATAGGTATTGCTCAAATGCATAAGTCAAATGCTATTCCAGTAAGATCTAAGAAAGCTGCAATTGAAGTTGCTCGTATGAGGCGAGGATGAAACCCCAGGTAGGTATGGATGTAGCTGAATTGTTTGTGCGATCTAATTTAGTTAAGTCTAAGAGTGAAGCTAGGAAGCAGATCAAGAATGGCGGCATAAGGGTACAAGATGTTAAAATCAATGACCCCTATGCTCGTATTGCTGTTCATAAAAATAAAATCTTTATTGTAGAAAGCTGAGGCGAGGATGACTGTTTATATTAGTCCACCTTTTGGAAATTATATACATTATAGAAATTGTACTAGTGTTAAAGGAACTTACACTTGGGATAAACGGTCAGGACTTATAAAACAAATTATTAAAACATTAAGACCCGTTTCTGGAGGATGGCGTAACGCTATTGGATTTCGCAATCCGGGATTGAAAAATATAACAAACTATAATAGGACATCTATATACTCTATAGCTGCTATTGATAGTAATTGGACTCCTTTTATTGAAAATATACCAAATTGGGTTAAAATTGAGATTAATACTGGATGTCCTAATGTAGGATTGTACACTATAACAGATGAAGAAATTAAACAATTTACTGGACAATTCGTTGATATTAGTGCTAAACTTAGTCCGAAAGTTGAATTAGACTATATAAGAAAATTATATGACTTAGGTATTAGAACTTTTCATTTAAGTAATACAATACCAACAGATAAAGGTGGAATAAGCGGTAAACCATTAAAAGAACTTAATTTACCTTTAGTAGAAAAAGCTGCAAGTTTATTTATGCCAAATAGTGCAATTATTGCAGGAGGGGGTATTTATACTCCTCAAGACGTAATAGACTATAAAAATGCAGGAGCATCTGGATTTAGTCTATCAACTATTTGGTTTACACCTTGGAAAGTTAAACCCATTTTAAAAGAAATACACAAAGAAAGACGACAGTGGAAGAAAAAATTGAATTAAAAGATTATGAAAATGCGACTAAGACTAGTACTCCTTTAAAACACCAACACCCAAAAGTTTGGTATTTAAAATGGGCAGCATCGTTAACCTTAATATTAGCTATGATTCTTACTGCTAATAATGTATATCCTGTAAACTTAGGATTACATTTTATTGGGATAGCAGGATGGCTAGTTGTTGCAATAGCATGGAATGATAGAGCATTAATTGTTGTTAACTCGGTTGCTTTAGCAATATTTGCAAACGGTATTATAGCATACGCGATTAAATAGGAAGGATATATAATGATAATAGAAGATGATATTAAATTAGATTATTCTGATGTGTTAATCAGACCAAAACGCTCAACTCTTACATCTAGAACTGAAGTAGATTTAGACAGAGAATATACTTTTTATCATAGTAAACAAACATGGACAGGAGTTCCTATTATGACAAGTAATATGGATACTGTTGGAACTTTTGAAATGCATGAAGTATTAAGACACTTTAATATGATTACTAGTATTGCTAGGCATAAAAATACTGATGGACTAGCGTGGAATAAAGCTTCTCTAAAAGAAAATCTTTGTGTTATGTCTGGTATATCTGAAAAAGAATTACTAGAAATTGTTAGTGTTTATACAACTTATGACGATGAAATTGGTTTTATTGGGGTTGATGTTGCAAACGGATATACTATTAATTTTGTGGAAGCATTAAAAAATCTAAGAGAACAGCTTCCTAAAGCAACAATCATTGCAGGTAATGTTGTTACTGCTGATATGACTCAAGAATTAATTCTTGCTGGAGCAGATATTGTTAAAGTAGGTATTGGACCCGGATCAGTATGTACAACTAGACTTAAAACAGGTATTGGATACCCTCAGTTAAGTGCAGTTATTGAATGTGCAGATGCTGCTCATGGCGTTGGTGGACATATTATTGCAGATGGGGGATGTAATTCCTCGGGTGATATTGTTAAAGCGTTTGCCGCTGGAGCGGATTTTGTTATGGTTGGCGGTATGTTCGCAGGGCATAATGAATGTGATGGTGAGTTTATCTTTGATGAAATTACAGGAGAACCAAAATCTATGAGTTTTTATGGTATGGCATCTCAAACTGCTATGGACAAACACGGTTTTAGTAGAGAATATCGTGGAGAAGAAGGTAAAACTGTACATGTACCCTATAAAGGGGCAGTTAAGAACACTGTTATAGATATGTTAAGTGGCATACGATCTGCTTGTACTTATGTAGGAGCTAAAAGATTAAAAGACTTATCTAAATGTACTACTTTTGTGAGAGTGAATAATACACATAATAGAATTTATGAATAATACAACAAGGAGATAATAATGAATAATTTACTATTAAAAGCCCTTTGTAAAAAATATGAAGGCGAAATTGCAGTTGCAAAAGCAAATATAAATGTATATATTGAAAATCCTGTGGGAATTGGGGAACACCCTAATATTGCAGCAGCGATGGATTTTGAAATTGAAAAATTAGCGGCGGCAACTGACAAGTTACACGCAATTGTAGACAATTTTAATGATACAACAGAGTACAACAAAAGAAAAACTTGGCAAGAGGACCATTAATGGCAAATAATGTTTACACTTATATTTCATTTGAAGATATATCTGATGAAGCAATTGCTTTTCTTGATGAAGTAGGAAATGAATCAGACGAAACTAAAATAATGTGTATGGTATACGACATTCCGTATCATACCGAAACTTCTGAAGATAAAGTCAATACTTATGATTGGTATATAGAAAATGTTGGCGCTAAATGGATGTATATTGAAGATATTTCTTGTTATGGTTTTTCTACTACTTCCGCGTGGAGTCCTCCTTTAGGATTTTGTGATGCTATTTTTAGTAAACTACAGAGTCTAAATTCTCCTGATCTTCTAATGTGGTGTCGATATGATGATGAAATGCCTAATTTTGTTGGAGTATATGGTCGATATAAAACTATGGATTATGATGAATATGTAGAAGGGGACGAATCGTATGAACAGTGTATCGGAGACTTACCTTATTCAGTTATTCCTAGTGATAACGATGAAGAAGAGGACGAATATGAATATAACGAAGATTGGAATGATAGTTTAGATACTTGGTGTGACGAAGAATATAAGTTTTTTATGAATGAAATAAAAGACTTTGAAGATGATGAACCGAATTTTAATCATGGATGAAGATAGAAAAAGAGATGATGATGATTTTTTCGGTGTACATCATCCTTGTCCTGAAGAAGCACCAGAACACTGGAAACGTGCTTATTTTGCAGAATTAGCAAGACAAAGAGCGCAAGACCCGTGGTTTAAAGCTTACTGGAAACGTGTAAGGGATTATTGTAGAAGAAAGTTAAATTAATGGCAAAAGTTGTAATATTTGGAACTAAAGATACTGCTGAGTTAGCAGATTATTATTTAAAAAGAGATACAGATCACGAAGTAGTAGGATTTACTGTACATCATACAGTTATTCCAAAAGGGGCGCATTTTTGCGGTAAACCTGTTGTTCCTTGGGAAGAGGTAGAAAATGCCTTTACACCTAGAGAACATAAGTTATTTATTCCTATGACTGGTAGAGAGATGAATAAAATTAGAGAACGACTCTACTGGGAAGGTAAAGGAAAACTATACTCATACATATCTTATGTTAGTCCTTATGCAACGGTTTGTGACAATGAAATTGGTGAAAATTGTTTTATTCAAGAAGATAATACTCTTCAACCTTTTACTAAAATTGGAAACAATGTAGTTATGTGGGCGGGTAATCATATAGGACATCACAGTACTATTCATGACCATGTTTTCTTTACTAGTCATGTAGTACTTAGTGGGCATTGTGATGTAGGGGCTTTTAGCTGGTTTGGAGTAAATTCTACTATTAGAGATTATACAAAAATAGGAAACGGAACTTTTGTTGCAGCAGGCGCGTTAATTACAAAAGATACTACTCAATGGAGAGGCTACCTGGGTTCTCCTGCAAAAGAGTTTAAAGATTCTTTGGAGTTAAATCCATAATGAAAACTATTATATGTGATATTGATGGTACTATTTTTAAATATAGTCCAACAGGACATGATGCTGTCGCTAATGAAGAACCTGAGATACTTCCAGGGGTAAAAGAACAGTTTAATGCTTGGGAAATGGCAGGGCATCGTATTATTTTAATAACAGGAAGAAGAGAATCTGTTAGACAAATAACTGAAGCAACTTTAGTAGACTATGGTATTCCTTTTGATACTTTATTAATGGGCCACGCTGATACAGGAAGAATTTTAATTAATGACGTGGGCAAACGTGGAAATTGTAAAGCCCATGTTGTATCTTTAGAAAGAGATTTAGGAATGGATAAAGAAGATTGGAGTAAAGTAGGTCTATGAGTTGGGAATTTCAAGGATTTGTTACTGAGGGAATTGACGATAGGGCACAGTGCCCTGTTGTAGATATTGACAATGATGGTTTTTGGAGAATATATTTTTCACATAGAGATACTAATAACCACAGTCATACATCTTATGTAGATGTAGAACCTGGAAATCCTTCTAAAGTGTATAGAGCGTCAGAGTATCCTATTTTATCTCCCGGTCCTGTAGGGTCTGTAGATACAGCAGGAGCAATGGCATCTTCTATCATAAAAATAAATAACCAAAAACATATGTATTATGTAGGTTGGACACAAAGAGTAGATGTTCCTTATTATAATACTACTTGTTTAGCAATTACTGAAGATGGAGAAGATTGGGTTAAAGTTGGACCTATTTTATCTCCAACTATTTATGACTCAGGATACTCAGGAACTTTTTATCCTATTGCTAACCAAACAAATACTTTATATACAGGATTATATTTATCTTGCTTTGACTGGATAAAGGGAGAACATTCTAAGGTTGCGACTAAAATATCTCCTTCAACAGGACACTGGGACCCTATATATAATTTAAGAAGGGCTATTTCGTTTGACGGCATTAATTGGCAAAAAGATGAAGTTGTGATAGATCTTATAGGAAATCAAGGAGGGGCTTCTCAAGCTTCAATTTATTATAATAAAATGCAAGGTATTTATCAAACTTGGTACTCTGTTAGAGATAAGAAAGACTTTAGAAATAATCCAAATCATGCGTATAGAATTGCGTATGCAGAGTCTAAAGATTTAGTTAAATGGGAAATTATTGAAGATAGCCCATACGAAATACGTTCAGAACGTAGAGAGAATAACTGGGATAGTATAATGTGTTGTTACCCGTGTGTTATTGAACATGAAGGAACTTTATATATGTTTTATAATGGTAACGGTTTTGGAGCAACAGGAATTGGATATGCAAAATGGAAATAGTAAGAAATTTAGATAATTATGCCCGTCGTTCTGAATATAATGAAAATGGTTTTATTATAGAGAAACAATTTTTTGATAAAAATGAAATATCATTACTTTTAGAACAGATTAAAACTGTTTTTGGGTTTCAAATGGAACGCAAAGGGTTAGCAAGCGGGCCTGTTGACTTTCAACATTCTTTATATCAGTTTTTTAAACAAGATTTTTTAATTTTTAAAAACTGCGGTAAACAAGTACAACATTTAGTAGATTTATGGAGATTATCTTTGTCTGAAGAAGTAATCACTTATCTTATTGACGTTTGTGGTATAACTTTTCCTTCAGTAGCTACAAGACCTGTTGTTATGTTCAACTCTAAGAATTTAGCAACTAATGAAACCTACCATACAGTACAAGCACATCAAGATGCTGCGTCAATGCAAGGTTCAGATAATGCTGTTGTAACTTGGATTCCTTTGATAGATATAGAATTAGAATTAGGACCTTTAAAAGTTGTTCCTAAAAGTCATAAAGGTGGGGTGTGGGCTAAAGAAATTGATGAATTTGGATTTGGATGTGTTCCAGAAGGAACTTTTAAAGAAGAAGATTTTATTTCTCTTAATAATTTAGAGGCTGGGGATATAGTATTTTTTAATTCTAAATTAGTTCACAAGTCAGGAAATCTTAATTGTAATGATATTAGGTGGACTGCTCAGTTTAGGTATAATGACTTATTAGAATCAAATTTTATTGAGAGAGGCTATCCACATCCTTATGTATATAAGCCTGTGGCATTAGACTATTAAAGTGGACGTTATAACTAACAATAGAACAGCGATAATTAAACAAATAATATCTAAATCTAATGTGGAGCATCCTAGGCTACAATGGGAATTGACAATGAAGAACCCTGATGTTCCAAATACAGTAATTATCTATTTTAAAACGAAACAAGAGGCAGAAAAAGAAGGGAAAAAATTTATTAATGAAAAAACCAATACAAGTATACTATAGAACAGTAGCAGGAAGGGAATTAGATACAAGTCCTATGGACCAAAGACCTAACTGGTTTTCTTATGAAGCATGTTGGAATAATTTTAATAAAACAGCAATTCCTGAAGCATGTGATATTACTGTAGTAATTGATGGAGAACCTACTTCTGCAGACAGAGATCGTTTTGAGGATGCTAGAATAGAACAAATTAATTCTGAAAATTTATTACCTACTTTGTTATCTGAATACGAGAATAATGATACTCATTACGTAGATAGAGATTTAGAAGGTAAAGAAATAATTAAGAGAGAAGAACCTCCTGATAGAGAAAAAGCAGCAGGTAAATTATTATATAATCTTATAAAAGAGGATAATTTAGACCCAGCTGAACAGGTTATTTATATTGTTGAAGATGATTATATTCATTTACCAGGTTGGCCTCATATAATGGTAGATTTTTATCAACGTAACCCTGGATATCATTATATTTCTTTATATGATCATGCAGACAAATATACTGCAAGATATAATGATTTGGTAACTAAAATATTTGTATCTAATATGAGTCATTGGAGAACGGTTCCTAGTACTTGTGGTACTTTTGCTGTTCCTGTTGCTGGTTTCAACGAAGATTACGATATTCATGTTGGACATTTAGGAGATCATAATAAGTGGATGAAGTTAGCTGAAAAAAATAGAGTAATACTAAGTTGCGTGCCAGGAAGAGCAACACATTGTATGGAGGGATATCTATCTCCATTTATGGATTGGCAGTCTATATGTAATTTAAATTTATAAAAAATAACGGGGATATAGCTCAGTTGGGAGAGCGGGTGCTTTGCAAGCATCAGGTCGTGGGTTCGATTCCCTCTATCTCCACCAAATAGGAGGTTATAAATAATGTTTCGATGGGATAAACCTTCCGTTCAGATGATGGGAAAATTTCAACCGTGGCACGAGGACCATAGAGAATTATTTCATAAATCCGTTATAAAAACAGGCCAAGTTATAATTATGGTTAAAGAACAAAACTATAGTAGAGTACACGCTCCTTGGGGATTTAAAGAAATAAGAGACATGATTGAAACAGATTTATCTTTACACGGTTATAGAACCGATTGTCATTTTATAATAACGCAAGTTCCTAATATAGTTAATATTATATGTGAAGAAGAAAGGATTACAGTTTGAAAATAGTTATTACTGGGGGAGCAGGGTTTATTGGCTCTCACTTAGCAGAATATTGTTATTATTTAAAACCTAGTGAACTTGTTATAGTTGATAATATGGGGTATGCAGCTAATTACGATAATATATCTCATATTATCAACGATGATATAGTAAAATTCGTATTGGCAGATATAACAAACTATGCTATTTATAAAGATTTTTTACAGGATACTGATGTGTTAATACATACGGCTGCAGAAAGTCATGTTGATAATTCTTTTTTTGATCCATTAAGATTTGTTAAGTCTAATGTAGAAGGAACTCAAGTATTACTTCATGCTTGTAAAGAGTATAGTGTTAAAAAAATTATTCATTTTAGTACTGATGAAGTATATGGAGATAAACTTGAAGGAACGTTTTACGAAGGGTCAGTTTTAAACCCAACTAATCCTTATTCAGCTTCTAAAGCGGCTGCCGAAATGATGGTTAAGAGTTACATAAAATCTTTTAATCTTCCTATTATAGTTGTTAGACCTAATAATACTTATGGTATCCGTCAGCATTGGGAAAAGTTAATACCTACTTGTTGTATGCACTTGAAGAAAGGTAAAAAAATTCCTATTCATGGTGATGGAATAGCTATTAGAGATTATTTATCTGTCAAAGATTTATGCAGAGCTATAGATATTATTATAGAAAGAGCAGCAGTTGGTGATATATATAATATTGGAGTAGAAGACAGTTACACTGTTAATGCTGTTGTAAAATTATTTTCCGAATACGCTGGAGTAGAAGATTCTTATCATCATACCGAGGACAGACCTTATAATGATAAAAAGTATCCTCTTGATTTAACAAAAATACATAGTTTAGGATGGAAACCTTTATATAGTTTAGCAAATGATGTTGGTGAAATATATGATTGGTATTCTAAAAAAGATGCGCCTTTCGCACATGGATGGTTTAAAAATGATTAAATTTATGGAAATTGATTTACCTAAAAATATAGAGTCTGAGATAGCAGAAATTTTATCTAGTGACCGAGTAACTAATGACGGTCCCTATCTTAAAGAGTTTGAAAGTAAATTAGAGTCATATTTTAACGCATATGTAGCAGTAGTAGATCATGGACAGACAGCTCTTACTTTGATGCTGATGGCATATGATATAAATGGATTAGAAGGTAATATTGTAACCCCTTCTTATACTTTTAGCGGTACAGCTCATTCTATTTCCTTAGCAGGGTTAGAACCTAATTTTTGTGATATTGAATCAGTTGTAAATCCAACTATATCTGTAGAAGATATTGAGAAAAAAATTAATAAAGATACTAAAGCGATATTAGCTTGTGATACTTATAGTATTCCGTGTAATTATATAGAAGTAAATAAAATAGCTAAACGTTTTGATATTCCCTTTTTAGTAGATTCTGCATCTAGTTTTGGTACTACTATACCTTCTTTTAATTTAGCAAAAGAATGTGATGCTCAAATTTATAGTTTTCATGCAACTAAACCGTTTTCCACCATTGAGGGAGGAGCAGTAGTTTCTTGTGATGAAAATGTTATCAAGGTGATCAAAAACTTAAGAAACTTCGGTATTACACCAAATATAAAACCTGATTGCCAGTTTCCAGGTATAAATGGAAAAATGCAAGAAATAAATGCTTTTATAGGATTAAAACAACTTGAAAGGTTTTCTGCTTTACAAGTAGAAAGAGATAATTTAATTTCTTATTATAATTATAAATTTTCTAAATTAGAACAATATTTTAATATATTTACTCCAGATGGTCTACAATGGAGTCCCGCTTTTTATCCTATTTATATTGATACAGAGGTGTCTCCTTTAACTAGAAATGAAATATTTGAAAAACTTACTGAAAAGAGCATAGAGTGTGGTAAATATTTTGAAGTACCTTGTCATAAAATGTGGGCTTATGACAAGTATTTTGAGTGTTCTTTACCTAATACTGAAAAATTAGCAAAAAATGTTTTATGCCTACCATTACATAGAAAATTAACTGAAAAACATATTGATGAGATTATAGATGGACTTATTAATTAGTATTTTTGTATTTGTACTATTATTTTTTATGTTTATTTACCCTATTGGGGCAGGAGTAAGCATGATAATTAATAATTTATGCCAATTGAATAGCAGACAAAATGATAAAGACTCTAAAGAAACATAAATGTGGTATTGCTACCTATTTTTATTTTAGATTTGACAATAAGGCATAAAACAAAGTATGCTTAGTTCTTGCTAAATCGACTAAAAAGAGGTATAATTTATAATGATGAATAACAATAACCAAATTGGAGTTGGAATGATTATAAGTGCTATAGAAGGAATGACACCTAAGATGCACAAAGAACAGTTAAAACATTTTGCGCGCATTAGACTAGAAAGTAGAAAGAAAAAACTATGTCTACCTCACTGGAAGTGGGACGGTCAACATATACGTAAAATGCGTTTTAAAGATTATATATCATGGGTTAGTTCTATGTTTACTAAAGGAATTAAATAAAATAATGATTGAACATTCCATAGAAATCGCACTAGATGTGAAACGCTTGAAAGGATTTGATGTTATTGATTATGTACTATCAAAACATCCTAAAGCTTCTAGAAATAATGTTGAAGAAGCATATCGTCTTTTTGTAGAAGAGAGAGTTTATAATGGTAAGAAGTACGCGTGATTTCTTAGTATATTCTGTTCTCCAAGGGGAACAGGAGTCTCTTGAGTTAAAAATAAATAATATGAAAGAAAAACTTATCCAAAAAGAAAGTGGAAGTTCTTCTTGGGCAGATATTCAATTTTATAAAGATGATATTAGGGACTTACAAAAAGTTATGTCATGGATACATAGTAGAATTGAAGAAGTAAAGGAGTAAATATGTTGGAGAAATTTCATTTAACACCAGAAGAAGTACGAATTGCATTTGCACAATTTTTGGTGGATGAAGGAAAGACAAAAATACTTGAAGGAGTAATGGAATTAACTTTTAATCTTGAAGATTGTTCCGTAGATGTTGAACTACACAATAATAATGTTGTTCATTAATGTCAGATACTTACATAATAACAAAGACCCGTGTTAAGAATACTTGGGAAATTGCTAAGTTTAGTGATTATAAAGACGCTGATTCGGTCTACAAAGTCAATAAAAGGGGCAACACGTATAATTGTGATTGTCCAGGATACTGGAGACAAAAAGACAAATCAGAACACAAGCATAGTAGAATTGTAAAGTTTTGGAACGAAGAATTAGAACAGCCAGATGGTATGGCACTTTGGTTTGAAAACGATGATATAGAATATAATCAATTTATGCCTAGCAATTCTTTTATGAAAGATATTTTTAACTTGCCTAATGGTTAAATTTTTTGTATTATATAAAAACATTGAGCGAGAACAAAGCAATTCATCAAGAATTTCCAATTTGTCGCCAGAGGGTAGTAGCCAGCCTACCAGCTCACAATTTTGTCAGCCTCCGAGACATTAAAACAGGAGATGTGCTGGAAAGATTATACTTTCGCGAGTACACGTTGGGCCATTTATCACGTTAGGTGGCAGGTTAGAGGCACTCCCAGGGATTCATCTATGATGAACATAATCCTTCCTAAAAACCTCACTTTATTCTTGCTAAGAAGTTAAATTCTTGCTATAATGAATATACAAACTGAGGAAAGAAACGCCAACAGAGACGGAAACCTCAGAGGTTGGAACGACTAAGTCTAATTGCTTCGGCATCTCGACTAAGTCTGGTAAGACAACAAATGGGTTGTCACCGTAATTAAGCGGACAGTTGGTGGGGCTTATTTACACTTTATTCTTGCTAAGAAGTTAATTTTTAGCTATAATGAATATACAAGATGAGGAAAGCGACCTCCTTAAAAAATGCAAGGTAAGATTGATAAAGTTTAGGCAAGAGAGCCGAGGTGGAGTTCAATCACGGTGTAGGCGGGTGATGGGGCCATACATAGAATAAGATTACTATTGATACCTTAGGGTATCAACCGTACTCTGCTACTCGATTATAGTTCTGTCCACGCTATAGTCAATGGGTCGTACAATGCAGAGACACTCGCGGCAACGCGTGAGCCGTGCCAGATGAGGGTAGTAGGTTTAAGTATGAGATCCTTTTTATGAAGTTGATCTCCTTACCTCCCCTCTCTGGATTGAACACAACTAAATGTGTGAGTGAGACAAACGAAATTCATTTTTAGCTTGCTTAAAGCTGAAAAATTAGATATAATAATAAAAGATTGAGAGAGCGAGACTTTCGAGTAACGAAATCACAATCTAAGTAGTAACAGGCTGGCACATTAATAAGTGTCTATGTAACAAACGAAAGGGTCGATTACTACGTGCTACAGATCAATCATCAAGTTATCCTGTAGATCAGAGTTAAGGAAGAGATAACGATGCCTTAATTCGAGTAGCAAAGGCAAGGTTCTAGTTGGTAAACCGCAAGGGATATAGCAGAAAGTAGAGCCATTGTGTATAGCGGGATTGGGGGCTATACACCCAGTTTTAAGAATAGGGATCATCCTGTGGGCTTAGACATGAACTGGTTTACACTTCGGTGTTTACTGGAACAGACGAGCGAAAGAGAAAACCACTTAATGATCCAACGGAGACACGGAACGCGTCTCACCCTATTCTCACAGTTAGATACTGCTACCTACCAAAGCGTGGTAATGCTATCGAAAACCATCATAGACCAGAGATGGATAGAACAGTAAGATAGATACGATTGTAGGAGAGTCGCAATGCTAACAAGGTTGGACACACGTGAAGTCAACCAACTTATTCATAGGGTCGTAACAACCCGTGCGAAAATAATAATGAGGTTGTAAAACCGCAGTACAAAAGTTACATTATTGGGAGCGATACTATTAAACGTATCGGGACTAGATTCTACCAAGTGGGAATGAATCAAATCCTCTCACCGATTATGAATGGTAAATACCAGAAATAATCAGAGGGGAAGGTAGGGGTCAATGTGAAAACAAACCCCTACCACATAAGAAAGAAAAATTCATTTTTTTCTTGCCAAGTGGCTAAAAGTTTCGTATAATTATATATACATTGAGAAATGAGGCAGATACATCCAAAACCAGTAGGCAGATGTATTGCAGAATAGAATAACCGCTATTCAACTCATTACTTCTCCAAGAGAATGGAGCAAAAACTGGTAATCCTAAGAGAACAACTTTGACCAAATCCGTCAACTCTAGACAAGACGTAACAATATCTAGGGATAGCAATTGAAGCTAAGAAAAAAATGCGCTCTGAGAGAGTCTAAACTAACTCTGAGATAATCGAGAGACTAAATAAAATTATCAGTCTGAAACAGTCGATGACAGACTTAATAAAAGAATCGCGCCGAAGGAAAACGATAACTAACCCGATTGCTACGTAAGGCACATTGACCGAACAATGTAAAAAAGTATCCGGTACGCCCGATGGAGCGGAGAACCAGAATCAGCCATCGTTCTAAATCTGAGAGAACTAAATTTAGAGGATTAAGGGATCAGACAGCCCGAATAAAGAAAGCGTGGTGCTTTTAGTCGAGAATTGGTCGACAATTCGTTTATCTGCGGATATTGATTGTTATACACTGACAATCTCGGAAGTAGTGCAGTCGGTACAGACTAGCTGACATTATAGGTGAACCCACCCATAACGTACAGGAGAGGACTACTACGGATACTAGCGGGGAAGAGGGCTAGTTTCATAAGTGTTTTTTAAAAGCTGCAAACCTTTGGCGGGGTTTTGCGGCTTTTTTCATATTTTTTTTCAAAACCCGAGGAGCCAATGTCGCTCTTCGGGTTTTTTTGTGTTTGCATTGTGCTATAAAAATTGTTATAATAATACTTGTAATGGAATATATATCATATTTTATCTTATGGACATTTGTTATTTATTGGGTGCACAGAATCTATCATTCTATACCTTTTTGCATGATGTTTCATGAAGATCATCATAATCAAATTACAAACGGTACAGGTTCTAATAAATGGAATTGGAGACATACTTTTATTTGGATTGACTCTTGGAAGAGTACCGTAGACCAATGGATAATGGAAGTTATTCCAACTATTATTTTTAGTTGGGCGACTGGACAATGGTGGATGTGTGTATTTTATTGGACATGGACAGCTTTTATACAAGAAAGAATAGAACATAATTCTAAAGTTAATTTAATGCCTTTTATCACTAGTGGAAAATGGCATTTAGTTCATCATCAAGATTCAACTAAAAACTTTGGAGTATTTTTCCCGATTTGGGATTGGATATTTGGGACTTATAAAGAACATCGGACAGAAATAAATTAGGTAAGTGAAAGGAGAAAAAATAGTGATGAAACTATTTAAAAACACATTACTGGCAACAGTGTTTATGCTATTACCCATAAGTGCAGTTGCCGAAACAGAAGCACCTGTAAAAAAGATTACTGAAATGCTTTATCCAACGGTTATGGTTGATCTTGGTGGAGACGGAACAGGTTCTGGCACCATTATTTTTAGTGGTGTTAGAAAACACGAGTCTTGGAAAGATGAAAAGATTTGGAGTCTAGTTCTAACTAATCATCATGTGGTTAGGGGAGCTATCGGTATAGAAGAGGAATTTGATCCTAAACAAGGTAAAAATATTCAAAAAGAAACTAGACGACCTGTACATGTCCGACTGTGGGATTATAATGATTATAGTACAGCGGTAGGTACGACAGGACGTGTTGCTCGTATTCTTGCGTGGGATAAACATAGAGATTTAGCTCTTTTACGCTTGGACGATAATGAAAGGACTATGAAGAATGTTGCAATTCTTTGGCCCGAAGATGTTGGAGGCCCTTATCTATTTCAGAAAACTTGGGCTGTAGGAAGCGGTATGTCAAATCCGCCTTATCCAACAGAAGGGTTGTTAAGCGGTATTAGCGGTAAAGATGCAAAAGGACGTTCTTTATACTTGTCCAGTGCTCCTATTATTTTTGGTAATAGTGGCGGTTCTTTATGGGCATATAGTAAAAAGAGAGATAGACATGAAATGATCGGAGTTCCTTCTATGGTGGGAGCGTATGGTTGGGGTAGTATTGTTACACATATTGCATGGTCTCGACCAGTATCTGAAATTCGTTCTTTTTTAAGGGAAAATGATTTTGGATTTGTATTAGGTGATAAAGATATTCCTAAACCTAATCCAGAAGAGGAAAAAAAGGATAAAGACTAATTATGTTAAGAGCAGTACCGATTGAATGTATTCCTAGTTATGTAAATAGACTAGCAATATTATGGGTTGCCTTAATGGTTTTTGACCTTTTCTTTTGGGGTCATGTTACAGACGTAGTAAATTTACTTATATTTACTATTTTTAATGACTATCTATGGTGGAGGCAGTATAATAACCAATGACAGATTTTAAAGAAAAATTAGCTGCATTACAAAAGAAAACAAGTACTAATAAAGCAATAGATAAAGAGCATATTATAGCTAATTTAAGAGAGGTTTATGATCCAGAAATAAGCATAAATGTTTATGATCTTGGGTTGATTTACGATATTGATATCGAAGGTAGTGAGGTAAAAATTACTCATACATTAACTAGTGCTTTTTGCCCGTTTGCTGATGCAATTGTACAGGATATCTACGCTGCTGGAATGAAAAATACAGGAGCTACTCATGTAGAAGTTATAACGACGTTTGATCCTCCTTTTACAATGGATAGTGTTCCTGAGCAAGCAAAATTGATGATGGGATGGTAAATTATGAAAATAAAAAAAAGAACATATAAACAACGACTTTTATCTTCTACAGCGTTATGTACTACTTTACGTTGGTTGTTGCCTAAAGTTACGAAAACTAAAAAGATTAATCGACTAAGCCTATGACGAATTTTTGGGTAATTATCGCGTTTCTTACAATTCCTCACGGACCCGCAGGATCATCTTCTGCTTGGCTTGATTATAAGGATGCTTACCCAACAAAGGTATATTGTCAAACTTTTTTAAGGTCTAGAGAAAATATTCTTAGTACCAGATTAGTAGCTAGATTAAAAGAAAGAGGAATGGTTAATACAACAGTTGATGAACTTATTTGTATCAATTCACAAGAAGTAAGTATGCTAGACGAAAATCAATATCTTGACTTATATAAGTCTGCTGGGATGGTTATTTGATTGTGTACTTTTCAAATTTTATTAGAAGAATCTCCTAGCACAAGTAATATAAATCGTAAATTACAAAATGGTGGACCAGATGCTACAAACCATGTTACGGTAAACAATAAAACTTTTATTCATAATCTTTTACATGTAACAGGTGAAAAAACTATTCAACCAATAGTTAAAAATAATCATGTTTTTCTATTACTAGGAGAAATTTATAATTGGGATACAATTTTACCAGGTGATATTTATCATGGCATAGATTGTTATTTTAAATATGGTAGGAATTTTACCGAATATTTAGATGGTGAATTTCTTTTTATTGTTTATAAAGTTACAGATAATATTATAGAATTTTACTCTGATCCGTGGGGTACAAGGCAATTTTGTTTTGATAAAAATAAAAATAGATTTTCGTCTTTTACTGACTATTCATTTAGATCAATGCCTCCTGCTTTAAATGCTTATAATAGTTTATATACTTTTGAAAATGGAACACTTCAGTATGATAAAAAATTACACACATGGGATTTGACTCAACATAAAACTGACATAGAAACTGCTACAAAAGCTTTTGAAGCTGCGGTTCTTAAACGATGGTGCCCTAATTGTACTTTATTTTTAAGTAGCGGAGTAGATAGTGTTAGTATTGCTTTATGTTTAAATAAATATAAAAAACCTTTTAATAGTATACATGTCGATTATGGGCTTGAAGATGAAGAAACTTTTAATCAAGTATTAGAATTAACAAAAAATTATAATAATAATTATATTATTACAAAACCTAGCCATCACCCTACCGACAGGCTAATCAAGTATGGACTTCATCAAGAAGTTATAAGAAATCATACAAAAAGAGTTTTTAAAAGTAAAGTTATTTTAATGGGAACTGGAGGAGATGAATTAGAAAATTATATGTCAAAAGGTAGGTCAGAGTTTACTATATGGCCTGAAAGACTAGAGGATATATTTCCTTGGTATTCTTTTAATACTACTTCTCAAATTCAATGTAATTTTCATGAAAAAAAAGGATTAAGATATGGACTTGAAACAAGAAATGTCTTTCTTGATAAAAATTATGTACAAAATTGGCTTTGGTTACATCAAGATATAAAAAATTGTGAATATAAACATATTCAGAAAGAATATCTTCGTAGTTTTAATATAAAGTTACCTGAGAAAGAAGCTGCTTTTAATCAAAATCCATTATTACATAGAAACCCTGTACCATACTTTAGTGATTGAAAAAATATGATAACAAAGAAAAATTTTAAAGGAGAATAACAAATGGAACTTAGCATAAGAATAAAATATAAAAGACCGAACACTGATGTTGATTGGTGGAAAGCTTCACAAGATTATGAAGATTATATGGAAAAGACTTATGATGAAACAGGAAAAAGATTGTCTGTTGTAGAAGAAGGTACAGATACTTTGGAAAGAACAGTAACAACGGTATGGAAAGATCAAGAATCTTTTTTTGAATTTAAAACAGATGATACTGTGCTCAACATGCTTAACGGGTCTAGTGCGTATAGAGAGGCTAACGGTATTGAGAAAACAAGGGTAGAAAACAAAGAAGGATTTTTTGATTGAAAAATAGAGCAAAGATTTATGAAAAAACTTGAACAGTTAATGATTCTTACAATGGAAGAATGTGGTGAGTTAACTCAAGCCTGTTCTAAGAAATTACGAG
>Ga0209992_10002267_pt1 | contig 17996 bp, 11 predicted proteins | sample 2SBtaG_2_FD_182564 | JGI IMG/M metagenome (GOLD analysis project Ga0209992, IMG submission 182564) | Deep subsurface microbial communities from Kolumbo volcano to uncover new lineages of life (NeLLi) - 2SBTROV12_ACTIVE470 metaG (SPAdes)... | ecosystem: Environmental > Aquatic > Marine >... | reverse complement strand
CAGGTGCATCATCAGTAATTACTACAGGTGTAAAGATATCAGAACCTGTTGCAGTGCCATAATCTAATTGAGTTAATGGAGATAGAACAGCTGTTGCCTCAAATGATTGTGCTGCAGGAGCTGTGATTACTGGAGGTGTTGTGTCGACAACAGTTACAGTGCTAGTTGCAGTAGCAAAGTTTCCTGCAGTATCAGTTGCAGTCCATGTAATTGTGAATAAGCCAACTCCATAATCTACAGGTGTATCGCTAGTAATAGTAACAATTCCTACTGCATCAGTTGCAGTTGCAGAATCTGTAGATACCAGAGTTTGTACTCCAGTAGCCTCTGCAGTTACATCAGCAGGTGCTGTAATGACTGGTGCTGTTGTGTCGACAACAGTTACAGTGCTAGTTGCAGTAGCAAAGTTTCCTGCAGTATCAGTTGCAGTACATGTTACTGTAGTATCACCTAGGGGGAATGTAGAACCAGAAACAGGAGTACATACAGATGTGATTATTCCATCTGCATTATCATCAGCAGTAGGGACTGTAAATGATACTGTATCACCTGCAAGAGAAGTTGCCTCTACAGTAATATCAGAGATCACCTGGTTGAAAATTGGATCTTCTTGATCAACTACTGTAACTGTAAATGATACAGAACCAATATTTCCTGCAGCATCAGATACGCTAAGCTCTACTTGGTGAATTCCAACTGGGAATAAGGGGGATATTGTTGTAATGTCAATGCCATTAATTGTACCTGAAAAAGAGTCTACATCTATTCCTACATTGTCAGTAATTTTGTCTTCATCTAAAATTGGTTGTGGATCTGCAAATGATTCTCCCGGTTTAGTTGGTACTGTAACATCAGTAAAATCCAATACTGGTGGTTCATAATCAACTGAGAAAACATCTATAGTAAATGAACCACTAACAGAATTTCCTGCAGCATCAGTTGCAGTACACTCTACGATGGTAAGACCAATTGGAAATAGTCCTGGAAGTGGATCACAGGATTCATTGGTTACTTCAACATCATCTACTGCAATTACAACATAGTTTACAATTGCACCATCAATACTTTCTGCCTCTACAAGAACATCTCCAGAGAAATTATCCCCAACAAATAGTTCAATAACATCTTCTCTTTCAGTTATGTTCTCTAAAGTACAGATATCAATAATTTCATCTCTAAAATCTGTTAGGTGTACATTTGTATCAAAGAATGCATCATGTTCTGTTGAATCAATGTCACAAAAGTTTCTTACATCATCAACAATTGGTTCAGGGAAAATAAATGCAGGAGGCGATGTATCTTCAACTGTAATAGTTTGGGTTAACGTAGTTTCTGAATTACCATTTACATCAGTTGCAGTCCAGTGAACTTCAGTTGTTCCAAGAGCGAAGAGGTTGGGGGCATCATTTGTTATAGATTCAATTGCAAAAATATCAGTTGCAGTAGCTGTTCCAATATTTACAAAAGTTGTTTGTCCTGATGCAGACACCACTATATCATTTGGATCTGTAACTACTGGAGGGGTTGTATCCTCAATTGTAATTATTTGATCAACAGTAGACAAGTTATCATTTTCATCAGTTGCAGTCCATGTTACTATGGTACTACCAAGCTCAAATTCATCTGGAGCATTGTTAGTTATTTCAACTGGGAATGCATCAGTAGCTGTTGCAACTCCAATATCAACTGGAGTTGCGAATCCTGTTGCCTCTACAGTAATGTTAGTTGGTACGGTTAGATGTGGAGGAGTAGTGTCTTGTACAGTTACAGATTGATCAGCAGTTACAGAGTTACCACCTAAATCAGTTGCAGTCCATGTTACTATGGTACTACCTATATCAAATTCATCTGGAGCATTGTTAGTTATTTCAACTGGGAATGCATCAGCAGCTGTTGCAACTCCAATATCAACTGGAGTTGTTACTCCTGTTGCCTCTACAGTAATGTTAGTTGGTACGGTTAGATGTGGAGGAATAGTGTCTTGGATTGTAACTGTTTGATCAGCAGTAGAAACATGGTCATTTGCATCAGTTGCAGTCCATGTTACTATGGTACTACCTATATCAAATTCATCTGGAGCATTGTTAGTTATTTCAACTGGGAATGCATCAGCAGCTGTTGCAACTCCAATATCAACTGAGGTTGTTACTCCTGTTGCATCAGTTGTAATATCATATGGAATTATTAGAATTGGGAAAGTGGTATCTTGGATTGTAACTGTTTGAATTGCTGTAGCAGTATTTCCACTTGAATCAGTCACAGTCCATGTTACTATAATATCACCAAGTGGAATTTCATCAGGTGCATCATTTGTTAATGTATATGGAGATACATCAAATATTACAAGTCCCGTACCTTGCAAAAGCACAGATTTTGGTGTAAGAACATTTGTAGCTTCTAGAGTAACTGATGGAACAATGGAATTATTTTGTGCATCAATAACTAGTTCTTGGATTTCATCTGAAGAGCCATCATTGAAAAATATCAAAGGATCTATTACATCTTGAACATTAATTGAAAATGTTCCAGATACAAAGTTGTTACTTCTATCTACTGTAAAACATGTAACAGATGTTAGTCCAATTGGGAATATATCACCAGAATCAAAAGTACAACGAGGATCACTTACCAGTAAATCATTATCAGTTGCAGTAACAGCAAACTCCACTATAGCACCTTCAGGGATTGCTGCCTCTATTGTAATATTTTCTGGAACAGTAATTACTGGAAGTTCTTCATCTATTATGACAAGTGGATCCATACAGTCAGGAATGGAATCATAATCTCCATCACCACCATACCTATCACCAATACAATAATCCTCATTATCAGGAATTCCATCATTATCAAAGTCATCAGTAGAAGTAATCGGCATATCTACTAGGAAATATAGTGGTTGAGTTGGATGGTCTACTCGGTCCCATTGGCCCTGGGAGTTAAGGAAAAATGCCCATGGTGGGTGATTCAATGGACCACTGGACTGTACAAATGTTATATCTCCATGAATTTGTGATTTTGAATTATCGGCATAAGTTACAAATGTAATCGTTCCCATAGGATCACTTGCTGTATCACTAGCACCACAAGGTGGTCTACCAGGTTGTCCACAATCCGGAGGGTTTCCTCCCCCAGGTCCACCGCCACCTTGAGGACAACCGCTTGGTGCAGGACCTGGTTCAAATGGACATGCATCTGAATTATCAGGTATTCCATCACCATCAGAGTCTAATGGACAACCGTTTGGTTGTGTACCGTATTCAGTTGGACATGCGTCTACATTATCCAAAATACCATCACCATCAGTATCAGGAGGTAATGATGAACAAGATGCATAATCACCTAAACCACCTGCAAAGTTTGTGTAGTCTGCAGAAGACTCACTAGTCCAAGCATAGCATCCAGGAACATTACTATTGTCATAATTAAATTGGTCTTGAAGAGTGTAATCAAATAATCCAATCCAAACTTGGTCATGTCCATTAGCAACCTGAACGGCACAATCATTATCGCTTTCGCTGTTAATTGTTGCTAAATTAGTTCCTAGATAAAACTCTGCAAATCCTTGTGCATTTGCATGTCCATCAGCAGATGTTCTAGGTAATTCGTCATTTGTAATTTCAACAAGATGATATTTATCAAAACAAGTACATGGGTTATATGACTGGTCAGGATTTGCAAGTACTATACAATTATCTTGTGAATCTACTATTCCATCGCCATCTGTATCATTAGTGCAACCATCAGAACCTAAACCAAATATAGTTGGACAAGAGTCAAGTGAATCAGATACACCATCACCATCTGAATCAATAGTACAACCATCTAGACCTAAACCAAATATAGTTGGACAAGAGTCAAGTGAATCAGATACACCATCTTCATCAGAATCTACTTCTACTGTAATTCTTTGTGTTCCTGAAACTACATTACCACTTGGATCAGTTGCAGTCCATGTTCTTGTAACAACTGCAAAAATTTCAGGATCTGGATCATCTACTACAGTATCAGAGTAAAACGTTGGCGTACCAAAAGAAGGATCTGCACAAATGGCAGTAGCTTCAAATGGATTCAAAGAAGTAACTGATAATCCTCCTTCAACTCCTCCTGATGCAAAAGAATAATCATAAGAGTCCATTACAAATTCAACATCTAAAACTCTAGGATCATCTCCGCCAAGAGATTGTGGAATAGTAGTCCATCTATTATCAACTGTCTCCCCAGGTCCCATTCCTTGGAAATATCTAACGCTTCCATCAGGATCAACTATATGTGAAATTGTATCAAAAACAAATCCACCTGCACTAATTGCAATTTTATCAGATGGACAAACATCATTTCCTAATCTAAAATCTACTTTTTCAAAACTAAATGCATCTGCAATTCCTTGCTGTGCACATATTGCATTAACAGAAGATACTCTTCCTTGATAAAAGGAATCAGGGTTTGAGTAAAACCATTTGTCTGCACCAATCGGAGAAGAAGCATGTAATCCTGCATGCATATATCCACCGCCACCACTAATTACCGTATCACCAGGATTACAACTAGCTAAATTCTGATATTGTCCAGATATACTAGTGTAAATCCATTCAGCAAGAGGAGACTTTGCACACAATACAGATAATCCTGTAAGAGATTTTTCAGATGCATCTGTACTCTCTGCAACTATCCCCCAAGTATTTTCAAAAGAAGGTCCTGAACGTTGAATGTAACCTTGGTTAACAATTCCACCACCACTAATTGCTTTATCACCAGGATTACAACTCATTTCAGCTCTTATTGGATTGAAACTTTGGACAACGTCTGGATAATTTACTACATACAGACTATCAGAAATATTTTGAGTATCAGTAAGATCAGATGCGGTGGCCATTCCAGCAAGTAATGTGCCAACATCTCCATTTGTAAGAAAGTCAGGACTAAAGGAGCCTAATGTTGTATCAGTAGGAACATCAAGTATTGGAGGGGTTGTGTCCTCAATTGTTACAGAAAATTGTGATTGGACTTGGTTTCTAGCAAAATCTTTTGCAGTACATGTAACTATAGTCTGGCCTAATGGGAATGTAGAATCAGAATCAGGATCACATGTAACTATCGGAGATGAGTCAATGTCATCTATTGCACTAGGAATTTGGAATTGCACTATTGCACCATTAGGTCCTGTAGCTTCTGAGATAATATCATTAACTAGTGTACTAGTAACAAATTCAGGTAAAACAAGATCTGCGAGAATAGTTATTGTTTGAGTTCCAGTTGAAGAGTTTCCATGTTCATCAGTTGCAGTCCATGTAACTATAGTGTCACCAGTTTGAAAGACAGTTGGGGCATCATTTGTAATTGTAACTGCAAAAATATCAGTTGCAGTAGCAACACCTAGTGGTATATCCTCAATTGGAGTCAAAAATGCAGTCTGCATCATTTCAACATCTACAGGAATCAATGTAATGACTGGAGGGGTAGTATCTTTGAAAATAATTTCTTGATCAACTACATCTTGGAATCCATCAAAATCAGTTGCAGTCCATGTTCTTGTGAGAATTTTTAGAATCTGTGGGTCAGGATAATCAGAGAGTACATCTGAATAAACTAGTGATGGTGAAGGATCTGTAAAATCAGTGACTGTTGCCTGTTCTGTATTTGAGGGAGTTGTATCAATGTCATTTAGATAATCAGTACTTGGTACCTCAAAGGCGATATTAGAAACTGAAATTACTGGATTTGGTTTTACAATGTTGAATTGTACAAGAACATGAGAAGGATTTTGATTATCAACAGCTCTGCATCGAGTAAACTGATGAATGCCATAATCTTGGGCAATTGCATTCCCAGGATCACATGTTACTGGAAGATTATGGTGATTAAATTTGAATACTTTTGAAACTGGTGTTATAAAATCGCTAGAAACATCCCATCCCCCATCAGGAAGTATATCATCAGTATAAACTTCAACTGTCTGTGTTTGACGGTATAAATCACCATACACACAGTCACCCTGTCCAGGATTGCCTGGAACACAATCATTAATATCTAAAACTATATGGGTTCCAAGTTTTTCTGCATTTTCAAAATATGGATATTCTTTAGGATAACAAAGATTCTGATTACTTGGGTTTTCACAATCATTTGTTGAGCTAGTAACAGTATCAATCACCCAAGACGGAGAAATCGCCCAGTTGTCCATAAATGCATGATCAAAATTGGAGTTGATAAAACAATCTCGATTATTACCTTCAAAACCAAATTTAATTTCAGTTAATTTTGCATTGTAAAAATTTGCATTGCGGATAGCAGTATCGGGAGCATTGCCAGGACCACAACCGGAATACTGCGATAAATCAACACCAAGAAGAGCATCAACAGATGCAGCATAAAGACCGTTATTTACAAATCCTACTTTGTGCAGAGTGGCATGAGAAAAATTGGCGCCATCCAATCCTATAGATTTGAAGGCATAGTCACTAACAGGAAGTAATACACTGTTAAACGAAGCTCCACTAAAATTTGTATTAAAAAATTTTGCTTGTTTCCAAGCACCATTTGTAAAAATAGCATTACGAAAAGATGAACCGCTAAAATCTACTCCCGATTTTGGCCAATTATGAGTTCCAGCTCCACTAAAATTTGCCCCATCAAAGTTTACATTCTTAAAACTTGAATTAATTCCAAACCCTACATTAGAAAAATTACAGTTACGACAATCACCACCAACCACGCTTGTACCTACAAAATTACAATTAGAATAATCATTTCCTGGAGAAAATGGGACGACACATTTGTTAGGTCCAGAAGGAATACCATATGCATCTTGAAGTTGTAGCATCATTATTGTACTAAGTACTACTGTTACCAAAAATAGAACAGTAATTTTTTTAATCAAGATATCATCTCACATTTTTTTTTTTGCAATGATGTGTTGTGAAAAATATTGCCAACAATTTTTTCTATTCTATTGTTTTTCCTCCTGAAATTTCCAGATTAGCAAAACATGTAATTTTCACATATCCACATACCAATGATAAAATCTACCTCCCACCCATAACTAAATTTATGAAGATCTTAATGTAATTTAAAGATGATCTAGGATCTTAGAGGCCCAGTTACTTGTTTGGAGATAATTTTGGATTCACAATTATATCCGTCTGTAAAGTTTTGTTAAATGTTAATAACTAATCAAAACAATATATCATCACTATTTTGAAATCATATCATGTTTGTCCAAATATTAGAGAAAGTGAATTTTATAATCTCAAAGGTTTTCTAAAAGAAAGATATAGACTGAATAACAAATCTATTCAACCTGGCACCAAAGAAGTTTTAGAAGTTGATACTCCAAATGGTAAAATCACTATCACATATTACAAAAATGGTAAGTTGATGATACAGTCCAGTCCTTCCAATCCAGAATATGAGTTATTAGTCAATGACATAATAGAATATTTTTCAAATCGGGTAAAAAATCAGTCATAAGTATTTGATTTCTTCCATTTCAAATACATATTGTTGAAATATTTTGAATCCTTATTGACATAACCTAAATTTGGAATCTTACCTTCGGATTCCATTAATACTAAATCATCTCTGATTTGTTTGAAGGATTTGTTTTCAGTTACTGCCATGTAATCAATTTTTTCTAAAATCTCTTGTTTCACTTTTTTGAATTGTTGTTTGGGAGTCTTTGTAATTTCTGTTTTCTTTTTGATTGTCTTCCATGTGATACCACTATCTAAAGTAAAATCTTCTAATGATGTCTTATGATGAAATGTAGGCATTTCAAATCTTTGTAGTTTAATCTCACCATTTGGAAATGTAACGTATCCCTTGTTGTCAGGTAACTCATCAATTTTAGGACGTCTGTCATCCAAGAATTTTTTCAGTTGAGGACGTTTCTCATATTTCCATGCATGTTCTGGTTTGTAGATATCTCGTCGAAATTTTTTTCTCAAAAATCCCAATCTGTCTCCAACAATCTTATCAAAAAGCCATGTCCAATCACCACCCAAAATATTTCTAGAGGCACGTTTTATCACCACAACATTTGCCTGATATCGTACTCCGGGGTAAAGATCATCAGGATTCTGGAAATCGCCTAAAAACCATGTTTTCATGTGACGTGCCTCAGGAATATAGTCGTAAATTGCCTTTTTTGATTTGCTAGAATCTCTTTCTCCAGATAACCTACTAGAGGGGGCAACTGAGCGCAGTTCATTAATTACAATTGCTACCTTGTGCCATGACTTTTGTGAATTAGTCCAATACTTGCGAGGTTTGCCAACATCAGATTCAGTTAATGGTTTGAAAAAACCAGACTTGTTCATTAGATATGGCAATTGACGAATGATTTCTGTAAGAGTATCAAACTTGTCCATACCATCAAAGATTGCAGGATTCATTACAACAATTCGTTTTTCTTTTCTTGCATCAACTACAAGGTCCGAGAATTGTTTTGCAAATGTTTCTTTTTTTGATGCAGTAGTTGGGGGTGTAATGTATCGTACTTTTATTAGTGATTTTTGTAACAACTCTTTTGGTTTCTTTAGTTTTCCATCATGTAGTAATTGTTTTTGTTCTGTTGTAATTTCAAGAAAATGTTTCTTGTATTCTGTTAAATCTTTCCAATAAACTCCATTGAATCTATCTAAACTTACTTGATCAATTTTGATGTAATCAGGTACTATCCAAACTATAGGATATGCTTTAGAACAATTACAGTGAAGTAATTCTCTTTTGTGTAATTGAATTCCTAAACTAGTAATCTGTACTTGAGTATCACCTGTTTTTTCTACTAATTTTTGCTGTAACATTAAATCAAAATATTTTCTAAATTCATCACCAACTAATCCCTTTGATGCACATCTAGATGTAATTCCACCAACATGGTTTTTCTCAAAAAACGAATCTGCAATGATTTCCATCTTACTGTAATGATCACGGCAATTCTTGTTGATACACCAATACAAATTCTCAAATGAACGTGCACCCCAAATATGCCAAATGTTAATTCCTGCATGGTATAATTTTTCTGTTGTATAATCTACTGCTACTCCCTTTCCACCACCACGCATTCCCTGAAATAATATCACTTGGGGTTCAGTTGAACTAAGCCAAGGCTTTGAGGATAATTTCTGAGGAGTATTTTCTCGAAACTGTGGAATAAATTCAGTCATAGTTTTTCACTCATTACAGGATAGAAATACCCGTAAAGTGACAGATCGGCTAATTTTGATGAATTAGAAATTCAATTTTAGGCGTAAATTAACTCATTTTTCACCATTTCATCTCGTTTCCTATAGTATAGTGATGTGATGAAAAGGTGAATGAAATGATGGTTTGAGATTTTGATTTTCTATATTAAAATGAAATAAGCTATGATAATGACCAATTACGCGTCATGTCACGATTCCGTCAAAAAAGACGATTCGTGTAAGGAAATTTTTGTGTAATTCTTTTTGTAAAAAATTCAGCAATCGGACTGTCACGAATATATCCTTGAGCAATAATTCCAGTTACACTAGTAAATAACATTCCAGAAATCATTATCAACAAATAATCAACAAAACCATTATTTGAAGTTGCAAATAATCCTAGAGTTCCAAAGATTAAACCAAAGCCCAAACTTAATGTAGAAAACAACATGTAAAAATAAACTCGAGATTCAGGATTTACACTGTTTTCATCACATAATCTTTCTCCAATACTTTTAGAACGAAAGAAAACATCAACAGTCATTAAACACCACAATAAAACAAATACAGCAGGATGACCTAAATGATAAAACATGTACAATGATTCTGTAACATTTGAATTAGGATAAAGTTCAATTAAGATTCCAACAATTGTAGTTAGTGATAAAATAAACAAGATTACAGGAGTACCATAAAATTACCTAGGTCTTATTCCAATCATTTCTAAAGGATACTCATATTTTTTGTATTTACTCATTGGAAAGATTAGAACATCATGCCTAATTAAGATTGAACCATTTTAGAGTCAAATTACCCAATGATCAAGTCTTTTTGGGTCATCAACGTAGTCAACCTCATCAACTGGTAGCTTACCACCATCACCACTTGGACCACTAAATGATACATTGTACTTTTTTGATAACGATTGAATCACTTTCTCATCAAACTGGTATACTGTAATCTTGTGTTTTTTGCCATCAACAGTTGAATATTTCTGACGTCTTTTTGCATGAAACTTTCCCTCAAATAGATTTGATAAAAAATTCCGAGTTATTTTCTGGGCATAGTCATGTGGATAAAATGTCTCTTTTTCTAAATGACCTGAGAGGTCATCTTGCTCATTTGTCAGATAATACCAAAAATACTCAAATCGGGCCTCAAATGTGCGATCAATTACGCGTAAAATCAACTTAAAGACTCTAGCCTCAATACTATTCCAAATGGACTCATGTCGTTGTGCAGTATAGTGTGTAACTACTTTTTTAGAAATTTCAGAATATTTTGTATTAGATAGTACACGCAGAAAATCTTCCCACAACTCTTGATCACGTTGTGTTAAACCAGAAGTAACTTCAGGTAATGGAGTGATAATATTTTGAACTTTGTAAACTAGTAACGCTTTTCTTAAGTTTAGTAACTCTTTACGTTCTGGTTTTGTTAATCGTTTGATGTTAGATTGTGGTGAGCCTTCAATCATATGAACTACTGCAAGTCTTTCTTTGAATCCTTTATCATCAGGGAGTCTCTCTCCTGCAAAAACTTTGAAACAAAATGTTTTGTAATACACTTGTTTTTTTGAATTCATTGTTTGAATGATTCTGGGTTTTAGTGCACCTTTAGAATAACTATTCTTGTATGTTCTAATTTTTTCTCGATTAATTCCAATCTCTTGTGCTTCATCTTCTGCAATTGTTCCTGCCCCTTCTTCATCTGTCCCCAAAAAATTATAGATATCAGCATTTGGAATATCCTCACCATACAAACATCGATAACCCATCCACCTGAAAAAATGGGCAATAGTACTTTTACCTGATTCTGTTTCCCCAACTACAAAAAGAAAATGAATTGTATTGATATGCTCTTGCTCATATGTTAACATTACATCACCTAATATCAAATGTAAATCCAAATGACTCAGTACGATATACTTTGAGATTTGTTCTTTAATTTTATCTAACAGTAAATTTTTAGAGATTTTCTTTGTTGTGATTTGTTTTATTTCATGTGTTGTAAAATTATAAGGCAGATATCCACACTGACTAGGCTCTAGCGGTTTTATCATCTTATCAAGATAAAACAAATGAGTCTTTATGATGATTTTACCATTCATTGTATCATTACACAAAAAGTGTGGTTTTCCCTCTACAAGAATAGATTCCACATAGTATCGATTTACCATTCCTTTAGCCTTGATTTGGGCGTGTTTTTCAGCATTTTCTTGTCTTTTTTGATCTTTTTCTATCTGTTTGTGATCTGCACCATCTAGGAATTTTACATAGTTTGGGGATTGACATGTACAATCTTTTTTTGGTTTATCACAGTTTATGCATTGTAAAAAAGTCATGATTCAATAATTTTTTGAGATAGAATGTAACGATTCCATGGTTGTTCATTGATGTGTTTTTTACATACATGAAATGTTCTAGAACCTAGTGAACCTAAATCGTATTTTACAATATATTTTGTTTTTTCAGAACAACACTTGATCATATCAATAATCCATTTGTTTATAATAATTTTTGAGATAAAATCGAATAGTTTTTTCAACATGATGATGCAAATGTTCATCTAATTTTGAAACAGAATAAAATTTAGGATTAAAAATACACATCACACATGTAAATTCATGTCCACTTACATCAAAATAATCAAAGATGATTTGTTCACACACTTGATCAATTTGACGTCGAAAATAGTTTAAACAATATTTGATGTCACCTTGTTTTATTTTTGGTGGATTATCAAACGTAGGACCTTCAAACATTATTTTATCATCCTCAATTCTAATGCGTAGCTTAGATTGTGTAAAATTGAAGTTACATGTTCTATAGATAATTCCTCTTTGTGTTCTAATCGTAAATGATAGTATAATGACCTAGTTGTAGAATAACGTTTGATTTTATGATTAGTGGAATCCCTACAAAATGGACAATACACTCCAGAGAATTCAATTTTATTTTGATATGCCAAAGACAATGTCTCGGGATTTAATATTAGATAATGTATACTCATGTTGCAGTATCACATGCTGTGCAATCTTCTACATCTGTAGGCTGGGCTTTACAGCCTGCAGATTCTAATTTTTGGTAAATTTGGGAATATCGAAAAATTAAAAGAGAAAGACATTGGTTTATTGTTAAAGAGTCATCAGCAGTGACAAGATGCTTTAATCGAGATACAGATTCAGAAGATAAACGTGGTCTAATAATTGACATATGTTATATGATGGTACCAAATTATATTAACCAGAATTGACCATATCATATAATTGGTTAAAAATAGGAACAATAAAGAATCAATAATATCAAAGAATGCCGAAACACAAAGAAGAATTTTGGATATTATGCCCAACTACGGGATCATAAACCCATACCAATTGAAAGAAGAGTTAAAAGAATCACCTCAATCAATTAGCAGAGCTTTTAGAAAATTATCAGAAAGAGGTATGATCAACATCATATCAATAGAAAAACAACATCAACCAGGACCAGCTAAAAGGAATTATGGTTTAACAGATAAAGGAATAAGATGGTTATTAGATAACAATAAATTGAATTTTGAGCAATTATGGAAAATTGCAATTACATGTTTTGATAAAAAATATAAATTTTCAAATGGTGAAAAAATTCAAACAACTATTAATGAATATTTCCATTCTTTTGAAACAAACAATGGAATGTCAAAAAAACATTTTTTTCATATTTCGGATAATTTACAAGATAACATAGATGAATTCTTAGAAAGGAGAAAGAGAGAAATAGGGATTTTTTCAGAAAAAGGAAGAATTGATCAAGAACCAGAATATCAAAAAAACATTAAGGCGTTTTTTTTAGAATTAATAGAAAAAGGAGAAGTGAAATGGAGTGATAGGACCAAAATATATTTAGAACAATTTCATTTAATTCAAAAATACATCAATAATAACAAATTATCATTTCAATTAACACCATGGGGAGATTTAATATATTCAAAAGTAATGTTAGAAGATTTTTCTAAATTATTTAAAATAGAACAAAACATAATATCACAAGAAAAAAAGATCAATGATTTTAAAAATAATAAAGAAAAAACATACCCATATATCTTTAAACATTGGAAAAAAATTTTAGAAATAACAGAAAAATCAAAATATACGTTGATGACTTATTTTTTATTTTTTTATAGAGAAAATTATGAAAAGTTTTTTGAACAAGAAATTGATATTTACAAATGGAATGGCCAAGAAAATCCAAATATATTAGATTATGACATAATCAACCTACATTTTCAAATGGAAGAAGAGTTAAAAACAAAATTTAGACATGAATATGATGCAGGAATAAAAATAGTGAAAAAATGGGCACTAAAAAATAACTGCATCAGAACAATATTCAATCAAGGAGGATTTCTTTCAAAATCAATGAGAGTGTATGCAATGTTTTCATCAAAATCAGATAAAAAAAGGAAAGAATTATCAAAAATAGAAATAGAATCAGAAAAACAGGCGTCATTTTTGGAATTGGAGTCAAAATTTCAAGAAGAAATCAAGAATAAAACAAAAGATGAAGATTTAGTATATTCTGAAAAAAATCAAGATATAACAAATGAACAATTTATGAATAAATTCAAATCTGAAAAAATTCCAAAAAAAGAAGATATAAGAAAAATTTATTCAAAAATTATTCCACTATCAAAACTGGCAGAATTATTCAATAGTATAATGGTATCAGATTATGAAATTAGAAATGATTCAAAATTAGTAAAAGAAAAATTGCCAGATTATTATGAACCATTACGAAATGTAATATCATTTAGATTTTACATAGCATTAAAAATACATACATCTCAAGAGATATGGGAAAATCTAATGAATGATCCAGAGATGTCAGATGTAAAAAAATGGTTTAATGAGTGGATTGACGCAATTAAGAATTATCACAATAAGAGAATTGAATTAATTTCAAATAATGTAAGAATTATTGAGCATTAACATTGACGGGATTAAATATAAAATACAACCCAATTAACATTCCAATAACAGATAAAATTCCCAAAATAATGCCAATGACTGCAAGTTTATCACTACGACTCCATGGAACTTTATTTTTAGATTTTATATGATGGCTCAAAAGTAAAGTCAAAATAATTATTGCTTCAATACCCAAGAGTCCTAACAACACCCATAAAACAGTAGTAAGAGGCAAGAAATTATTTAATGCCAGACTAGAAATAGCATCTACTGCACCAGAAATTAAAATAGCATACAAAGTAATTTTTAATTTACTATAATCATGAGCAGCAGTGATAGAGGCAGTTTTTACACCACCTAATTCTTTGTGGAGAGAATCAAGTTTAGTTTCTAATTTGTTAATTTCTTTTTTATGAGCTAATTCATCTTCTTTTCTTTCTTTTTGATGTAAACTAATATCTTCCTGACGTTTTCTTTCAGATTCTTCAGTAATGAGATCTTTAACTCGAGTAACCAATTCCTGAACAGTTTTTTCAGGAATTTCTTTACCATCATCCAATACATCTTTGATTTGTCTTAAGGTGTCTTTAGCAAATTTATCACCAATGATTAATCGTAATTCAGAATTGGTAAATTTATCATCATTCATAAAAACTGTCATCAAATTATTCAAATCGCCCTGTTTGATTTTATGGGAATTGAATGTTGAGCTTAATAATTTTGTAAACGCTTTACTGCCAACATCAACAGTCATTTTTGGAGACAAAAAATTGGCGATAAAATTAATCCAAACTTCAGTCATTATACTTGAAAAAACATCTAATTCACCAAAAATCTCACGTTCAGTTCTCGATAAACTATGATCTGCAGTCAAAAACCAGAATGCAGGTCCAATCTCATCGCCCTGAGTAGTTTTTCGTAATTCTTTGACTTTTAAAATATGGTATGCGTCATGAAATCCAGTAACATTTGATTTTCGTGCAGAAATAGATTTTAATTTTTGAATAAGATCTTCTAGTAAGGGATGCTCTTCAATAGATGTAGTATAATCGTCGTCTACCTTAACACCCAACTTTTCTAATAGAATTTCATAATTCTCATACTTTAAACAGAAATTCTCTACTGTTAATCCAGTATATCTTCCTCTTTCAACAATGTAAGATTTTAACATTTGATCATCATGATCAACTTCTTTTGCAAAAGAGAGTTTTCGAGTAATTGATGCAGTAGAATTATTACTTTTGAAAGATAACAGTTTATTTGTAAATTCTTTTATCGTGGTTTCACTAACTAGGACAGTTGCACCTAATTGAATTGTGTTTTCAATTAAGGAACAAATTGATGAGTTCTTTTCATCACCTTCAAAAAGAAGAGGCATCAAGACATTTGTATCTAAGTAAATAGTTTTTTTGTTCCAAGCAATTTCTTGAATTTTTTTTAAATCAGGGTTGGTGTTGAGAATTTGTAAAATAATATAACTTTGGGCTAAAGCATACAAATAATTTGAGAGATTTTCAGTTGGATTGTATAAAAAATCATTGAATATTTTATCAACACCTTGTCTTTTATCTTCAGGCACCATTTGCATCATGGCATCCAAATAATTTTGTGGAGATTCCAAACCTTTCATCAATTTATTGTTGTTATTTTTATCCATCAATATTTTTGCAAGAGTCAATCCATATCTTTGAAATGTTAATGCCAAATATTCCTCAAAATTTTCTAAAATGGTATCAATTTTTGATTTATTCAACTGAGGTAATTTCTCACAAAGTTTTTCTTGTAATTCATGTAATACAGATTCACGTAATTTTTCGGACTCGGAAATATTCTCATTTATTTCATCTACTTTGTTTTGAGATAATGTAATAAACTGTCCTTCAACGACAATGTCATTATTTTCTTTTAATTTGTCTAATGCAATATCTATCAAAGTTTTTGGTAGTTCTTTGAAATGATTATCTTTTTCAATATGATACAAAATAGCATCATAAGGTAATTTTAAATCAGATTTTCCATGTTCGATAAGACTTCGAGTAATCATTTGAGAATATACATCAATTTTTGCATCAGAACTGCTCGGCCTTAAAATAAAATGTTGTAATTCAAGTAATTGTCTTCTAACATGAGTATTAACCAAAGTAATCGATTTTTGCTAAGAATAATGTGTTATTAACTTATGATGTTTCAATATTCAAATTTAATTTTAGGTGCCTTAACAATTCAAACTTGAATTTCTCATTTTCTTCTCTTAATTCAGAAATCTGTTGTTTCAAAGAGTCTACATCATCAAAATTACTCACAGAATGAGTGAAATTTGAGAAAATATTGAGTTTCTTTGATGCCTTGGCAAACTCCTGCCTAGTCTTTTCAGGGAATAGTTTGTCTTGTTTGGAATATGAATCCCCCACCTTGTGGCCTATTGCCAACTCACAGACATAGTCTGCTACATCACATGCAATCAAAGTTGATTTGAGTAGGTCTCGTAATTCATGTACTGTTTTCTTACTTCGTCGCATCAAACTATAAGATTTGATAAACTCATGTAACCCTGCTCTTTTTGAGAGTTTTACAAACAGTACGTTGACCCATTGATCTGTGATTCCTTTGTGTAGTGTGTTGATAAAAATTGGATCATTGTTACTCATTACTTTACCCGTCTTTTTGTAGCGAAGTTTTAACCAATCCTGCAGTGCAACAATTGCATCTCTGTCAAGAAATCCACGATGAGTATAACTTGTTTTTATTCGAGTTAGTTTTATTGGGACAGGACATTTTTGCAAATCCCAGTTCTCAAACTGTGTTGTTCCAAAATAATCAACTAGTTGGGACCATGCTTGAAAGTTGAATCTATCAGATAGTGTTGAGTTATCCAATCCTCTATGAAACTTGCATAGCACAATTGCCTTCTCCATTATTGATGGCCTACCAACAGTTAATATTTTGAATAAATCATCTAGTGTTAATCGAAACTGTTCTAGTTCTTCTTCAGTTGTTTCTTTGTATTTTGTTTTTGGATTAAAATCAAAATCAATTGGCGAATCATTCTTTTTGAAATAGGATTTGATTACACTTCTCAAGATAGTAACAGTTGATGCACGCTTTCCCTGATGTATTGAATCATCCATCAGGAATCGTTTGATAATTTTAATTACATCAGACTCTGCAGCTTCTGATTCTTGGTATAGTTTTAGAAGATGCTCGACATGTAATAGTATCACTTTTTCTTTAGTTTTTTTGAACATGTCCAAATCTACCTGATGCATTCTAGTTACTTCAAACTCTCGTCCTGAAAGCCAGTTTGAGAAAAACCAGATTCGATTCAAATATAATTTCTGAGTACCACCCATCGTTCCCTGATTAGTGGATTCCATGTGATTTTGCTTAAACCCCCTTAATTGCTCCTTGAAGTACTGGACAGTTTCAAGTTGTAGAAACTCGTTTGAAGTCATTGGGACTAGTTTTACTGAATCAAGCAAGCCTAGTTTTGTGCCCATAGTCATGGCTTCAGACACAATACACTTTGCACGCATAAAGTTGGGATTTCTCATCAGAGTTTGGTCATACTGGCATTGTAGTGTGATCTCTTTTGGTTCAAACTCTTGACCTTTCTTCAAGAGTTGTAGACATTGTGAGATTTGCCGTGTGATATCAACTCCATAGTCTTTTTGTGGATCAAAGGATTCTACTACCTTGTATCGTACCTGTACCATCTTCTAACAGTCATAGAAAAGTATAACATGATAAAAAAACCCGTGAAAAACTATGAACAAAATAAAATGCTCCCACATTCTTGTAGAAAAACAAAGTGAGTCATTAGAGGTTTTAGAGAGAATAAAATCAGGTGAAAAATTTGGAAAATTGGC
>Ga0209992_10002265_pt1 | contig 18022 bp, 18 predicted proteins | sample 2SBtaG_2_FD_182564 | JGI IMG/M metagenome (GOLD analysis project Ga0209992, IMG submission 182564) | Deep subsurface microbial communities from Kolumbo volcano to uncover new lineages of life (NeLLi) - 2SBTROV12_ACTIVE470 metaG (SPAdes)... | ecosystem: Environmental > Aquatic > Marine >... | reverse complement strand
TTCATAATCCCAAAGAGACTCTCCATCATAGGTTACTTTTGATAACCCTTGTTTACCAAGTTCAGTTACTTTATCAGCAAGTGGAACATATAGTAAACTTGATGAGAACTCTTGGCCATCAGTTATCATCCAATAAATCAAGTGGATAACAGCTTTTGCATGTTCTTTGTTATCAGTTACAGATTTTAGATCATCATACACTAGCAAGTATGTAAAACTAGCAATAGGGTATGAATCAGAACCTGGTGCATTTACAAGTGATACTCCAACCCAACTATCTTCAGATGCAGGTAAAGTATCAGCAACTCCACTAGAGGCAGCAGAAATACTATCTAAAGTAGGCTCAATGAATGCAGATTTTTCAGCATTTTGAATTGATGCATAACTCATCTCAGTTTGGAATGCATATGCAAGTTCAACATATCCAATAGAATATTCTGTGGACTTTACAATTGCTGCAACACCCTCATTTCCTGCAGCAGCTAGACCTGAAGGCCATGGAACAGATTTGCCTTTACCTATTTGTTTATCCCATGTTGGACTAGTTGTTGTTAGGTAATCAGTGAATATGAAAGTGGTTCCAGAGCCATCTGATCTGTGTGCTGTGACAATTTCTTTGTCAGGTAGATTCAATCCTGGATTTTCTGCAGTGATTGCAGGATCATTCCATTTTGTAATTTCTCCCAAAAATATTCCATCAACTGCATCAGCAGTTAATTTTAGTCCTTTGTTTGGAACTTCAGGAAGATTATAAACTACAACCACACCACCAATTGATTCAGGTATGTGTAGTGTTCCTGGAGCTAACTCTCTTTCTGCTTCACTCATAGGTTTATCAGATGCTGCAAAATCTACAGTTTTTTCAAGATGTTGTTTAATTCCTCCACCACTACCAATTGATTGATAATTCAGATTTATGTTGTGATGTAAATTATTGTATTCAACTCTCCACAAATCAATTAGAGGGAATGGAAATGTTGCTCCTGCTCCTGTCAAAATGAATTCTTGATTTGGATCAGGTACATCAGGTGTTGTTGCTGCGTCTGCATATAATGGAGTAATAATTGCCCCAAGTGCAGTCAATAAAATCAGTAACGATGTTTTTGTATTCATTAATTGAATCATTTTAAAAATTCTATTTACAAATACTAGTCATAGATTACATTAGTTCCATACACTATATAGAAAATGAACCGAATAGTATGAATCCGTAAAGATTTGAATCGTTTTTGGGAAAATACAAAGATTCCAAAATATGAGTAATTGATGAAGTTCAATTTTGGTTTTGATGTAAAAACTCGTTAGTCAATTAAACGTGATATTATTTTCACCAATTATTGTTGGGCAATAATTTCTACATTTAGGGGTAATTTTACAAAAAATGTGCTTCCACGATTTAGAACGCTAGTAACTCCAATACTTCCACCCAGGCCTTCTGTAATTCCTTTAGCTACAGATAATCCCAATCCAGTACCACCATGTTTTCTGGTGGCAGAAGTATCGACTTGATAGAATTTTTGGAATAATTGTTTTTGATCAATTTCAGATATACCAATCCCATTATCAATAACTGAAAATATTATAAAATTATCTTTAGTTTCTACTTTTAATTCAATTGTAGGGTTTTCTTTTGGAACAAAGTCAAGAGCGTTTGTAATAAAAATTCGAATTACTTGTTGAAGTCGAGAAGAGTCAGTAAATAATGGAATACTTTCAAAATCAGAATAAATGAATTTTATAGAATTATCATTCAAAACTACAGAATAGTTGTCAATTAATTCCTCAACAAGATCTTTTGAATTACATATTGTTTTATTATATGTCAATTGAGATAATTCTAATTTATGTACATCTAAAACATCTGTGATTAAATGTAAAAGTTTCAAAGCACTGACATTAATCTTATCAACTGCTTTAAGTTGTTTTTCATTCATATCACCCAAAACTTCTGAAGCTAAAAGTTCGGCCCAGCTAAGTATCGGAGTTAAAGGAGTTTTAAATTCATGAGTCATCATAGATGTAAATTCTTCTTTTTCTTTTTCAAGTTTTATAATTGTTAATAGTTTTTTATCTAAAACTTTATTTTTTAATTCAAGATCTTTTTTTCGTTTAATTATTTCTCTTTGAATCATTCTGATTTGTTCTTCTTGAATTTTTCTATTTGTAATGTCAGTTCTAATAAAAATAAATTTTTCAGGTTTTCCATCTAGATCAACTAAAGGAGTGATTACAGTTTCTGTCCAATAAAATGAACCATCTTTAGCTTTATTATTAAGATCACCTCGCCACACATGACCATTACAAATTGTTTGTGAAATTCCTTTATGAAATTCAGAGGTATGATAATTAGACCTTAGAATTTTATGGTTTTTACCCACTAATTCATCTCTAGAATATTGAGAAATATTACAAAAACGATCATTTACATATAAAATTATTCCATTTTTATCAACTATCGAAACAATAGAGGAACAATCAAGAGCATATTTGAATTGGTTTAATTCATTCAATTTAATTTGAGAAGGTTCTAAATTAAGAGAGATATTTTTATAATCAATTGTATTTATTTTTTCATTAAAAATAATTTCTTTTTTCATCATAAAAAATTGAATATAAAACACTAATTGATTATTGTTTGTTCAATACAGTATACCAATTAATGATATAGAATTACACAATTAAAAAAATTATGAAAATATTGCATATAGAAGATAATGCTTCAATTTCAGAACCTATTGGCATATTTTTAGAAAGTAATGGTCACGAATATGAAACAACAACAGACGGAAAAAAAGGACTAGACTTGATTAGAAAAAATCATTATGATGTTGTCTTATTAGATTTATCTATGCCAAACTTTAGTGGATATGATGTAATTTCAGAACTTGAAAATGATGGTTCACTTGGAAAAGAAAAAATCGTTATTCTTACAGCATCTATAATTTCGAGTAAAGAAATGAAAGAATTGAGAGAGATGGGAGTTCACTCTAGTCTTGGAAAACCAATCATCCATACAGACTTGCTTGCAAAACTCAAATTAATTGAAGCAGATCATACAATAGTAACAAATCTACAATAAGAAATTGGACAAAATTTAAGAGTGTTTAATTTAAAAAAATAACAAATCTTGAAATAATCATATGTTATAATTAAAAGAATGATTCAAAGAGAAGAATTAGAGCAAATTTTGAATTTTGTTGCAAGTTTATGGATTGAAAACACAAAAGATCCAAACAGCAAAAACATGGCAGGTTTGCCAAGTGATTTTTGGATGAATTCAGTAGGCGGTAAAACTGCAAAAAAAGGATTTTGGGTTACATCATTAATGTATACTGAAAATGAGGCAGATGCAGCAGCTTTCAAAGAAGTATTGTTAAGATGGCAAGCAAAAGGTCAAGATAAAAATAGAGACAAAGGTCCCGATCTAATTCAAATTGGAAAAAAGAAATAGACTATTAATAATTGAAAAACTGCAAATAATTATTGTCGGAATTTTCAAGTAAAGAAAAAAAGATTCTCTCAGAACATTTTTCAAATACTGAAAGTGGAGTATTTGCAATAATCACGCCAAGACAAGTTGACCGTGGGGCATTGATGTCCAGGTATAGTAGAACCGATAAAAGCATGAGACGAATTTTTCTTGATGAATTTTTAAAAAATAAAAACCGTGGAGAAGAATTTTACGATAGAGTACTTTTAGAATATGGGGACGATTCTGTTGCAGAATTGGGCGAAGCACAGATTGCAATTGAAGGTTTGTCAAATATTGCAGTTAAAAAAATTGAAGATAGACGAATAGGATTATCATATTTAGAAAAATCATCAAGATATGTTGCATGGAATAAAAAGGAGAAAGGAAAATACAGATTTTACAGGGATGAAGAGATTACCAAATCAAAATTTGGGGATTTGTATGAAGAAACATGTAATTTTTCATTTGATGTGTATTCAAGAAACATTGAACCAATGATAAATTATATCAGAGAAAAATACCCCATCGAAAAATATAGTTTTAAAGATTCAAAAGACAATAAAGAAAGATTTTTCTCCAAATTAAAAATTGAATCAGACATAAAATCAGCAAATATGATTTACAGAGGTTCCACTAAAGCCAAAGCATTAGATATTCTCAGAGGATTATTACCTGCATCAACTCTAACTAATGTAGGAATCACAGGAAATGGAAGAGCGTTTGAATATCTTCTAACAGTATTAGGTTCATCAGAACTAAAAGAAGAGCAAGATTTAGCCTCAAAAATCAAAAAAGAGCTTGAAACCACTATCAAATCATTTGTTAAAAGGGCTGATGACAAATATGGAAAAGCATATCAAAAATACCTCAAAGATATAAAAAATAAATCAAAAACAATTACTACAAAAAAAATAAAATCAAAACCAACAAAAGGTGTATTTACAAAAATAGTAGATTCAGAACCTGAAAAAAATGCGATTGATAAAATTATTACAAGTATAATGTATGAACAATCACCTAGTACAAAATATCAAAATATTTTACAACAAGTAAAAAAGATTCCAAAAAATGAAAAAATAAAGATAATACAAGAATTTACAAAACTCAGAACAAATAGACGTCACAGACCATCAAGGGCATTTGAAAATGTGTATTATACATTTGATTTATGTAATAACTTTGGAATGTTTAGAGATTTTCATAGACATAGAGCATTAACCTTAGAGAGACAACTTCTCACAACAGATCATGGATACAATATTCCAAATGAGGTAAAAATTCTTGGAATTGATAAAGATTTCAAAGACGTAATGGATAAAACAAAAGACACATTTAATCAAATGAGAAAAAAATATCCCGAACAAGGACAATACGTTGTTAATTTTGGATACAATTATCCATATTTTATGAAATTTAATCTAAGAGAAGCATGTCATTTAATTGAATTAAGAACTATCCCACAAGGGCATGTAGATTATCGACGAGTTGCACAGCAAATGTATAAGCAAATAAACAAAGTCCATCCAATTTTAAGTCAAATTATGAAATTTGTAGATATGAAAGAATATGATTTAGAAAGATTTGAATCAGAAAAAAGAACAGAGACAAAGAGGAAGAAGTTGAAATGAAAAAGACACCAGAAGAATGGAAAAAAGAATTGACACCTGAACAATATGAAGTATGTATCAATCATGGAACAGAGCCTGCATTTTCTGGAAAATATGATCAAAGTAAACTTGAAGGGAATTTCAAATGCATATGTTGTGGTGAAGAGCTTTTCTCATCTGATGCAAAATTTGATTCAGGTTCAGGTTGGCCAAGTTTTTGGAAGGCAATATCTGATGAAAAAATAGAATATGTTTCAGATTCATCATACGGAATGCTCCGTACTGAAGTAAATTGTAAAAAATGTGGTTCACACCTAGGTCATGTATTTGATGATGGTCCAAAACCTACAAACTCCAGATATTGTATTAATTCAATTTCATTACAACATGAAAAAGATTCTGAATAAAGCTCAATAACAATGAATTTTATCAAAATTTAATGAAAATAGGCACACAGTATGCATATCAAAGAGTTTTTAAAAAACACAAATAATGAAAATAAAATCCAAGGTAAATAAAATGAATAAAAAATATAGATCAATAAGGAATGAAAAAAATTGAGAATCATATTATGTGGATTTGGAGTAGTAGGACAAAGTTTAGTTAAATTATTTGATTCAAGGGCAGAAGATCTTTATGCAAAATATGGCCTAAAACCTAGAGTAGTTGGAGTGTTTGATAGCAAAGGAAGTGCTGTTGATTCATCAGGATTAAAGTTAAACAAACTCATTGAAACAAAGAAAAAAGGTGGAACTGTAAAAAATTATGCAGATGCAAAAAATTCAATGTCAGGAATTGAAATGTTAAAAAATTTAGAAGCAGATGTGTTAATTGAAACAACTGCAAGCAACTACAAAGATGCAGAACCAGGTATGACACACATCACATCTGCTATGAAAAAAGGCATGCATGTAATTTCAGTAAATAAAGGACCTTTAGCATTAGCGTTTCCATCACTAATGGAACTTGCAACATACAATCGAGTAATGTTCAAATTTAGTGGAACAGTAGGAGGAGGAACACCAATTTTAGACTATGCTAAAAACAGTCTAAGTGGTGAAAGAATAACATCATTTGCAGGTATACTAAATGGTACTACAAATTACATTTTATCAAATATGACTACTGGTTTATCTTTTGATGATGCATTAAAAGATGCAAAAAATAAAGGATACGTAGAGGCAGATGAAGCTCTAGATCTTGACGGATTAGATGCTGCTGCAAAATTAGTAATTCTTGCAAATTGGGTAATGGGAATGAAAGTGACAATGCCAGATATCAACTGCACAGGAATACGAAAAGTAACAACTAAAGATATTAAAAAAGCAGAGAAAAATAATTCTTCTGTAAAATTAATTGCATCATGTAACAAAGAACTTATTGTTAGCCCAAAAGAAATTTCAAATGAGGACCCATTGTGTGTTAATGGCACATTAAATGCAATAGCATTCACATCAGAACATTCAGGAACTCAGACAATTATAGGTAAAGGTGCAGGAGGTATGGAAACTGCAAGTTCTATTCTAAGAGATTTGTTAGATATCAGACAAGAGATTGCAAGAACTTGAAATCCAATTTAATCTCAAAAAGTGAAACCAGTGTTGTTTTAAAAAATGTCACCGAACAATGGGGGATAGAATTACCAAAAATAAAAAATCTTAAAGTTCATCAAATTGAAAATAATGCACAAATCATCACAGGGAAAGGAATTAAAATTTTAAGAATTGATGATGATTATTTACCATTTTTATCAGAAACTACAATGTTGGAAAAATTTCCAAATGTAATGGTGGATATGGGGGCAGTCAAATTCATGTGCAAGGGTGCAAATGTTATGAGACCAGGAATTAAAAAAAATACAGAATTTGAAAAAGATAAACTCGTTTGTATTGTTGAAGAATCTCAACATAAATTTTTAGCAGTTGGAAAATCAATGGTATCCAGTACAGAATTAGAAAACATGGACAAGGGAGAAATTGTAAAAAATATGCATTATATTTCAGATAAATTTTGGGAAACAGGTAAAATAATTTACGATTAAAATTTAAAATAATTATTTAATTTCTTCAGTGTATTCTTCAGTACCATCTTTAGTAATTACAAGTACATCTAAACCATCACCACTTGCAGAATCCCTCAAAGATGCTGAACGAACTGCATGTTTTGCCAAATTAATGGCGTCATCTTTTGTCATGTTTGGTTTAAACTGAGGATCCAAGACACCTAATGCCATTTCAGCACCTGTACCAACTGCAGCATAATCATCTGGAAGAACTGAACCTAATGGATCAAGAGTATACATTATTGGTTTATCAACAACACCTCCAACAATTACCTGAGTTAACAATGGAAAGTATCGTCTTTCATACATCATATTTGACATCATTTTAGCAACAGTATTTGGTGGAACCTCTCTTTTGAGTTCCATTTTTCTGATTTTTGCCAATGCTGAAATTTGTAATGATAAAATTTGCATATCAGCTACAAGACCAGCACATGTTGCACCCACTTTAGGAGTAATTGAGAATGTTTTCTTTGTAGATTTACTTACAAGGAAATTTCCAAATGCGATCCTTTTTTCACTGGCAAGAACGATACCACCATCAAAAGTAATTCCAACAGCAGTTGCTCCTGGCATATACATCGACATAATTCAAATTATTCTGCAGCATAATAAAGGGCTTTCTACATTTTACGCGTAACCAATGACAAAATAATTATAATAAAAATAAGAATCAACCATAATGACAACTGCAGAAATTAAAGAGAAAATTCTCAACGATGTTGTTTTCATAGGTTTAAGATCCACCATAGGAGTAATTTTCATTTTACATGGAATGATGAAATTTAGTCCAGGATTTGCAGAAAATTTGCCAAACATGGGACTACCAGTTGAAATGCAAATTCCAATTGCACTAGCTGAAGTAATTCCAGGCATATTATTGATCATTGGTATCCTTAGCAGATTATCATCTGCATTAATTTCCATTATCATGTTGGGAGCAATATTTATGATCAAAGGAGCACAAAGCATCATAGGAAAAGGAGGAGTGGAAATGGAGTTGATTTTACTTGCATCATGTCTTGTAATTATGATTGTGGGGCCTGGAAGAATTTCTGCGGCACAAATAATTAAAAAATTACCTAGATGTCTTCATTAATTCTTTCCAAAATTATTCATTATCAGACACATACACTTTGTAGTTTTCTTTAACAAATCAACTCTAGCAAATTCGTTTGGAGAATGTATTCTTGAAAACATGTACGTGCTACCTATCGAAATACAAGGAGCTTTGAGAATATCAACAAAGGGGTACATTGGACCAGTACCAGCATTTGAAACATTTAGAATTGATGTTCCAAATGACTTATCAGCTGCTTCTTTAACTTGAGTTACAAAAGGATCAGATGAATTGGTCCGAGCAGCAGATTCACCATGAAATATTTTGATCTTTACATCTGAAAATCCCTTTGATTTTAGATGATTTTTTAATCGCAAAACTTGTTTTTTTGGAATCATCTTGGGAATTAATCTAAAATCAATTTTTACCAAGGATTCTCCAGGAAGAACAGTTTTTGCTCCATCACCAGTATATCCAGAAACAAATCCTGCAATATTACAAGTAGCATCACCCACTAAAGCCTGTTTTGCATCCATTCCTTTTTTATTCCCAACAAAAGATTTTACTCCAAATTCTTTTTTGAACACATTTTCATCAAAGGGTTCTTTTTTAATTAAGTCTAAATCAATTTTTGAGAAAGGAGTTACTTCTTTGTACCAATCTTTTATGAGAATTTTTCCATCAGAGTCTCTGAGTGTTTTAATTGCATCAATTAATCGCCATGCAGGATTTTTAATTAAAACAGCCAAACTAGAGTGAGCATCCCTAATTGATTCTTTTACAGATAATTCTACAAACAATAATCCTTTCATTCCAAGACCAATGATGGGTCTATTTTTTGCATCAACGTATCCAAATTCCCATATCACACCATTACATGAAAATTTCTTTTTGTATTTTTTTAAATAATCTTCAATATGGGCACTACCAGTTTCCTCTTCACCCTCAATTACGAATTTTATATTACACGGAACATCACCTGTGGTTTTCAAACAAGCCTCAACTGATTTTATTCGTGTAATTAATTCTCCCTTGTCATCAGTTGCACCTCTACCAAAAATTTTATTTCCCTTTCGTGTACCACTAAATGGAGGATCATCCCACAAATCAAAGGGTTCAGCAGGCTGTACATCATAGTGATTATAAAACATCAAAGTTTTTTCAGGATTCTGTTTTGATTTTATTTCACCAAAAACTATCGGAGCCACATTTTTTTTTAATCGTAGTATTTCTGAGGAAATTCCAGATTTTTTCAAAAGTTTTGAAACTAATTTTGCACATTTCTCAATACCTTCATTTTTTGCAGATACACTTGGTTGTCTGATTAAAGTCTGTAAATCAGAAACAAGTTCATCCATATGTGAATCTACATATTTTAAAGCATCCACAATAATCACACAATTTTATCAAAGGGTTTCATAACTAAGGGAATTTCCTCTAAAATATCCATCGAAGTTAAATGTAATCCTAGCTTCTTTTGGGCAGATTTTCCTGCCAAGCCATTGATAAAAGCTGCTGCTGCTGCACATTCCAATGTATTTCTACTCTTAGATAATAGTCCTGCAACTAAACCAGAAAGAACATCACCTGTTCCACCAACAGTCATTGCAGGGATTTTTTTCTCATACAGATATGTTGTTTTACCATTTGAAATAATATCAGTTGGACCTTTAAGTAAAATTGTAATGCCATTATTCTTTGCATATTTTTCTACTAATTTTATTCGTTGAATTTTTGTGTTTGGAGGAGATTCTCCAAACAAATGTTTGAATTCTCCAGCATGCGGAGTAACTATAACATTTTTGTTTTTGAGTAATGGTAAAATTTCAGGAACTAATGCACTTGCATCTAAAGATAATCGAACATCTCGATCTAACAGGGCATTTACAAGTTGTAATAATGAATTTCGTTCCTGAATTGCAAGACCCATTCCAATAGTTGCAGAGTCAAGATTTTTAGGCAATACTCCAACAAGTTTGTTTACAGCACCACGAGTTAGTTTTTGATCAACTAAAGGAATAACAATTAGATTTGGAGAAATTGCACGAGTTGGAGATACATTGATTTTTGGAACACATGTGTATACTAAATCAGTTCCACTTTTTAACGCTGCAATTGATGATAAAATAGGGGCACCATGATAGATGTAACTTCCTCCAACAACTAGAACACTGCCATTATCTCCTTTGTGTGATGATGATTTTCGTGAAGGAATAAATTTTTTCACCATTGAAATTGTCAAATTCTTTTGAACCAATACAACATACACTGAAAAATAGTTGAATAAATCTTGTTTTACGAAAATCAGTAAAAAATGAGACTATTTTTTGGAGACTTTTTTAGTAATTTTGCGGGTTTTGGTTGTTTTTGATTTTGTAGAGGGTTTTTTTGAGCCTCTATCAAAAAATGCTTTTCGTGCAAAACAAAGGTAAGTAGTATGACCTATACCCTGAAAAGAATGTCTGGTTTTTCCTTCTCTTGCCTCAATGGTACGAATAATGTGTTCAGTAGATTCAATGTCAGTAAATTCATTTTCAACTAAAGCCATAGTTAATTTTTCTAATTGATTCATTGTGGGGCAAATTGCAAAAATAGAACCGCTACCTTTGAGCATTTGTCTTACTTGTGGAATTACTACCCAAGGATCACCTAAATCAATTAATGCAACATCCATATCTTTAAGAGGCATTTTTTTTGCAGTCTTTAAATCCAAATTATGTTGAGTGACATATTTTGACATTCCAGCTTTTTTGATATTTTTTTCTGCAATCTTCATAAAATTTTCATCGACATCAAAAGTATAGACATGTCCGCGTGGTTTTATAACACTTGCAACAAATGATGTTAAAGAACCACTTCCAGTTCCAATCTCTAAAATTTTTTGACCGTCTCCAATTCCGGCCCTTGCAATAATGTAACCAATATCTTTTGGATAAACGATTTGAGTGCCATGTTGTATTTTCATTACATAGTCAAACATTGTTGGTTTTAGAAGATACACATACTTGTCCTTGTTTGTGATTAATCTTGAACCAAATTCTTTTCCAATTGCATCAGAATGTTTGATAATACCGATATGAGTATGAAACGATTCTTTTTTTGAGATTTTCATCAGCCATTTTTTTGAATGGTTAAAGTAGAACAATACAGGAGAATTGTTCTTTATTTTATCCATGAAAATTCCCTTGAAATTTTAGATAAGAATCTACTGATTATCTTCATGGCCACAATGAATACATCTCTTTGAAGAGAGTATTTCAAACCATGCAAAATGATGTACAAATCCTTTCTTACAACTCATAGGGCATTATTTCATAAAATTTAGATTCAAAAGTAATGGTCAAAAACAATATCGATCTTAAATTCAAATTATACACCATTCAATTTTCTGAAATTATTACCAACTAATTGTGTTATTTTTAAGACAAATGCAAATAGTATTTTAAAGCCATCAAAAATATCTAGGTAACTTGACTGAATACAAATTAGAAGGATCAGGAGGATATATCATAGCAGACATTACTGAAGAACAGGCTAAAAAAGCAGATTTAGGGGTAGGGAAATTATTTTTGGCAAAAGCAGACAAGTTAGAAACAGAAAAAATGTCAAAACATTACTGTAAAAACTGTGAAAGTGAATTTGATAATCCACCAAAAATACAAGTAGAAGAAAATGGTAATGAACAAGTTGCAGAAAACCTAATTTTAACTGAGAGAGGTCAATACACTTGTGAAAAATGTAATTCAATAATTGGCGAATACAGGGTTTTTAAAAAGAACGATGAATCAAGTGAGGCTGGAAAAGCAAAACCTTCTGAATAAAAAAATACGCATTCAATAAATACAGCAATTCTAGTCAATCAATATGGCAAATCAAAAATGTGTCTCTTGTGGAATTAGTTTTTTCTCCCCAATGGGCAAAGACAAATGTTCTAGATGTGATGGACAAGAATCACAAGGAAGTCATGGACATGATTCATGTGGCTGTGGACATAGTCACTGATTCTTTTTTTATATAAAATATTTTTTTAATAAAAACAGAACAATTACAATGTAAAAGAACAGTTAGGATTTGGGCAAAAATACTGAAAACGTAGACGGGTTACTTCTGTAATCTAGTTTACCGCCATGTTGTTCAACTATCATTTTAGATATTGTTAATCCTAAACCACTACCGTATGATTTTGTAGTAAACATTGGATCAAAAATCTTGGATTCATCTCCAGGGGGAACACCTACACCAGAGTCAACAAATTGAATAACAATATTTTTAGAAGTAACTAGTGTTTTAATTCGAATTGTTCCATTTTTCTCAATTGCATCCATGGCATTTGTTAAAATATTAATAAAAACTGCTTCAAGTTTTTTTGAATCACATAAAACATGAACAGATTCACCCATTTTTTCAATTTTTACAGAAGAAGGAATATTCAATCCTTCAAGTGAAGATGAAATAACATCATCAAGTAATGTGTCATTCATATGTAAATCAGATATTCTAACAAATTCTAACACATCCTCAATTATTCTAACCATGGTAGAAAGTGAAGCATCAATTCTTTGTTGATGTTTGATTTTTTCTAAAACATTGAGGTTTGGATTATTACATAAGATTTCATGAGACATTTTTAGTTTTGATAATGGGTTTCGCATATCATGAGCAAGTCTTGAGGTGAATTGTCCTATAATTGAAATTTTTTCAGTTCTTTTTAGATCATCTGTTTGTGTTTCAATTTTACGCTCAAGGAAAATTTGTTTTACGGATAATTCTTTTTCTTTTTTAATCACTTTTCCAAGATCTGTTTTTAACTTGTCATTTAATTTGAGATAACGATTCTTTTCATTTTTGACTAATTTAATATCAGATTCAAGTTTTTCATTTTTTTCTCGAATTCCAGTGGCAATATTTTCTACAAAGGAAATTTTAGTTTGTAATTGTTGATTAACACGAGACATTTCATCTACTCGTTCATTTGCAAGTTTGTTCATTTCCTTCATGTGTAAATCATTTTCTTGAAGTTCTTGTCTTGCTAATTCTAAATCTTTTAGAGCAGTTACAGTAATTTCAGAAAGATCACGCATGACAGGATCTTTTTCTGAAGGATTATCCAATACCACAAATGGAATTGACAGAATTTTGCTATTACGATCTGTGTGTATTATTTGAACAAATTAAGAAAAATAGGCATTTAATTAGAAATAATGGTAAAACAAACGTTTATGACTAAAATCAAATAATTTGAGATAATTGGTTTGCACGCCAAGATATGATTTACGAACTGGCAGCTTATGTTGTTAGGCTCAAAAATCTATCCACTAGTGGCTTTGGTCACTAGTGACATTATTATTTAATTCTTAAAATAATTCATTACATTTTTCACTAAAATGCAATGCAATATGATGAAATCGGTAATTGTATTTTGATGAATTTCTATACTCTACAGATTTTGAAAGACAATAATCTAATTTTTTTAAATTATCTGTATTCATTACATTACAACAAAATAACTTTTTGAAATAATGTCAAGTGAATTATTCTAATGTAATTACATTTTATTTGGTGCAACAATTCCCAACAAATCAAGGGATTTTTCAAGAGTAATTTTAAATGAATTAACTAAACATAGTCGTGCATTTTCTAATTTTTCATCTCCAATTCCAAGTACTTTGGTATGCTCATAAAATGAATTAAAGGAAACTGCAAGGTCATGAGAATATCTAGCAATTACTTTAGGAGATAAATTATTTGCAGCATCATGAACTGCAATTCCAAATAATCCAATTGTCTTTACCAAATTTAATTCAGGTTTACTAGAAAGTAATGAAAAATCAACATCAATTGATGGGGTTCGTTCAGATTTTTCTAGTATTCTTGATGCCCTTGCAAACGTATATTGAATGTAAGGTGCAGTATCACCCTCCAAACTAAGGGATTTTGTTAAATCAAATGTAATCATTTTATCTAAATCTTGTTTTATCATTTCATAACGTAATGTTCCAACAGAAATACTATGAGCAATATTTTGAATTTCAGAGGAATCTATTTCTGGATGTCTCTTTGATGTTTCTTGGATTGTTCTTTCTTTTAGTAAATCATAAACAGAGTCAGCACTAACATAGAGTCCTTTTCTACCAGACATTTGTGCTTGTTTACCATCAGTTTCAAGACCCAAAGTTTTTGCAGTCTCAGAACTAAGTGTCACTGACTCATAACCAAGATGAACGTATGCATCAGGAATTGATTTGAATTTACCCATCAATTGCGTGATAATTTTTTGGAGTCTTGCTTGACGTGAATCAATAACTGTAATCACCTTAGAACCACTGAAATTTTCTTTTGTACCATCAGAATTCAACGTTGTTTGGAATAATTTTTGAGAATTTGGCTGGTCTTTGGGATAGGGTTCATAGTAAAATGGATCCTCAAGTAGACCTAATTTCCACGCAGCATATGGAATATCTTTTGCAATGTATGTCGCAGTACCATTACTTCTTACTATAACTTTGTCTTCTTCCTTTCCATCTCCACGAATTACCCAACATTTGGCATTCTTTCCATCATTTTCAAACTCTATAAGTTTCATCTCTTTGAGTTTTTCAAAAATTTTGGCCCACAATCCAGATCGAATAATTTGAGATTCAAAATTTAGACAATCATAGTGTACTGAAAGATTCCAACATGTTTCTAATTGATTTGACAAAACTTTCCTTGTAACAACATCTGCAAGCTTAGCTGTTTCAGAAGTTTCATCTTCAAGATCTTTTAAAATATTTTTACGAATATCTTCCAAACTAGAATCTTCTTCATATTTTTGAGTGGTTTTAACATAAACATCATCACCACAATAATGATCAAACTTTTTTCCATCAGGAGATTCTTGCTCAAAACCAAAATGAGTGAAACCAACTAAAATATCTGCAACTTGAAGTCCAGAATCATCAACATAGTTTAGAACATTTACTTTGTAATCGGCTTTTTTTAAAATTCTAGAAATAGTATCACCAATTATGATATTTCTAATGTGGCCAATGTGTAGTGCTTTGTTTGGATTTACACTAGTATGCTCAACTACAATAGTTGATTGTTTTCCCAATTCAACAAAACCAAAAGTATTCAAATTAGATTCAGATAAAATTAATTGATTTAATTTTTCCCAATTTGCAAAAAAGTTAAGATATCCTGAGGGATGTGCTTCTGATTTTGACACCAAAGTATGATGATATTTTTCATAGTTTTCAGAAAATAATTGTGCAATATCTCTAGGACTTTTTTTGAGTTGTTTTGCAAGTAAAAATGAAATATTAGAACTAACATCACCGAATCCGGGTTTTGCAGGCTCTACTGAAAAATCAATTTCAGTAATAGACATTTCAGATAAAATCTTGTTTAGATTATTTCTAACCTCATCTATTATAGATTGAAAAGTCATCTTATATCTCAGATAATTTGGGTGCTAATTTATCTAATGCTTCAAGTAATCCATCACCTGCATGAGCTGAAGTTATCATTGTTGCCTCAGATTTCACTTTTTCTGAAGCATTTCCTAATGCAATACTAGTTTTTGCAACTTTAAACAATGGAATATCAGTAGCACTATCACCAATTGCTATTACATCATCACTTTGAATTGAAAATTTTTCCATAATCTTAGAAAACCCAAACCCTTTGTCGATTCCTGAAGAATTAATGTGAAATGCATATTGACTGTCAGATAATTCAACATTTAGATCATGTTCAGAAACAATTTTTCTTGCAAGATCTAAATCAAATGTTCTTTCTAAAACGACTTCAGTCATTCTAGGAAAAACAGGTTTTTCTATAACATTATCAATATTTTTTTTAATTATTTGAAATGCATTCTCACATTCTTTGATATCACCTAACAAAATATGATCATTTGTTTCTAAAGTAATGCAACCACCATTTTCACCAACTGCAATTTTGGTAGTTCCACCAAATACTGAAAGTAAGAATCCTTCAACTGATGATCTACCAGTAACAAAGATTACATCATGACCCATTACAGTTAGACGTCTTAATGCATCAAGGGCATCCAAATGAATTCGGCCACCACCATTTTCAGTAATAGTGCCATCAATATCAACTGCAAATGTTCTCTTTTTCACAAGAATTGTTTTGTGTACCGAATAATATTTGCTGCGTAAGAAAAGTAATAAGATTTTATTTGAAAAGAAAAGATAAAAAATGAACAGTATTGGGAATTCCTGAAAAAATTAAGGCCATCCAAGATGAAATGGCAAAAACTCAGATTAACAAAGCTACTGAAAAGCATTTAGGTTTACTAAAAGCAAAGATTGCCAAGCTCAAAAGAGAGCAAGAAGACGACGTTACTAAAAAATCAGGCATGAAGCAAGATGGCTTTGATGTCAGAAGGAGTGGAGATGCCACAGTTGTATTTATCGGATTACCAAGTGTTGGAAAATCAACTTTACTAAATAAAATGACAGGAGCAAATTCAACTATAGGAGCATTTCAATTCACAACACTTACAGTAGTTCCAGGAATGATGGAATATAGAGGTGCAAAAATCCAAGTCCTGGATCTTCCTGGAATCATCAAAGGAGCATCCACAGGAAAAGGGTTAGGGAAGAGAATTCTTTCAGTTGCAAGAACAGCAGATCTAGTCTTACTAGTGTTAGATGTTTTTCAACCATATCATGAAGATGTATTAGTAAATGAATTAGGAAATATAGGAATCAGATTAAATCAATTACCACCAAATTTAACAATTGAAAAAGCATCAATGGGTGGAATTGCAGTTGCACAGCAAGTAAAACTTACAAAAATTTCAGAAGATCATCTCAAAGATATTTTACATCTTTATGGAATAGTCAGTGCTCGTGTAGTAGTAAGAGAAGACGTGACATCAGAACAATTAGCAGACCACATTGCAGGAAACATTAGTTACTCAAAAGCAATAACAATTTTAAATAAAATTGATTTAGTAGATAAAGAATTTCTAAAAAATTTAAAGACAAAAATAAAATCAGATGTTGTAGAAGTATCTGCAAATTCAGATATCAATGTTGAAGTTCTAAAAGAAAAAATTTATGAAAAATTAAAATTCATCAGGATTTACTTGCGACCAAAAGGAGGAGAAACAGATTTCAAAGAACCATTAATTGCTAGAGAAAGTGATACAGTTGAAGATATCTGTAACAAACTTCATCGTAGATTAAGAAGAGAGTTCAGATATGGTTTAGTGTGGGGAAAAAGTGTAAAGTTTGGCGGACAAAGAGTAGGATTGAATCACATTTTACTTGATGAAGATGTATTAACAATAATAAAAAAACGTGGCACATAATTTTAAAAATTTCAATAAAATAGATCTGAAAATAAAATTCAATCATACAAACTTTGAATCATTAATACAAAACAAAGATCCATTTTTATCAATTAAAGATCAAAAACCATGCGTAAAAAAAATAAAAATAGATTATGTTAATGTAAAAAAGCAATTTTAAAAATGATCGATCAGTTTTTGAAAAGTATTTTTGAAATATTTTCGATCAGTCTGAAAAATTTTAATTGAAATTACTTCACAAATAGTGATCAATTTGTGTAAATTTTTTCAGTTTAACCACTGAAAAACTATGAAAAAGCCGTTCCATTAATGGCTACAAAAAGAAAAGCTGCACCAAAACGCAAAGCAGCTCCAAAACGTAAAGCTACAAGAAAAGCAGCTCCAAAGAGAAAAGCAGCTCCAAAGAGAAAAGCAGCTCCAAAGAGAAAAGCAGCTCCAAAGAGAAAAGCAGCTCCAAAGAGAAAAGCAGCTCCAAAGAGAAAAGCAGCTCCAAAGA
>Ga0209992_10002263_pt1 | contig 18025 bp, 13 predicted proteins | sample 2SBtaG_2_FD_182564 | JGI IMG/M metagenome (GOLD analysis project Ga0209992, IMG submission 182564) | Deep subsurface microbial communities from Kolumbo volcano to uncover new lineages of life (NeLLi) - 2SBTROV12_ACTIVE470 metaG (SPAdes)... | ecosystem: Environmental > Aquatic > Marine >... | reverse complement strand
TGGCTGCCCAGGCGATCGAAGGCGACGAGCTGGACGCCGCAGAACAGGCCCTGGCTCGGCTGAGGTCCTACCCCGAGCAGTCCGCACGCCGGAGCCAGCTCGAAGAGCGCTTGGCATCCCGACGCGCCCAGAGCAGGGCCCCGGCCGAAGCAGCTTGCCAGCGGCTCCTGGACGAGGGGCTCACCGCCGACGCCCAACGAGCAGCCCGTGCGCTCCTGGCCCGCTGGCCCAAGAGCCCGGTGGCACGCCAGGTGCTCCGAGCCATCGAGCAGGAAGAGGCCGCCCGGCACGCAGCGGCGCTGGCGGCCAGGGCCCGGGCCGCCGAAGCCGCGGAGGACCTGGACGTGGCCGAGGCCCGCTGGCGAGAGCTGAAGGAGCTGGGCGTGCATGGCGCCGACGCCGAGCTGCACCGCGTCCGGGATCAGCGGCTGCGACAACAGGCCGAGCGACGCCAGGATGGGGTTCGCGCACTGCTCGATCGAGACGAGCGAGCGGGACTGGCCGCGTGGTGCCGGCTGGAGCAGCCCGAGCGTACAGCGCTGCGAGACGCCGTCGGCAGTGAGCGGGCCGACGCCCTGGAGGAGGCGCTGGCGGTCTGGAGCCAGCGCCAGGCCGAGCGGGTCGTGGGGGCCGTCGCCGCGCTGGAAGAGGCCGAGCGCCTGGCCACCCAGGGCCTGGATCGAGAGGCCCGCGCCGCCCTGCGCCGTGCCGAAAAGGGACCTCGGCGGCTCCGCCGGGGCCGACAGCTCCAGCGCAGGCTGCAGCGGCGGGAGCGCCAGGAGTACGAGGAGTGGGCCTGGCTTCAGCTGGAGCAGGCCGAGGGCCTGGCGCGATGTGGCCACGCCTCCCAGGCCCTCGACGCGCTGGGCCAGATCATCGTGGCCGACCTGCCCGCCGAACTGCTGGCACTGATCGAGGAGCAGCGGTCCAAGGCCACCGGGGCCGTGCTGGAGGCCCGCTGGCACCAGCTGGTGGACAAGGGGGCGTGGGATGAGGCCGACGCCCTGGCCGAAGAGCAGACGGCGCGGTCTGCCCTGTGGCTGGCCCGCGTCGGTCAGGCGAGCACCACTGCCCACGACCGCTGGCAGGCCCGGACCTGGGGCGAGCTAGACCTGCCGGTGATGGGTCACCTGTCCAAGGACGCCTCGACCCACCTCCTGGTCTGCGTGGACGAAGACGCCGGCACGCTGCTCATCGCCGACAGCCTGGACAGACTGGTGGTGGTTCGCACCGTCGACCAGGAGTCCGGTCGGGTGCTCCAGCGGTTCTCGTTCTGGTCCCCCGCGCCGCTGAAGCTCGTGGAGGTGTGGCTCGACCACCGACGGCTCCTGCTCGTCGGACTGGCGGCTGTCGCAATCGTCGACCGCGCCGACTGGCGGGTGCTCCGCTACCGGGCCCACCAGCGCAAGGACCTGCTCGACATCGTGCCCTCCAGCGACGGCCAGACCCTCTGGGCCACAGCGCCGGCCGGCGTGGTCCACGTGGTGCGCACAGACACCTCTGCCCCGATCAAACGCTTCGATGACATCGCCGGGGTCTGCGTCCAGCGGGGCCTGCCCGAACCTCGGGTCGCCCTGCGCCGCGACGGCTCCTCGGTCGAGCTACGGGGCGCCGACGGCGGGCGCGCTGACCTGCACTGTGACCTGGCGGCCTGCCCCAGGATCCGCGCCTTCCAGCGAGACCCCGACGACCCGCTCCGGGCCTGGGGCCTGACGGCCACGGACGAGCCGGACCGGCCACCCGACGGCTTCCTGGCCTGCACGCGGGTGGTCCTGGACTCCGGCAGCTCGGCCGCTCTCCAGATGGACAACCTGGAAGGGGGCGGCTGGTGCCAGCTCGCGCCCTCCGGAGACGCCGGCCGAGCCTACTTCCTGGCCACCAACCGCGGGGGAGCCGTCGGCTTGGTCGCCGCCGTCGACACGGGGGACGGCGTCAGCCAGCACTGGTGGCTCGCGCTGGGCAACAGCACGCAGCTGTTGACCGACCCAGAGGGCAGCGTGGTCTTCCTGGAGACCCACGACGGCCAGGGCTGGTGCTGGGTCGAGCTGACGGAAGACCCGCCCGACATCGCGCCGCCGGGGTGGATGGTCGGCAACCTGATCGCCAACCTCGACCCTGGCTGCGTGCCCGCGCCCGGGATCGATCCAGGCGGGGAGCAGCCGGGCCCCGCCGAGGCCGCCGCCATCGCCGCCCTGGCCACGGCGAACACCCGGGTCGCTGCTCGTGACTGGCCCGGCGCGCTGGAGGCCCTCGCCGACGCGCCAGGCGGGGAGCTGAAGGGCGATCTGATGCCCAGGCTGGCCTACCTGGAGGGCGTGCTGAGCACCTGGACCGGCGACGGACCGGCTGCGCAGGCCGCCTTCTGCCGGGCCTTCGACCAGGGCCTGAGGCTGCCGGCCGCCCAGGCCCTGGGCACGGTCGAGGGGCTCTGGGGCCTGGAGCCCACCGAGCATGCCTCCGAGTTCGGCGCCCGCTGGGGCCAACAGGTGCGGGCCGCCGCCCTGGCCCACCGCGATGGGGACCTCCATGGCGCCTGGGAAGCCCTGTCGGGACCTCTGCCGTGGCTGGTGCTCGACCTGGCCGGGGCCGCACTCCGGGCACGGATCGCGCTGGACCTCGAAGGGGGTGACTCGCCCAAGGGAGCGTGGCAGCGGCAGCTGGCCCTGGCCTGGTTCCTGGAAGGCGTCGAACGCATGGGCACCCAGGACATCCCCCTCCCCGCGACCAGCTGGATGCAGGAGCCCGGGGCGCTGGAGGCGCTGGCAGACGAGGCGCGGACAGCGCTGAGCGACGCCCAGGGCTGACCGGCCTAGTCCATCGGCGCCGTAAGTGCGCAACGGACACACCTACGCCCGGGATGGCCCGCCATCGGCGCCGGAAGTGCGCAACGGACACACCTACGCCCGGGATGGTCCGCCATCGGCGCCGTAAGTGCGCAACGGACACACCTACGCCCGGGATGGTCCACCATCGGCGCCGAAACGCCCGCGGCCCGCATCGGCCGATCAGACCAGGTCCACCAGCGCCTGACCGGCCTGGCGCACCAGGCCAGCCGCCGCCAGACACACCCCAGCCGTGATCAGTGCCCCGGCCAGGCTGAGCATCGCAGGCTGGTCCCGCAGCCGATCCCGGGCCGGCCACAGCACCAGCCCCGCGAGCACCCCGGCCTGGACCAGTCCCACGGGGAGCAAGACAAAGGACGCCTGACTCACAGCACTCCCCGACATCATCAGGATCGTGCGGGTCTCCTCGCTGGCCAGCGACGCGGCCTGGTAGGTCATGATCAGCCCTGCGGTGTGGCCCGAGGTCAGCAGCAGCGCCACGGCGACCAGGCAGCACCCGGCCAGAGCGGCCCGCAGGTCGGCACTCGGCGGCTCCTGATCCCCGGTGTCGTGCCCCACAAGGCCCAGAGGTCCGGCCAGGTAGACGAAGGCCAGTCCGACCGCCGCCATGTGGAACGGACCGCCATCGGCCAGGACCCCGGCCGCAGCGCTGCCACAGACGCCGATGGCCAGCCCTGCCCAGCCGACCCACCTGCCCAGGCCGCCCGGCCGCACAGCCGCGCGATCCCTTCTGGCCAGCCACGACCCCAGGCCCAGGCCCCACGCCGCGAACAGCACGAGCCACCAGGCCACCGACGTGCCCAGGAGGTGGCTGGTCAGGGCCGCGGCGTACCCCTCGGCCGCCGCCGCAGCCACCAGGTCTGCCGGCCCTTCGGCCACCATCGACTCGGCGGCTGCCACGCCCACGAGCGAGCCCCCGGCCCCCAGGACCAGCGCGATCACCGGGGCCCCGAAGAGCAAGGGCACCGCCCGGGTGCGGCCACTCCGGACCTGGTTCGCGACCACGGCGACAGCGATCAGCCCAGCTCCGAGGACGGCGAGCAGGACCAGGCCATAGGGGCCCGCTTGTTCGAGAATCATCACCTGTTTCCCCTGTCAGCCCGTGAACCGCAGCCGCACCGACACCGTGGCATCCCCAGCCCCAGGAGGCAGCCCCGAGAGCGTCTCCAGGGCCTGAGCCGCACAGGTGATCACCCGCTCGGAGTCCAGGCTCGATGGCCCCACCTCGACGCCGGAGACCACGCGCCCAGGGGGCAAGCTCAAGGTGAAGCTCACCGTGCCCTCGGGGGGCAGGGTGGCCCACCCCTCGAGCTCCCGGTAGCAGTCCCCGACGGCGTCGATGGCCGGGTAGAGCGCCTCCTCGACCACGTCCAGGTCCAGGTCCCCGACCAGCTCGGGAGGCGCGTCCAGGCGCACGGTCGTGGTCGGCGCGTCGGCCTGGGCGACCTGGGCCTGACGCTCGGCAAGGCGCTGGTTGAAGCGCTCGTGAGCGATGGCGTCCCGGTTGGACGAGAACACCTGCCAGGTGAAGACCGTCGCCAGGAACAGTCCGAACAGGCCGATCAGCCGCGCGTTGCTCCGGAGCCCGCCGGCCCGAGGAGGCCCCTGGCCATCGAACAGGCGCTGGGGATCGAAGGGCGGTGGCAGATCGTCGTCGTCGTCGTCGATGTCCAGGGAATAGGCGTCGGCGGCAGCGACCGGCTCGGGGCCCGCCGGTTCTCGGCGCCGGGCGGGCGCGGCGGACCCGGCCCGCTGACGAGCCTGGGCCAGCCGCTGGGCCCGGCTGGCGGCGTGGCGCCGGACCGTGAGGGCCTCGGTGCGGCCTTCGACGTGACTGGTGGCCGTCTGGAAGCGCAGGGTCAGCCGGGCCATGGCTTGGTTCTCGGAGGCGGGATCCCGGGTGTCGAACAGCACCAGGTGCAGCTCGACCTCTCCCCGCCGGATCAGGACCTCCTCGAGGGCATAGGTCACGGGCTCGCGGGGGCAGTGCACGACCGTGCCCAACAGGCGCGCCTGGCGAGTCAGGGCCTCGGTGTAGCCGGGCACCACGCCCCCCGGGTCGCTGCCCTGGGCCAGGGTGACCGCGGGCCGCCCGGGCAGCGGGACCTCGTCCAGCCGCCCCAGCTCGGCCTTGAAGGCACCCGGCTGACCGTCCAGGAGCGCCACGATGGCGTGATCGGCCGTTCCTCGGCGCTTGTTCCCAGTGCTCATGCCCGTCCAGTCTACAGCCCCGGGCAAACCCCGGGATCAAGCCAGGCCACGCACCATGCGAAAGCTCACCTGGTTGCTGCGCAACCCCGTGGCGGTGGCGTAGCGCCCGGAGCACCGCGCCTGGCGCATGCCGCCCAGGAAGTGTCCACCCCGTGTGACGTGCTGGGCCTTGCCGCCGCGGCCCAGGGCGCGGGTCGCCACGTGGACTCTGCGGTCCTGGAGGTCCTCGCGTTCCTTGACGAACATGTCCTCGCACCAGTCCCGGGTGTTGCCACCCAGGCCCCGCACCCCGTAGACGCTCTCGTCGACCGGCCACGAGTCCACGGGGGATGGGGTCGGCCGACCCTGGTGGCTGTCCCGCATGAGGGTCCACGCCGGGTCCAGCACGTCGCCCCAGGGATAGAAGCGACCGTCGACACCGCGAGCGGCCTTTTCCCACTCCAGCTCCAGGGGGAGCCGCCAGGGCTGTTCCTTGCGAGCCGCGTACCAGCGACAGTAGGCGGCCGCGCAGTTGTAGTCGACCATCAGCACCGGCCAGGACTGACCCCAGAGCGCACCATCGGCGCCGGGCCGCAGCCCGTACCGACCCTTCTCGTTGCGAGCGAGCAGGGGCGCACCCGTGCTGCCCTTGGTGTGGGCCCGACCCCTCAGAGCCCAGTGCTCGGCTTCGTCGGGCCGCCCCGACCGGACCAGGTCGTTCAGGAACGCCAGGTAGCTCTTCACGGTGGCCGGGTAGCGCCGGATGATGAAGGGGTCGCACCAGAGCCGCTGGCGGGCCAGAGACTCGGAGGCGTCCGGGTCGCCGCCGGCGATGAACCAGCCGCCCGGCACGTAGCAGTCTCGGACCCCGAGCTCGCCCTCGCGCGGGAGGCGGATGACGTGGGGGTCGCGGCCCGTGGGCGGGGCGCCGTCCCAGTGCTCCTGGCGACCGATGTGTACCGGGTAGCGCACCTCGGAGTGGCCCTCCCTCCGGATCACCATCAGGTAGCTGCCCATCGGCAGGGTGACGCGCTCGAACGGCGTGGGGCCGAGCCTGCGCACGAACACCGGCACCAGCCTGCGGTGGTGGGTCTGGTAGCGGTGGACCAGGACGTCCGCGCCCGGGGGATCGGTGACCAGGGTCAGGGCACCGTGGCCCCGGAGGTAGGCGTGGTGGGCCACCCGGGAGGGATGAGCGTCGGGCAGGGCGTCGGCGTGCTGGCGGAGCAGCTGCTCCATCGCCATGGCCCGCTCGTGGGCCCGGTCCTGCTCGGCCCGCATGTGCTGCGAGCGGTAGCGCTCGGCCAGGGCGGCGTGGGCTTCCGGGAGCTCCGGGCAGTGGGTGAAGGCCGCGTGGAAGAGGCGGCCGGCCTCGAGCTCCTTGACCGATGCCATGTTCTCGAGCTTGGCGGCCTCGTCCTGGAGCTGCCAGCCGGGGGCCTTCTGCTCCTCGCCCTCCCAAGGCTCCACCAGGGCCAAGGTCTCGTGGGCCTCCTCGCGCATGTAGGACGCCTGCTCGCGGAGCTCCTCGATCTCCGGCGTCAGCGTGGTCGCCCGTTCGACGATCTCCAGGGCCAGGGCACGCTTGCGGGCGCCGTCGAGCCAGTCGATGAGGGCCGCGGCCATCTCGCCTGCGTGGTCGTACCGATCCTCGGGCTCCCGGCTCATGGCCTTCTGCCAGATGGCCACCAGGTCGTCGGGCAGCGGCCGGTTCTGGGGCAGGTCCCGCGGCGGCCCCTGGATCACCTTTTTCATGATCGTGGTGTGGTCACCCCCCTCGAAGGGCGGGTAGCCGGCGAGCACCTCGAACAGGATCGCCCCCAGGCTGTACACGTCGGAGCGGGCATCGACGCCCTGGCCCCGGGCCTGTTCAGGCGGCATGTAGGCCGGTGTGCCCGCGATCTGGGCGGCGGTCCGCCCGTGGCTCTCGAGCCGACGGGCCAGACCCCAGTCGACCACCAGGACCTCTCCGAACTCCCCGACCATCACGTTTTCGGGCTTCAGGTCCCGGTGCACGGTCTCCTGGCTGTGGGCGAATCCCATGGCGCTGGCGCACTTGTGCACCGCGTCGATCAGCCGGCGAAAGGTCCAGCCCTGGGCCGAGGCCTCCCAGCTGTCGACCGGCGACGCGCCGTGGACCTCGCGGATGACCGACGTGAACGTGCGGCCCTTGACCTCTTTCATGGTGAAGTACAGGCGGCCATCGGGCAGCTGGCCGATGTCGTAGACCGGCACGATGCTCGGGTGCTGGAGCATCGCTGTGATGCGCGCTTCGGCCATGAAGCGGGCCACGGCGCCCGGGGACTGCAGCAGCTCGGTCTTGATGATCTTCATCGCGACGCAGCGATCGAGCTCCTTGTCCCGGACCCGCCGGACCTGGGCCATGCCGCCGATCCCGATCACCTCGTCATCGGCGTAGCGCTGATTGGCAGCCGAAGTGGGCCCGACCACCTGGACCTCTTCCTCGTCCAGGAAGAACGTCTCTCCCCCCGTCGTGGGGTTGGTCACCAGCCCCTTCAGGAGCTCCGCGAGGGCCGAGCGCACGTCATCCGCGAGCGCGTGCTCAGCGACGAACGCCGAGATCTCGCTCTGGAACATCGGCCCCCCGTTGTCGTGCTCGCCCACGGCCATGAGTCTGTCACGAGATGCCGCTGGAGGCTTCATGCCTCCGGCTGTGCTGCACCTTTCGTCCCTGGCACAGGGTACCAGCCTGTCCCAGGGGCCGTCAGCGCTGTGCGGCGGCCAACAATTCCCCATGGGCCGCGAGGGTCCAGTCCGAGCCAAACAACTCCCGATGGAGCTCCACGGGATCGGGCGCCCCGTCGCTGGACTCCCAGAGCGTGATCCACGGGGGACTCTTGCCGAGCAAGGCCGGGAACCGGACCGCGAAGTCCGCCGGGGACTCCCCCGCGGGGCGAGTGGGGCCCAGCAGCGGTCCTCCGGCCTGGGTCAGCTCGGCCCCCCACGCCGACGGCATGAACTCGATCAGCAGGAGCTTTGCGAACAAGGCCCCCAGGACCGGCGCCCAGGTGGCATAGACGTCGGCCTGGGTCTGCTGGCTCAGGGCGTGCAGGCCCTGGATGTCCGCGCGGATCTCGCGGGTCGTGCTGCCCGCGAGGTACCAGAAGTCCGGGTCCACCGCCCCCCGGGCGACGACACGCTGGCAGAACACTGCAGTGGCCGGCTTGCCGCCCCCGGCCAGGACCTCGCAGGGGTCGAGCTCCAGTGGCGGCAACCCGCTGCCGGGGATGCCGACGCCCGGCGGACCGTGCGGTGCCACGGCACGGGGCGCCGGGTCGAAGGCCGTCACGGTCGCAGAGAACACGGCGATCGCCAGCGCAAACACGGCCGTGGCGGCCAATGCGCGAGCCCAGCTGGCGGTGCTCCAGGCCCACAGACCCTGCACGCCCGTGCCGAGGTGACGGCCCGGGGTCCACGCCGACCCATCCACCGGTCCGGCCTGGAGTGCGGTCTCGCTGGAAAAGGTCGCGCTCGCCACGTCGAGCCCCGCGGCGGCGCCCATGCGCAGGACCACGTCGACGTGGGCGCTGCGCGCAAGCTCAACGAGCCATCCCGGCACCTGTCGCGTGCCGTAGCAGACCACCCAGGCGTCGTCGCTCAGGGCCACCCGGGCCTCACTCTCGGCCGGGTGCCACTGGGCGCCGCCGTCTCGCTCCAGACGCAGCCAGTGCAGCTGGTCGTTGCGCCGGAGCACCCGCTCGATGCCGACCGGGGTGGGATCGTCGTAGATCCCGTCCAGGTCTGGGGCCCTGCCCCGCGGGGCGGTGACCAGGAAGGTGGAGCCCCCCGGGGTGCTGAGCCGGAAGAGCTGGCCACCCCCGACGAGGTCCCCGCCCTGGAAGCTCAGCACCGCGACCTGGGGTCCGGACTCCGTCATGGACTCCCTCCTACCCAGGTGGGCTTGATCCGGCCTTCTGAGGCCGCGACGACCCGCAGCAGCAAGGGCGGCGGCAGCGAATCGAGCAGGCGCTCGCGACGGGCATCCCCAGGCACCAGGTCCTGGAGTTCCTCCCACAGGACGTCGGCCCAGCGACGCCCAGGATCCAGGGCGCTGACCTGGTCCCAGCCGTGCCGCCGAGCCAGGCTCAAGAGCTCTGCGTCGGCGTGCAGCCTGCGCATGGCGTCGTCGGGATCCCGCTGGAACAGCCGGGCCCACTCGAGCGCCCCCTGCCAGTCCTCGGCAGAAGCCCGCAGGCCGTCCCAGGCCGCGTGGCGCTGGTGGGCGGCCATAACGCCCGTGCGCACCAGGTGAGCGGCCAGGGCCTCTGCATCTGGGGGCGGACGCACGTCGGTCAGGGTGCCTTCGGGGCCATGGACCCATAGGTCGAACAACACGGGGCCCAGGTGGTGTTCGGCAGGCCAGCTGGCGAGCACAGGCCAGGCGGACGGCTCGAGCCGCCCCCCCAGGCGCTGGCCCACGGGAAGCGGCGTGAAGCGCTCGGCCAGCGACATGCGGTAGGCCACGTAGCGCCAGAACAGGGCCCGCGGATCCCGCTCCAGCAGTGGCGCTTCGGGCTCGTTGTCCAGGACGCCGCCCAGGACCCACCACAGGGCCTGGCTGCTGGGGGGCGGCATGCGCTCGAGCCATGCATCGATGCCGGTCTCCAGCCAGATCCGCAGGGTGCGCTGGACCACCCCTGGCAGCTCCGCCACCCCCGCTAGCAGGGGATGGAGCACGGCTTGTTGGTGTGGGCTCGCTGACTCCCAGAGCACGCGGCAGGTCTGCTGGCTCAGCGGCTCCCCGGCCTCCTCGATCAGCGGGATGAGCAGCGCCAGGCCTTCGGGAAGGACCTCGATCACCCGCTCCGCCTGGGCCAGCCACCAGTCGGCATCGATTCGCGCCGGCACGATCTGGGGAAGCGACCCGGGGTCCAAGGCCTCGCAGTACGCCGCCAGGCTGGAGCCGTGCCGCTCGGCGACGCCGTCTGGGTCCGCCACCCACAACAGGTCCAGGGGCAGGGCATCGGGCTCAGGCACCAACCCGATCAGCTCCCGCGCGATCGCCGAGCCGGCGTCCGTGCCCGCCAGGGGCCGCCACAGGGCCATGAAGTCGTGGGTCCGGCGCGAGGCGAACCAGGCCAGGGTCGGCGCTGGCCAGCAAGCGAGGTCCTGGGGCAGCACCTCGACGGCATCGGCGGGCGCGAGCAGGGTGCTGAAGGCCAGGCGCACGGCCTGGGGGAGGTTCAGTCCTTCGAGCTCCTGGAAGGACTCGCGCTCGGCGCCCCGGAAGCACAGGGTGCCGCCGGGACCCCGGACCTCCCGGCCCTCGGCCACACAGGGCTCGCCCAGGGTAGCCAGCCAGGAGCGGAACGCGGGGGCGAGCCGGCCCAGCACGAGGTCTCGTTGAGACTCGTCCACGTCGCGCAACAGGTCCAGGGCGGCGGGCGGATCCATCCGGTCGATGGCGGGAAAGGCCGCGGCCAACACCCGCTCGTACAGCACCTGGCGTTGCAGCCCCACGTACAGGCTGCCCCCACCGTTCTCGAGCGCCCCCCTGGCCAGGCTGGCCAGGTCGCCCTGGAGGGACGCCGCGAGCTCGGGCACGCCCGGGTGCTCGCCAAGGGCCGTCGCCGGGGCCACGTCGAGCACGTGGAAGCCCTGGTCCATCCACTCGCCCAGCCCTCTGGCCGACCACACCAGGGCCGGCTCGAGCAGGTCGCCGGACAGCCGCAGGGCGGTGCGGGCGATCATCGCAGAGCGCATGCGCTCGGGCTCGTCGCCGAAGCGCAGGGGCAGCAGCTGTGGGGGACCGTCGAGCAGACGCACCAGGTCCAGCGCTGCAGCCAGGTGCTCCCCGCGCTCCCGCTCGGCCCACTCGGCGGTCGCGTTGCGGAACAGCCCGCCCTTCAAGGCGTCCCGCTCCAGGAACGCCAGGATGGCCTCGCCAAAGGCGTCGCCGAGGGCGGTCTGCTCCGACTCGGTGCGCCACCGGACCCGCACCACCGGGTCCCGGCGAAAGGTCGCGTCGACCCCGACCACAAAGGTCACGTCGAGCAGCGCGACGGTGTCCGTGGCCCGCATGAGCAGGACCGGCTCGGTGTTGCGCAGGCTGGGCTCGTCCCAGATCTCCCGGGCCAGGTGCTGGAACAGCTCCGGCGGCCCGTCGTGACTGAAGGTCGGGAAGGCGCCGGGATCCCAGCGCTTGAAGGAGTCGAACTGCCACTCGCTCATTCGTTCAGAACCCGTCCAAGCTGCCGCACAGGTACACCGACGGTAACAGGGCACCGGCCGGCGCCAGTGGCAGGTAGCTCATTCCACCGCCTTTGCGGGGGGCCAGCACGCTGTGCTCGTGGACCAGGTTCATCGCCAGGTAGCGAACCTGGCCTCGTCCTGCGGTCTCCAGGAGCTCGTCCAGGGCTCGGACCACCGGCTGACCCGCGTGGCCGGGTCGCCAGAGCCTCTGGCAAGCCTCCAGGTAGCCCTGGCAGGCCCGGTGCAGGCGCTGGAGCAGGTTGCGCAGAGTCGTCGCGTCCAGCAGCGGATCCAGGGTGCGGCTGATGCCCGTCAGCCGACCCACCAGGCCCGGGTCGGCCGCGGGCAGGTCCCGCAGGCGGAGTCCCAGGGCGAGGGGATGGGTGATGAGGCCCCGCACCTGGGCCAGGGCGGCGGCAGCGGGCCGCGCCGTATCGGGCAAGGGGTCGATCAGTTCCTGCTGCCAGTCAGCGCCGAGCATCGACAGCGTCACCAGGAGCGTCGGCCCTCGCTCGGCCCGAGTGGGCCGCACCACGTCGCGCAGTCTCTGGAGCCAGGCCTGGGCACTGTCCAGGAGCACGTCTTCGCGCAGCACCCGCTGCCGCACGATGTCGTCGTCGGACAGACCGAGCTGTCGTCCGAGCGCCAACAGGTGGGGCGGCGGCAGTCGACGGTGGACCCGGGGCAGGAGCATCCAGTAGGGCAGCATGATCTGGATCAGCCGGCACTCCCTGAGCAGCCCCCGGTCCTCAGCCTCCTGGGCCGCATAGGACCCCCGCTGGGTCTCCAGGCCCTTCCAGTACTCCCCGGGGAAGTCCAACAGGTGCGTCTCCCGCTGGGTCGGCGCCCCGACCAGGTCCGGCAGCGGCAGGTCGTGGCAGGTCATCCAATTCGTGCCGCCCACCTGGGGCAGCCAGGTCCGACCCTGCACCGTCACGGCGGCCGCGGCCACGTCGGGGGTCCAGCCCCAGCCATTCAGGTCGCTGTAGCGCAGGATGCGGGCCTCGCCACTGGCCCAGCCGGACTCTCGGACCCGCAGGGTATTGCACAGGTAGGCCGGCAGCTGCTCCAGCCCATTGGCCAGGAAGTTCCTGTACATCGTCTTGCCCCCGCCCTTGGGGCCCACGAGGGCGACCCGCGGCCTCAGGCCCCGCTTCAGGTCGGTGGCGGTGGCGAGCGCGCTCAACAGGGATCCTGGGCGGCGTGCACGAGCCGGATCACCTGCACCGCCACGCCGTCCTGGGCCTCGCCCTGCCAGTCCAGCTGGGCGAACAGCACGGCGTCCCCGGCGCCCTCGGGCACCAGGCGCCAGCGGTTGGAGCGGCTGCTGTTCAGGGCCAGACAGCTCTTGCGGGTGACCGGCGCGGCGCTCAGCAGGTTCCACTCGTCGCGCAGGGCGTCGACCGGGGCGTCCAGCCGGCCATAGCTGATCACGTAGACCTCATTCCCGCTCAAGCGCCGGCTCAGGCGGTGCTTGGTGGTGATCTGGGCCGAAGGCAGCAAGCGCACCACCAGGGCTCGCTGCAGCGTGTCCCCCCGGGGTCGGACCAGCACCGCGTCCCAGGTGCTCGCGCTGCCGGCCGCGCTGGCGTGGGTCGCAGGGCGAAACACCGCAGCCAGCGGCTCCAAGCCGTGGGTCCGGAGCGCACCGGCGGCGTCCAGGTCCAGGGTGAACACGCCGGGAGTCCCGACGGGATCGAGCCAGGCCAGACCCGCCCGAATGAACGCCTCGTCGCTCATGGCCGTGAAGCGCTCCCCGCAGTCGCCCAGGACCTGGTCGGGATCGGCCTCGGTGAGCAGCGCGGCCTCGATGGCCAGGAAGGGGTTGTCGCAGACGCCGCTGGCTTCGGCCAGGGCCAGCAGCTCCTGGCCGTAGCGCGCCCGGCCCTGGGGATCGAGGGACGCCACGACCCGGCTCAGCCGCCGCCGCAAGCGCTCCTCGACGGCCGCGCTCGCGGCCATGACGTCCTGGTTGTGGCGGGAGCCGTCCAGCGGGCGCTTCAGGTCGTCCCCCGCGGTCTGACGCAGCCGCAGGCTGACCGGGTCGTCCAGGCGCACGGTGCGGGAGACACAACGCGCCAGAGCCAGCCCCAGGCTGCCGTCCCGCGGGCCGAACAGCAGCACCGGCACCCGGGTCAGGGCGTCGGCAGCCCCGTCGTCCTCGAGAACCCGGCAGCCGTCCTGGCCCTTGTCCGACAGCAGCGCCTCGATGCGATCCATGCGCTCCGCGGCCGTCCACGAGACGGTCAGCAGCCCCCAGCCGGTCAGACCCGGGCCCAGGAGCCCCACCCCGACCACCGGGAGCAGCAGTCCGCGGAGCCAGTACCAACGGGTCTCCTCGAGCAGCCAGGCGCGATCGATCCGGGGCTCACGCCAGCGCTGGAGCGGGAGCACGAGCGCCGCCCACCACACCGCCAGCACACCGTGATGGCTCGCAGGCGACCACAGGGCCTGGGCCGCTCCGAGCGCCGCGATGCCTGCCACGCACACCGCCACCCAGGTGTCCAGGGCCTCCTGCTGGAAGGCGTGGCGACGACGCCAGCCCGTGTAGCCAGTGACCCCCAACACCAGCGCCAGCGGCACCCCCACCACCGCCAGGGTCTTGCGAAAGGCCAGGTTGCCCAGGGCCTCGGCCAGGTCCGGGTCCCCGAGACCGACCCCCTGGAGGATCACCAGGGCCAGCACGGCGGCGAGGGTCCGATTCAGCGCGGGATGGGGCGGGAAGAGCGGGCGCGTGCCCAGGTCAGGGACCGGCTCCTGGGGCTCGGGCGACGGGTCATCGACGGTGATGACGTGGTGGGTCGCGCTGACGGGCAGCCCGGTGGCGGTGCGGGGTGGGCCGCGAGGCTCGGGTGGTGCACCGTCCCGCTCGACGGCGCCTGCGCCGTAGGGGTCCGTGCCGTCGTCGCCTGTGCCCGCCATCGGATCTGGCTACCCTCCGGCGCCACCCGACGCCATGTGGTTGACGTGGGAGAACCGACTTTCTATGGTCCCCAGGCATTCCCCCCATCCCGAGGTGTTCCGTGGCGACCTGCGCCAAGTGCGGCCACGACCTGGTGCCCGACAACGCCAGCTTCTGCCCGGAGTGCGGCACCGCGCTGGAGCCCGACCCCGAGGCCGCCGCGTCGGCCCCCACCAAGAAGGCCAACTTCTCCGAGACCATGTGGTTCAAGGAGGGCGGCGAAGAGGCCCAGGAAGCCGGCGAGAGCGGGCCATTGGTCGACAGCGACTTCCAGCTGGAGCGCAGCAAGCTCCAGGACAAGTACGCCCGCGAGCAGATGGACCAGGCGGTCCGCGAGAAGTTCACGCTCGACAAGGACTGATCGCCCGGACCCGGGCGAGCCGGGGCCGGTCAGCTTCGATGATCCGGCCGATCAGTCGTCGCCCCCGGATCCCGGCACGTTCCAGCGCCCCAGCTTGACCCCGGTGATGCCGGTGAGGGTCTGCTCGAGCTCTTCCACCGCGCGCTCCACGACCTGGCGCCGACTCGGGTGGTAGCTGACCGCCAGGCCCAGCAGGTCGAAGTGCTGAACGAGCGGGCGCTCCTGGGCCGTGCGCAGCGCCTGGGCGGCGGCGCCGCAGCTGGCGTAGCGATCGTCGGGGTGCTTGGCCGTGGCGTGGGCGATGAAGTCGATCAGGTCCTCGGGCACGTCGCGGCGGTAGGCCCGTGCGTCGGGAAACGGCGCCTTGAGGTGCTGGCCCAGGAGCTCGCGCACGGTCTCGCCGTAGAACGGGAGCCGGTGGGTGATCAGCTCGAAGGCCATGACCCCGGTGCCGTACAGATCGGCCCGGCCGTCCAGCTCCCAGCCCAGGATCTGCTCCGGTGACATGTAGTAGGGCGTGCCGAGCCGCTGGCCGTGGTCGTCGCCCCTGTTGCCCACCTCGACCGCGATGCCGAAGTCCAGGATCTTGGCCCGCCGATCCGCGGTGAAGAACACGTTGGAGGGCTTGACGTCCCGGTGGAGCATGCCCCGATCGTGGGCGAACTGGAGCGCCTCGCAGACCTCGATCAGGATCTGGCGGATGGTGTCCCACTCCAGCCGGGTGCCGGCGTCGACGAAGTCCTCGACCAGGTTGCCCGTGAGCCGCTCCATCACGATGAAGTGGGTGCCCCAGGCGTGCTCGGTGTCCAGGACCTGGACCACGTGATCGTGGCGCAGGCCGGCCACCAGCTTGGCCTCGGCCCGGAAGCGCTCCACGAAGCCCTCGTTCAGGGCCAGGCTGTGGGACAGCATCTTGAGGGCGACGGGCTGGCCGAGCTCCGGCTGGATGGCCTCGAAGACCGTGGCTGCACCGCCGCTGCCGAGCCGACCGGTCACGCGGTACTTGCCGACCTCGCGGATCGAGTCCGCCTCGAGCAGCCTGCGCCCCACCGCTTCGGTCAGGAAGGCGGCCACCGCGGGGTCCTCTGCCACGACCTGGGCGAAGTCCTCCTGACCCAGGGCCAGGCACACGGCCGGCCCCTGGGCGGTGACCGTCGCCGTGCGGGGGGCCTGGGTGACCAGGGACATCTCCCCGAAGAGGGCCGGTGCGTGCAGCACGGTCTCGAACTGGGCGCTGTCCGGCTGCTGCAGGTGCACCCGGACCGAGCCCTGCTCCAACAGGAACATCTCGTGGCCGTCGTCGCCCTGGTGCAGGATGTCCTGGCCGTCGGCGAAGTGGACCGGCCGCAGCACCTCGTGCAGCTCGTCCAGCGCCACAGGGCCCATGGTCCGGAAGACCGGCAGGCACCGCCACTCCTTGTACGCGTCCGACGCCGCCATCTCGGCTCCTGGGGTGGTCCCGTTGCTATCGTCGCTCGGTGAGCTGGACGATGCGGATCCTACCGGAGCGTGACGGGCCTGGTGTGCAGGCCCTGGCGGTGGAGATCGACCCGCGCCGGCACACGGTGACCTTGGTGTGGCGGACCCTGGGGCTCGGCGACGCCGAGGTGGGGAGCCGGGCGCTGTACCGGGGCTTCATCGAGGAGCCGGGCGAGCCCGATGCGGCCCTGCCGTGGCTGGAGGGGCCCGAGGCCCAGGCGCTGCTCGCGCGGGTCGCCCAGGGCTACCGGGGCAGCACTACCTGGAGTGGGGATCCGGTCGGGACGTGGACCGAGGAAGCATGGGGGGCGGCGGAGCGGGTTGTGGAGAGGGTCCGGGGGGTGATGGGCTGAGGGTCGGGGGACGGGGTCAGAGGGGCCCAGGCACCACCAGCTCCAGGTCCAGGAAGTACCCCCGAAAGAAGCCGTGGTCGCGTGTGAGCAGGCGATCTGCCCGCGCTCCCGCGTGGGCGCCGATCAGGAAGTCTGCGGCGACCCGGGAGCGGGTTCCGCCCGCCGCGCGGTACGCCCGCCACAAGTCTCCGGCACGGATCGAGGCGCCTTCGTCCAGGGGGTCGAAGCCGATCCCGAGGGTCCGGAGCGCCTGGGCACCCTGGTCTTGGGGAAAGGCCGCGCAGATCTCGGCCCAGACCGCTTCACAGGCGACCAAGGCGCCGTCCGCCATGGCCTGGCGCAGGGCGGTGGCAGAGGCCTGGCCGTGCTCGGGATCCGCCAGGTACACGTCCAGCAAGACCGACGTGTCGACTGCCGTGATCAACCGGGGTCCCGCAGCTCGCGCAGGACATCGTCGGACCGGCGCCCGTCCCGCAAGAGCCCGAAGGCCGCGTCCACGGGATCTCGCACCATGACCTTGGACACGATCAAGGTGCCGTCCACTTGGCGGAACGAGAGCACCGTGCCCTGGGAGATGCCCAGTCGCTCTCGCAGGGACTTGGGAATGGTGACCTGGCCCTTGCTGGTCACGGTTGCGTTCTTGGAGCCCATGTAAGAAATCCTACCCGAGCAGTAAGGAAATCGCTACTCCGCGGCGCCGACCGCTCCGGTCAGTCCAGATCGGCCCAGTCCTGGCCCATCACGTTCAGGCTGGTGTCCGGAGGCACCCCGATCTCGCTCATGATCTCGGTGATCGCGCGGCGCTCCTGGACATGCACAGGGAACAGGCCGAACAACCCGCCGGCCGCGTGGGCCACGTCTTCGCACAGGTCGACCAGGTCGGCGACCTCGGCCATCTGGATCTCGGCTCCGAGGCCCCGATGCTTGTGGGCCAGGGCGACCAGGAGCTGCCGACCCCGGGTGAAGAAGCGGTCCCCAGGCCGCTCGGTGAGCCACCGCTTGAGCACGTCGCCCGCCCGGCCCTCTGCACAGCCGTACCGCGCCGCGGTGCCTTCGATGATCCGGCGCTCGGCGGGCTGGATCTTGCCGTCGGCCCATGCCACCTGGACCAGCGGGAGAAAGGTCAGCACCCGGTAGCTGTCCCTGTCCACGCCCAAACGGCCCAGCCCCAGGATGATCTCCGCATCGGTCATGGCGATTCCCCGCTTCTGGGGCCCGCCTTAGCACGTCAGGCTTCCGTGGAATCCAAAACGGCCTGGAATCTCCAGCCCCAGCCTCTGCGCCAGCTCCGAGAGGTCCTGAGGCAGGGGCGCCTGGAGCAAGCAGGGCTCCGGGCCCGCCCCCAGGGTGACGCGCCAGGCATGCAGCGCCTGGCGGGGGTGCGCCGTGCATGGCGGCGAGCGGTACCACTCCTCTCCAACCAGGGCATGACCCAGGTGGGCCAGGTGGATGCGGAGCTGGTGCGTGCGACCGGTGAACAGGTTGGCCTGGACCAGGGCGTGGGCCGGGCCGCGAGCCACGACCTCAAAGGCGCTCCGGGCGGCGCGACCCTTGGGTGAGACCCCCAGGCTGCGGTCGTCGACAGGTCCGATGGCAGCGTCGCACTCCCGGGTCTGCCAGGCGG
>Ga0209992_10002259_pt1 | contig 18068 bp, 15 predicted proteins | sample 2SBtaG_2_FD_182564 | JGI IMG/M metagenome (GOLD analysis project Ga0209992, IMG submission 182564) | Deep subsurface microbial communities from Kolumbo volcano to uncover new lineages of life (NeLLi) - 2SBTROV12_ACTIVE470 metaG (SPAdes)... | ecosystem: Environmental > Aquatic > Marine >... | reverse complement strand
TGTAGTAATTTTAAAGTGCCATCACTTTGTAATAACATTTGCATTCTATTATTGCTATCTGTAAATACTGAAAAAAAATAATGTCCATCACCACTACTTAAATTTGCTATTTTAAACCAAAAAGAAAGAGTACCTTTATCGTCATGTGTTGGACTAGCACTTTGGTCTTTTACTAAACTTGGACTATCTCCTCTATTAAACCTACAAGAGTTGGCTACTTCGTAAGCACCACCTAAAGCTGAAGCTACGTTACCTGATAAAATTAAAGGCATTAACTCTCCAATGTTGGTAGTTCGCCTAATGGTCTAGTAACTGAACCATCCTCTTGCTCTGTATAAGTATATAAAGTTTCAAGAGCTGGAGTATCAGCAGCGTTTGTAATTGCTGTTTCTTGTTCAGCAGCTTTAGTTCTAACTGCTGCTCTATGAGTTGTGATTGCACTTGGTACTGCCGTTCCAGCATCTGCTTTTCTAGTTATGTACCAATCTGTATCTTGTAATATTCCAGCAGCTTGTGCTTTTACATTTCTAATTAAAACTGTTTTTAATCCTTCAACAGCAACATCTCCTACATCTTTACCATCTGGTATTTTACCATCTGTTTTATCTTGTGATGTCCATAAAGTATCTGCGTGTGCTTTAGCTGTAGCTGTTCCATAACTTGCCGTAATTTTTCCACCAGCAAAAGCAAATGATTGATTAGTATTGATATACCATTGCTCATCCTTTTTATTTGTATTATCAAATTCTACTTCATAAATACCTTTAGCTTCTAGTTCAGACTTGCTCCATAATTCAAATATTTTTCTTGAATAACGAACATTGTCAATAACCATACCTTTTGGATTGTTTATTAATTTTGTAATTGATCCTGATTCTACTAATCCCCACATATTATCTCCTATTAACTTTCACTTAAATTCATTGTTCTACCAACTTCTTGCCAAACAGCTCCGTTGTATCTAAAGATGTGAATATCGGTTTTTGCATCTGTGGCTGTTTCAGTTGGTTCTGTACTTGCTGCAAATTCAAAAACGGTGTTCCAACCGATTGTATGACTTCCATTGTAATTAATTTCTAAACAGATAAATGCTCCTTCAACTGCATTACTTGGTGCAGAGAAAGTAGTATTTTCTGTTGTGATATGATAAGCATTTGGTTTAGCAGAAGCATCCCAAGCGACAGCATTTGATGATGAAGTAATTGCTTGTTGAGTTACATTAGCTGCATTAAAAGTAAGTACACCAGCACTACTGCCTTCAATCCAAGTTGTAGTTGTTGAACCATCATTACCAGCAATTTTTAATTGTCTTGATCCAGTAGCTGATCCAGCATCAACACTTCCAATAGTTACATTTCCAGAACCAGTTGTAATATTATCGCCACTGTCTACTCCCATAAAAATATTATATGTTCCAGTAGAAATACCCTCGCCAGCTTCTTTTCCAATAGCTGTATTATTAGCTCCAGATTGATTAGTTACTCCTTTTAAAGCGGCTGATCCAACTGCTGTATTAAAATGTCCAGTTAATCCATAAAGAGCATTATTTCCAATTGCCACAGTTTGTTTTACATTTCCTTGATGTATAACATTATCGCCAATTCCTACATTTAGACTTTGAGTGCTAACACCATGTCCAGAATTTCTACCTATATAAATACCATAACCACCAGTACTTACATTTTCTGCCGCATTATGACCCATACCAACATTGTAATCGCCTGATGTTATAGATTCTAATACATCAGTTCCAACACCAACATTACCAATAGCATCATTTAAAGTTCCGGTTGTTGTAGTTCCTAATAATAAACCATCAGTAAAATCAGTTCCTCCTTCTTTAAATGTTACTGTTGTTCCATCAACTCCAGAATAACCAAAGTGAACTCCAACTCCATCTGTATTTGAAAATGAACCATTTGATACAACATGAGTTACTGGAACTTTAGTATAACCACTTGCATCTGTTACAGCGCCACTAACTTTAAAAATTGCATAAGTTGATGCAGTTCCTTCTTTAGTTATAGTTACAATTCCTCTTGCTGTTGAGTTAGATACATCATCCCAAGATTGAACATAACCAGATATGTCAGCCGAAGCATCGTCTACATCATCTACATATAAGATTGAAACTGAACCAACAGTACCATGATTAAAAGCAATTTTTCCCGCACCTGGATCAGCATCAGAAGTTGATGAACTCCAAGTCATTGAAAGTTGAGAGTTAGTTCCACTTGCTCCCGTACTTCCCGTTGACCCCGTGCTTCCAGTAGAACCAGTTGAACCAGTATCGCCTTTTAAACCAGTTCTTGTGTAGTGTACTGATAATTCATCGGCTGCTGAAAAAGTATTATTAGATGCAAGATGAGCAACTGTAATTTTGTTATAGCCGCTTTCATCAGAGACAGCAGCGGTAATTTTAAATCTTGCATAAGTTGAGCTATCATTAATATCTACTATGTGTAAAAATCCTTTAATTGTAGAAGTTGATCCACCCCAACTTTGAACATCTGTAGCTGTACTAGCACCATTAGCATCAGCATCATCAATATAAATTTCTGTAGCAGATGCGTAAGTTCCATTGTTAAAAGCGATCTCTCCAGCTCCAGGATCGGCATCGCTAGTTCCAGTATCAAATTTATAATAATAACCAGGTATAGCTCCATCTTCTCCACTAGGCACAAAAGATAAAAATACCTTATCATTATTTGCTATACTTCCAGAGCCATCAATATAAGTTAAAGCTAATTTAGTATAACCAGATGCGTCAGTAACAGCTCCTGAAATTTTCCAGACGTGCCATACATCTAATGTATTAGATTTTGTAACTCTTATTCTTCCTCTGTTAGTCGCATTGCCAGTTACGTCATCAAAAGATTGCACCCAAGCAGAAACATCAGTTCCATTAGCTTCGTTGTCATCCACATAAGCAATGGTTGCAGATGAAAGAGTTGCGTTATTAAATCTTATAAATCCACTTCCTGGATCTGCATCACTTGTAGTTGTTGAATAAGTAAATTGTGCGTTATCTCCACCCGCTGGTAAGAAATCTGAAACTGTTGTTAAATTACCATCGCTGTCAAATCCTAAAGTTTTACTAGCTCTGTCTGTTGCAGATGTAGTAAATTCAGCTGAAGTAATAGTATTTGTTCTTGAAACTTTAAATGATCTATCTAATTCTTCTTGCAGCTCTTGTGTCTGCATATTAAGTTTATCAAGAGCATCTTCATGCGTTTCAGCTGGGAATGGATCGTTTGCTACATAATCTGTTTCTTGTGTTAAAGCTGTGTTTCTTAAAAGAACTAAAGTAGTTCCACTTGCTGGAGCCGTAACCATAGTTACAGTTCCACCACTAGCTCCGTTATCAGAAATACCATAATTAGTAGAACCAGAACCTTCAGATTTAACTGTTTCAGTTCCAGTAGCCGATCTTTCAATTACTGTTATTTCAGATGTAGAATTAATAGGAAATGTATAAGCAAACTCTGTAGTAGAGCCATTACCCGAATAACTATTTTTAATTGTTGTTGTTGTTACTGTCATAATTTTTATAAGTTGTTGTGAGAAATGTATTTTGTAGGCGTTATAATCCTACTATATGTTTCTCTATATTTAAAAATGTCTATACTGTCTATCCTTTTTTATGGGGTTAAAAAATATTTTGATCCTTGATTTTTATAGGTTTTTCTCCTCATCCGTCTAAAGAAACCAGGATCTAACATTTCCTTGACTTGATACCCAATAAGGTAATCGTAAATAGCTTTTGTATAAAATAAGTTTAAAAATGGTGTATTGCTTTCAAGTATTTCGTAGTTCTTTTTAGCAAACTTTTTAGGATTTCCTCTACCTAAATCTCCTAAAGATCTTAAAAATTTAGAAAAATCTCCTACAGTTGGTCCCATAATAGTTTCTTGTAAAGAACCACCATAACCATTTTTTAATTCTGAATATAAAAAATCTCCATAAATACCTAATCCACCACCTTGAACAAATGCTGCCATCCAATTTTTGCCATCTTTTATATCTCTTGGAGATTTACCTCTTAAAGCATCTTTGGCTGTCATTGCTATATAACCCATCATGGTTCCAAATATAATTGTGCTAGTTACTCCAAATGCTCCAGCTCTTAATTTGTTCTCCCCTGGTCCATAACCCCTTAACTCTCTACCAATTACCTTCATCCAGATTGAAGTAGGAAAACTTTTGAATTGAGTAAATAATCTCATTAACTCCCCTTCCCAAGTTCCTCTTTTCCAACCTCTATTTAATGTAGCTCTAACTGCGGCATCTGGTTCTGGTGTGCCGTGCATAGCTCTATCTATTAAAAGATTACGATAACTTAATTGTAAATCCATTTTAAAATTATCAGCTTCTCTTTTTGAGACTTTTCTACCTAAATATGAACTAATACTTTCGTTAGATATTTCATCTATTTTTTCAGCCGTCATATATGTTTTACCATCTGCTTCTAAAGATGAAACAGATCTTAACATATCCCATTTACCACCATCTATTCTGTATAAAGTTAAAAGGTTTCTTTCTCTGTTAGCAAGTTTATCAAAACTAACGCCTTTTTTCATTCCATACATTCTAGCAACACCAACTGTCATTGCTGATTTTAAATTTGAAACCCAATAGTTCAAAGCATTCATTCTGTAAAATAAAGATGATAAAGATGCAAACTTACCAGTCATATCTCCACGCATTGACATCTTTTGGTTCATAGTACCTATAACAGAATTACTCATCACACCTAAAACGTCTAACGCTTCTTTGTTTCTACTTACTCCAGTAAGTTGACCCAATGCTTCTTTTAAACCAGTAAATAATCCTCTACCTTGGTAATTTGTTTCTGTCATGTATGTTGCAAGATCAGCAACAGATGAAATAGTTGCAAATCCTAATTTACCAGTTCCTTGAAAAAATCTTACCGCCATACCAACTTTTGCACCTATTTCATTTTCTATTGAATAAACAGAGCCATCTATTTCGGCAAATTCTTTATTAAATTTAGAAGCGTTTAAATCTCTAGCAATGTCTGGATTAATTTTAGCATAATGTACTTGTAATATTCTTAATATTCTTTCAAAGTTAGCTTTAGGTTTTGTGCCTAATCTATTCATCATGGCAATATTTCTTGATGCTAATTGAATACCATGCACCATGCTTTCTCTTAACTTACCAGAACCAAATTTTTGATCGTATCTAAATCGTGCATCAGCATCTTTAAAATGTAAAACTCTGTTATGACTTAATTTTTTAGCCAAACTAGAAGAACCATAAATATTATCTAATCCCTCTGATTTAAAAAAAACACCCGATCTTAATTTTGTATAAATTTCGTCTAATATTTCATCTACATTTTTAGCTTCTGGAAAAGTTCTTTCCATATCCAATTCAGTTTTAATATATTCTCTCCAAGCTCTTTGATGTACTCGCCAATCCGTTTCAGTTCGACCAGCAGCACCAATCATTTTATCTGCATCGTGAAACATCCTAATAATCCAATCATCTAATATACCAATGTTAGCACCTAAATTATTTAATTGTGTTCTTAATATTTCATTATGTTTTTTTATAACGTCTGCAAGTGCTTTTGCTTGTTTAACTCCAGTATTAACACCAGATAGTTCTCTATAAACTTCAAGATCCATTTTACCATCTGAAAAAACATCAACAACATCAGCTTTTTCTAAATCAGTAAAAAAGTTTCTCATATAAACTTCTTCTAAAGCTGTTTGCTCATTACCAACCGATCTTCTTGAACCAACTCCAAAATCTTCAATACCAACTAATAAAGCTCTTATTCCTTTAACTGGATTTTTAGCAAAATTTTCAATAATATTATTTGCTTCTTCAATACTCTTAATAGTATCGTTTGCTAAATTTCTTTTATTTTGTGCTTGTTCTAATTCAATTTCATCAATTACTTTTTGTGCAATTTTAGTATCATTTATATCAACTTCTTTAGCAGCTTTAGATATTGCAAGATTTGATTTTACTTTTGTTAAAACTTCATTAATTTCATCATCAGTTAATAAGTCTTTAACTACTCTTTTAACTTCTGTTAAACATTTATCTATTGCCATTATGATCTCCTAAAGACACAGTTTGCACCCGCTTTAATTGCATCTCTAATTTTAGTTTTGTTTTTTATTTTATTATCAATTTCTTCAATAGCTTTATTATTAGCTGCAACATCATCGCTGATTGCTTTATTATCTAATTGTTTTTCCATATCTTTAGCTCTTAAAGATAAGTTTTCAGCTTCAACCTCTTCCATTTGAACAGTTCTATTTTCTTGAACAGGATCTACTCTGTTTGGATTAACATCTAAATTATCATTAGATAATTGAGTATTTTTAATCCTACTAACAACTTTATTTTGATTAACAATCTTTTCAACATTAGCTTTTTCTTTTGCTTCTAAATCTCTTAATTTACTTTTTAAATCTTTAATTTTTTTTAAACTACCAATATATTTTAATTTTCTTTTTGGATCTAATTTTTCTAATACAGCTATTTTAGATTTTAATTCATTTTTATCTTTAAATATTTTTTCATTTTCTGCATTTAATTTTTTTCTTTCTTCAATTAAAGATCTTTTTAAATTAGCTTTTTCTAAATCTATTTGAATTAAAGTATCGTTATTTAATCTACTTGTATTAATAACTTCTCCAGTATTAACTCTTTCGTTGTTTAATACCTTCGTCATTGTATGACGCATTAAATCATCGTGCATTTTAGGATGAGCTTTAGCAAGTCTTTGATATATATTTGCCTTACCCGTTTTAGCAGCAATAACATCTCCAATTTTTCCAATACCAGTATGTAATCCACCACCTAAAATAGAACCAAAACCAATATTTAAAAAAGCATCGTATTGATCGTAGTCTGATTGTTCTTTTTTAGCTTGTGCATATACAATCGGTTCAACCAAAGCATTACCAACTGCACCTTCTATAAAACCTTTAGATAATCTTGCTCTTGTTGCGCCTAGTCTTGCAACTAAACTTGCAAATCTAGCTTCTCTAACTACAGGAATAAATGCAGATGCTATGTTTATTGGATCAGCAAAAGATGTAACTAAACCCGCACCAAGATAAACACTTTTAGCAGCTATACTTTGTGGTCCACGAGATAATATTTGTTGTCTTTTTAATTCAATGTTTTTTCTATCTACAATGTAATCAACAACACCTTCTCTAGTATCTTTATCAAAAAATAAACCAAGGTGTGCATATTTGGCATTTAATTCTGCTTTAGGAATTACTTTATCACTTACACTCATTGCGTCTTGCATTTCAAATGTACGAAATAAAGATGATGATGGGTTAAAATCCCACGCTTGCGCTGATGAAGTTTTAACAGCATCCCATAATCCAACTGTTGCTGTATTAGCGGCAGTTCCGATTTTATAATCGGGAGTAGAAAATGTTTTAAATCCTGTGTTTAGCATTAGTTATTAAATTTTTCTGAACCAGGGTAATTTACTGGATAACCTTTTAATCTATCATCAGTAAAATCAAGATCAGAGTATTCGTATTTATCCCCTGTTATTGGTAATAGAGTTTCATTATTTAAAAATAATAATTCTAATTTATTTCCAGCTTTATCCATAACTGGAATTGGCTCTCCACCATTACGAGTTACATATAATAATAATCCGTCTCCTTTAGGATTAAGATACCAAGCTCCATTATCCTTAATATCATTAACCATAGTTTTTTGGGTATCTTCTGGAGACATATCTTCAACCAACACTCCATAATGAGAAAAATCTATTTTGTTTAAATAATCTGTTTCTTGAATGCTATCGTTAATAAAATCTACTTTAGCTTTTATATCTTGTTGATTAACTGGTGTGCCATTAACATCTTTTGGTATCCAATAAGTATCTTCAAATTGATAATCACTTTCAAATTGTTCAACAATTTCTTGTGCAGCAGTTTCTTTATCTTTATTCTCATCAAACATTTTGTAAAGAACTGCGCTATATAAGCCATCCGTAATAGAATTAATATGCGATGCTTGACTAACTGAACCAATAGGTTGAGCATTAACAACTTCTGAATATGTGCTTTCTAATTCCTGTCTTATTTCAAATTTAATAGTATTAAGATCGGCTTTTTTTAAATCCGTCTTTTGCATAATATTTGTTTCTAAACTTTCAACATCGGTAGATAATGAAATGGATTTTTTTAAATCTTCACTATTAGTTGCCATCATTATCATTGATCCTGGTGGCATTTTTTTATCTACTAAATGGTTAAATACATCTTGCATTTTATTGCCATACAAACCTTTTAAACTTTCTAAATAATTTATTTGTTCGTTAGGATCTTTTAATGCTTTAAAAGTATTAACAATATTATTTGCTTCAACATCAGTTATGTATTTTCTTAAAGCTGGTGGAACACCTTTTTCTTCATAAATTTCATCTAATAAAGCACTTCTCTCTGTAGTTAATTCTACAACTCTATCGGTATTATCAGATGCAAGAGCTGTTTTAATTTCTTTATCTATTATTTGTAAATCTTCATCATATTTAATATAATACCCAGCCGCATCTTTTTGAATTTCATTTCTTTTCTCTGATTTTAAATTTTCTAAAACTTTAACGGCTTTTTCTTTGTATTTAATTGCATCGCCTTTAACTTCAATATTATTAATAATATTATCTTCTTCTCCATAATTGGAATTAGTAATAAGTTGAGAATTTTCTCTTACAATTTCATTAATGCTTAATTGTTCATTAACTAAATCATATTTATCAGTACCAATAAAAGCAGATAATAATTTTTCTTTAGTATATTTTGCTGGTTCTCCCTTTTTAGCGTTTTCGTAATCTTCTACAATATAAGTTCCAGCTTTAGCCATAGCTGCATTTTTAGCTCTATTCTCTAATTGTAATCTTTTTTCTGATGATAAATTTTTATAATGTGAAAAACCATCTTTGCCTTTTGATTTAATTTTATCATAAGTATCTATTGCATCTTTTTCTAAATCTGCACTAAACTCTAATACATCAATATCTTCGTATGTTTGAAATTCAATTAATTTAGCTTTGTCGCCAAACAGATTTTTAAACTCTTTACTTGCAAATTTATTTTTTAAATTTTCTAAAGCTATTGTATGTTGAGGAGAACCTTTAATAGCAGTAGCGGCAGTATATTTATCTGGCTCCATAGATTTTAATTCAATAACTTTAGATTCGTTAAGAAATGCTCTATAAGAATTTATTTTAACTGAATTTTTATCTGAAATACCCAACCTAGTCATTTCATTATTAAATAATTTTTTTGCAAAAATTCCTTTTAAATCTGGTTCAAGTAAAGATTTAACTTTGCTAAATTCATTATCGTAATATATTTGAGCTTCATCTATGTTAGTCATGTTGCCAGCTTTTTCTTTAGCCATACCTAAACCTTCAACAATAACATTTCCATTTTTATCTTTAATTCCATTAATAGCTTTATCTTTTGCTTCTAATGCTGAATTACGAGATTTTCTTTCTTCAAGTTTTACATAAAGTTTTTCGCCAGCAGCCATCATATTACCAAAAGCTCTGCCAGGAGCGGCAGCAGTATCTAATGATATTTTCATACCAGGAGTTGATGCTCTTTCCTTAACTTCAGTTGTTGGTCTAATTTGTGTTTGATATATTTTTATTGCCATGTTTCTCCTATACGAACATTCCAGCAGTTGATAATAAACTTTGTCCAGCTTGGTAGTAAGATACTTTTCTTGCAACAGCACCTCTGTATCTTTCTATATTTGCTTCTGCTCTTTGATTTATTGCTTCGTTGTATTTTTGATCTCTAGCAACTTCAGCATTATATTTCATCATGTCTCTGTCTCTTTCTAAATTTAATTCATTCTCCATTAAAGTTTCTAAAACAGAACCAGAATAAGCAACGCCAGATGTTGCATAATTTGTAACGATTTGACCCCTTAATTTTTCTGCGTTATCGTTAAATCTTGGTAAATCAAATTTGGTATAAACAGCATAACCAGCTTTTGCTTCTTGTTCTTTAATCTGTGCATCTCTTTCCATAAGAGCTGCATTATAATTTGCTGCTGCTTGTGCAGCTTTACCACCAATTAATGCACCAAAAAAACTCATACTATAATCCTCGCAAATCTATAAAAGTCTGATCCGTCTGGACCATAACCTTTCATTAAACCTTCTTCTTTTAAACCTAACCACTTAGCAAAACGAATTGCTATATCGCAATCTGCTTTAACGCTAGTTTGTAATCTTTTAATTAAATTATTTTTTATCATCATGTCAGTTCTTTGCTTCATAACTCTTGCAAACGTTATTGGATAGTTATTTATTTCTTCTGTTGCCAAGACCCACCCTTCGGCAACGCCATCCCAGAGTGGAAACACTCCTCCAGCCGCTATAGGTTTATTGTTGACAATACCCGTGAACGACATCCCAACTTCTTTTAAAAAATAACCATACTTTTTATGTTCTGGTCTTAATTCTAAAAACTTACTATTTAAGGGTTGACTTAAAATGTAATGTGCGTGTTCATTTTCAAAAGGAATTATCTCAACTTTAGACACTTTCTGTCTCCAATCTTGGATATATTCCTAGGATCGTCATAGGTAATGCTTGTGGTTGTTGGATATAAACTAATCCTTCAGTTCCATATCCGGTATCAAATTCAACAGATTTATCTCCAGTAAATAATGGAATGGGTAAATCCATAGGAGATCCACTAGATCTGAAATCTATAGAAGTTAGATTGGCAGCATTGGGTCCAACGCTTGCGCCAACTGTATTTTGAAATCTAACTGATAAGTCGTAAATTCTTTTAGTTTTAGTTTGAGTTGTTTCTGTATAACCTTCATCTAATCTCATAGTTTGTAAATCAGATGAATATAACAATCCAACTTTAGCTTGTTCAGTAGCATTCGTTATTGAAATAACTCCGCTTGAAACTGTTTTTGAGTTTTGTGTTGAACCTTCGCCAATAATATCAACTACTTCTCCTTCTAAATGATCTAAACCAGAAAGACTTGATGTTAAATCTCCCGTATAACTTAAACCACTATCTAAATAATGAAATGCAGTTAAATCTTCATTGAAATCAAATGGTGTAAAATATTCTACATATCTTCTTACAGCACCATTAATCCATCTTTTAACAATAACCCAAACTTGATCTTCATCCGCATCGCCATCAATTACAGCTACACTTTCTACTTTAGCATGAGTTAAAATATTATCTGTTTGCTCTGATGTATGAGCTGAAGTTAAACTAACAACAGTAGATAAAGTTTTATCCGAATAAAGTTTAAATTGATTGTCGTCTATTTTTTCAATGTAGTATTTTGTATTTTCAGACAAACCACCAATAGCAGTTCCCGTGTTATCATAATAAAAAATATCCCCAGTAGTAAAACCATGAGAAGCTGAATAAATAAAATTAGATGAAATATTAACACCTTGATAAATGTATTGAGTTGTGTCTGAACTAGGAGCAGATGTAAAAGATATGGCAGTTCCCGCAGTAGCGTTAGATGCGGTTGTTGCTAATTTGATTGTATTACTATCAGATGCGATAGCAAAATATAATGTTGAATTATTTAAACCACCAATCGCATTACTAGCTGCATAATAATAAACTGGATCACCAGTAGATAATCCGTGTGATGTTAAAGTTATGGTGTTGTTAGTTGTGTTAACTATTGTTGTATTTGATGTAAAAGAAATTTGTTGATGAATAATGTTTTTTGTTGTGTCTGATTTACCACCAATAATATGTCTGTGCCAGGCAACAACATTTTCTAATCTATTATAAGTTAAACCAGATAATACTCCATCTGTTCTAACTCCCCAAACAACAGAATATGGCTCTTGTTGATAATCCATTTGCACAACGCCACTTTCTGTTATATGATCCGCCAAAATTGTTAAGTCTGGTGCAACATAGCCATCAGTATCAAAGTTATAAGCAAGCTCTCTCACTTTCCTTTTAGCACGTTGTAAGAAAATAGTTGCGTTACCAATAGATAAAGCATCCACTCCCGCTGAACCATAGTTTGATTGTTTTCTAATATTTATATTTGTTGGAGTAATAGCATCTTGTGAAGAACCAGAGCTAACTGCATATTCGCCACCGGTTGTCATACAAATTAAAGTTCTTGTTGCTTTTAAAGATTTAATCGCATTAACTTGATTTGATGCAATAGTATAAACCATAGCATCGTCAGCATCTGTACCAGATGTCATATTCTCATAATCTCCAGATTTTGAGAAAAACATAGTTTGTGGTTGATCGGTTGTTGCAGCAAATACTAATCTTTGTTCAAAGAAAGAAACGCAAGAAGGATGACCCGTGGTATCTGAAAAGGAACCAAGTTGAAAAGATGCCGTGGCATCGGTATTGGTAAAAGCATCTGTAATTGTGCAGACTACAACTGTAGTATTTGTTCTAGCTGTAATCTTTGCTTCGCCACCATTAAATTTTATTATTCTTCCAACATCTGTAGTTTGAAATCCTGTACCACCATTAATACCAACTATAGCACTAGCTGTAATATTAACACCCGTTCCCGTACCTGATGATGCTGGAGTTAAAGTAGTTGCCGTAGTATTGGCATCCATATAGGGTCCCTTAGTTCCAAAATCTACTTCTGTTAATGTCCAGGAAGTATGACCGGTTCTTGAAAGTTTCATTACTTCGTGAGAGTTGTGGCAGATATACATAACGTCTGCTGATTGTGCGAATTTTAAATCGAAAAGTTGAGCTGTCGTATATTCAGTTGTTATTTGATAAATTTTATTGGCAATTCCACCAGATGAATAAGATGTGTAGCCAGATGAATTAATGTCATTACCATCAACGTCTTGTAATTCAAAAGTGTTAGTAGTTTTATCTGCAACTTTAAATGTTTTACCATTTACTTCCGTCATACCTACAACACCAGAAATATTTACAAAATCTCCATTAGAATAACCATGTGAACTAGATGTAATTACGGCTGGATTAGCAGAAGTTATTGCAGTAATAGTTTTATTGCCTTCTGTAATTTGTCCGTTGTCTTTAAAGAAACGAATATATTGATTACCAAATTCTAAAACGTAAGTTTGTTCAGTTGAAAATGAAAATGGAATTAATCTTGTTGAATTAGCAGATGTTTTAATTTCAGATACAAAATAAGTACCTGGTCGTCTCGTTACTGGACCATGTGGTAATACAACAAAATTTTCAATGTTGCTTGCGCCATTAAAGTATTTGGCAAAATCTGTTCTACCCTCCATAGAGGATGAAAGCTCCCCAGCCGTAAAGCTCGGTATGCTTAAAAGTTGTTTAGGCATATTTAGTATCTACTTGTTATAAAATCTTCAGTTATTATTTGATCTGTTGGTCCAACACTAGGATCAGTATTGTAACCTTCACTTGCGTCTGTATGTCTTGCTTCAGATAATTTTGCTTGGTATTTTTCTGCCATAAGTTTTGCAACTTGTAAATTAGATGTTATGGCATAAGCTATATCTTGTGCTAAACAAGCTGATATAGTTTCTCTTAACAAAATATCTAATTGGTTGACATCTGATTCCATGGCTAAATAAATTAAATAAACTTCACTTTCGCCTATTAATAATTTTCTACCTTCAATTTTGTAATCTGAATTGTAATCTTTAATTTGTAAAACACGCAAGCAATCCGATGGTAAAGTATATTGATAAGCAAAACCCCAAGCTGGAGTATCGCTGTCTTGCGCTAATTGAACTCTCTTAACTAAACAATTCCAAGGATGAGATCTATAAACCGCATCTCTAACTGTTTCATATCTTTCGTTGCATATTCTTGCATTTTTAGAATTTTCAGTAAGAGCTGTTATTGAACTTGCTCCTAATTGGTTTAACGCACTATTACATATCTGAACCACAGATGCCATCTATTTCCATCCTTTTTTCATAGCAGTATATGCTTTTTTAGAAACTGTTGATTTTGATTTTGGTCTTGAAGTTCCAGCTCTACGTCTTTTGTTAATGTTTGCTACTAATGAGTTTTTTTTGTAAGCCATGTTATTCCTTTTTAATTATATATTTTCTTCTTAACTTTCTTGGTTTAACCAAAGCAAATATTTCTGCTTCTGTTAATTCTTGTTTCGTATCAAAACCATAATGATACTTATTATCGTTTTTAAATCTGTCTACCAAAACATATCTATAAATATAATTTCCACTTTTAAAATGTAAGACAAGTTTTGGTTTATCTAACTTTTTTGTCATTGCATCCTAGGCGGGTTCCACTCTCGCTTTCCCCGCCTAAAATTCTTTTTTTCTAGTTTACAACGTAGTGTATGCAGAACGACATATCGCCTTCAGTTCCACCCGCAGCAGCCATAGTAGCCGCTATGTAGTAGAAACCTCCAGGATCTGAACTTGCTCCAGCCATTTCCCACATTGCTTTACCAGCAGTGTTAATGTCAGCAGCTTCGTGTCTTACATCTGCTATTGCAGCAGCATCAGCTACCGCACTTGCAAAGTAATCTTCGTCTACTACTGTTCCATTGCTTTGATAAATTCCAACATTGAAAGTACATGAACCGCCAAATGTATCTGATCCTACCCATATTTGAGGTACAATCGCATTACTTGGTATCGGTGCAAGCATAACAATATCGTCATCATCACTATCGCCAGCTGCTACAACTATAGTGCCTTGTGCAACACGAAGAACTCCGTGTAAAAGACCACTATCTGTAAGAACTGGTGGCGTAGCTTCAAAATTTGCTACTAAGTCTGAGTTTTTAGTTCCCATTGTGATTTTCTCCTATTCTATTAATTATGCTTCATGACAAGGAATTTGAACAACTTTTTCTTCTTCCATTCTTACTGCACCCAAAGACATACCGTAGTACACTTGAGTTGAATAAGATTTGTCAGCTCTTTCAGAAATTTTTGCAGAAATATCCTTACCAATACCTAATTTAATAGCATCTTCAGTATATGCAAAAACTAATCTGTCAGTAGTGTTAGTTGCATCCTTGTTCAATCTAGTTGACATTATAAACTCAAATCCTAAGTAGGAATTAATAGCTCCAGTTGCTAAAGCACGAACTACGTTGTAATCCGAACTTGTAACTTGAGTTGTTCCTAATAGATCTGATATTTGTTGTGGTCCGCAAACAATGTATCTCTTCAATGAAGGGTCAACATCGTTATCATCTAAGATTTTCTTCGCAGCCAAAAGTTTAGCAATAGTCAAACCATCTGATTGGTCTGAAGTTGCTGTTTTTTGTCCAGAAGGTAAAGCTGTAGATGTACCACCAGCTACACCAGTATTCGCAGAAGCGTTGAATGCTGTAATAATAACATCATCCATTGCTCTGTTCATAGCTGCCGCAGCCGCTCTAGCGTATGAGCTAGTTGGGTCTACAAGCATTCTAACTTTGTCAACATCGTCAACTAAGTCTGCCCACTCGTAGTCAGCCAAGCTCAATCTTCTTCTGCTATGAGGAGTGTCTATCTGAGGTGTATCGCCATGTCTGCTCGTTCTTAATTGAGCAGCTGTAACTCCGACTTGATCGAAGAAAGCGTTTTTCCCAGTAACTTTTTCCACATCAACAGAACCTCTTAATTTACTTCCCATTTGTTGAGAAAGCATAGCAACATTAGAGCTATACTGCTCAACGAAAGAAGTAGTTATTTGTGAACTCATAATAAGTTCCTCCTTGATTGGTTGTGTTTATGTTAAATCGGATGATTATCCTTGCGGGTCGCTCCTCGATTTTAGTTCTCCTGGAACCTATACTTTCATAGTGTCAACTAGGGTCTTTCGATTATCCTAATTATTTTCAGCTATACTTGATTTTTCTTTTCTCGTAAAGCCAAAACTTCTTCAACCGCTGCCTGATGGTTTATATGGTTTTTATCCCAATAAGCTGAACCAACTTGCGTTAGTTCTCCAATTTGCTTTTCGATTTGGTTTGGTGTCAAATAAGCTGGTCCAGATGCTTGTGTTATAGTATCTTCTCCCATCTTATTTGCTAATTCTGCAAATGCTTTAATCATAACCGGATGATCTCCCAGTTTAGTTCCATCTGCTAAATTAGTATCAAAAAGCTCAGTAGCACCAACTGATTTTGCTAAAGTTGCTGCTTGGTTAATTTTTTGATCGAATGCTTGACCCCATTCTTGTTTAAGTTCCTTTGTGCTATTTTCTCTAGCAGCAAGAGCTTTACTGTCAGCATCCTGTATAGACTTAGCTGTCATTTCATTATAAAATTTAACAACACCATTAGCTTGCGTTGGTAATAATCCCAACTTATGCGCTTGGTTTGAAAATTCTTTTAATGATGCCTCATCCACTTGTTTGTCTTGTGGTAAGTCATATTTATATCCATCAGCAGATTTTGGTCTACCTAGTTTTTCATAAACTGCATCCCAATCCTTATCTGTTGCATATTTGTTTGGAACTGGAATTTTATCCGATCCAACCATTTTTTGTGCGTGGACATAAGACTTTGCTAAACCTTCTATATCTTTAATATTTTCTAAAGATTTATCAGATCTTATTTCGTCAGAAAGACTAGCTTTCCAATCTGTCGTTGCTTGTGGAGTTTCTGTTTTAGGGTCTCCAGACAGTACCGATGGTTGTTCAACCGGTGCTGCTACCTCTTGATTTTCGCTTGACATTTTTATTCTCCTTTTTTGTTAAGCATATTTTTAATGAACAAGACTACTGATCTTGTTCCTTCTAAAAATGCGCTTTCATGACTATCTCCTTTAATGTGAGTAGTGCTATGATAGCTGCATCTTTTTTCTAAATCTTCCAATACTTTTTTACCATTGTCAGATTCAAAAACTTGTTTGTAAGCAATAGTTAATTGCTTTAAATCATTATTGTTCATTAGCCACCTTTAGAGCGGGTGCTACTTTACCAGCTGCTTCAGCGACTTGCTGTGCTTGTTGTAATTGCATTTGCTCCATTTCGGCTTGTTGTTTTTGTTGTTGGATTTGTTGTACCTCTGCTTTTGATCTCATAATTTTAGCTGGTAATCCTAAAACATCTTGAACATGATTAACTAAACCATCTATGTCTATGTAATCAAATACTGGTGCAATGTTTTGCATTGAACCAAATATTTCCATTCCTCTCATAATAGATGAAAGCTCTTGTGTCTTTTGAGCTTTGGCTAAAGGAGAGACATATTCTATTTCAACATCTTGTTCTCCTAACATTTCTGGCATTTGAGGTAATTTATTATTTTTAAGTAATAAATTAAAAGCTCTAGTAATTAATGGTTGTAGTAATTCAGATTGTAATCTTCCTAATACTGGACCCAACAATCTCATCTTCTCTTCAGTTCTTTGCATAACTTCAGTTGCCGTCATGTTTTGACCCTGTACTGTCATTAGTTGGTCAACAAAGAAATTTTCTCTAATTGCTTTTCTTCTTTGTTCTTCCATTTGCAAACCTAAAGGTTGGTTGCTACCAATATTTAATGGTTCAATTCTTTCTCTAGTTCCAGATCTATAAAAATTTAATCCACCAGGAACAGTTCTAATTGGTAAAATAAAACCATCATCAGGAACCATTAAAGGTGGGTCAATTTGTTTTTGAGCTGCTTTGATTGAAACTTTAGACATTGTGTTTAACATCTTGGTATCTGGTAAAGCATTCATTGCTGGCGATCTGCCATACACTTCATTTGAAGAAGATTTTAAATATCTTGGAACGACATAAGGAAATTCTTTAAATCCGCTTTCTCTTAACAATGTACTTGTTTTTTCGTGAACATGGCAAGATACCCAATCCATATTTTTACTATTGTCATATCCCATTTTAACTTCATTAGGATAAACTGAATGTAATATAACAGCATCATCATAAGGTGCTTTTTCAATATCTGTTATTATAGATCTTGGTAATTGCGCATCTGGATACATTAATGGAATATTTTTATTTTTAATATGAAATCTTCTAGTTAAGCTATCCACTAATCCTTTTTCATTTTCAGTTATAAATATTTCTGAAATGTGAATTGTTTTAAATCTTAAATCATCTTTAGGATCATCCGTAATAAACATCGCAGAT
>Ga0209992_10002258_pt1 | contig 18070 bp, 16 predicted proteins | sample 2SBtaG_2_FD_182564 | JGI IMG/M metagenome (GOLD analysis project Ga0209992, IMG submission 182564) | Deep subsurface microbial communities from Kolumbo volcano to uncover new lineages of life (NeLLi) - 2SBTROV12_ACTIVE470 metaG (SPAdes)... | ecosystem: Environmental > Aquatic > Marine >... | reverse complement strand
TATAACGATTAGTTCCGTGGTGCACACCATTTGAAAGTAATTCAGTTGTATTCGGTGCTCGAAAACCACTTGAAATATTCGCTCTGAATTTTGTGTTTTTCAGTTTATACACAGCTCCGCCCGAAAATGTAAATCCATGATATGATTTTTTTAGTGCAGGGATAATATCCTCTTCATCACCTACATGATCTTCTTCCTCATGGTGTTCAACGAGCATCTCTTTAGTATCAATATTTCGAAAGTCTGCTCTTATTCCGCCTTGAAATTGAAGTTTGTCAAATTTTAAGTTTCCTAAACCAAAAACGCCAAAATCGGTTGTGTTGGCATCTGGAATTAATACTTCTTCTCCATTATTTAGGTTGGATTGTGCCATTCCTTGTGAGCCAATAATAAAATCAAAGCGGTCTTTATAGGTTGGCGAATACCATTTTAAATTATAGGTATATGTATTTAGTTTTAATCCTAACGCGTGATGATCACTGTCATCTTCAAACTCTTTTCGGTAATTATTGGTATATCCTAAAGTCAAATTCAATTTTGAATTTCCCGTAAATACAATATTTTCAAAACTCACATTATGATTATCAATAGTCTGAAACGGAAGGTTGAAATCTTTTTTGGTTGATTGAGAATATTCAGCATCTTCAACTATACCATAATTATTTTTAAGAAAACTGTACCGTATATTCGCAATCCAATTTTTAGTATTAAATCCAAATGAACTTTTAATATTTTTTTCATCAAATCGTGTATTAAATACTCTTTTAAAAGATGGCACTTGATAATCTGCTCGAGTAGAATACGCCCCAAACAGATTAAATTTCAAATTGCCTTGATGAATTTTTAAGCCCATATTATTTATAGAACCAAATGTATTTGAAAGGAATTTTGTTTGAGCAAACCCATCAACCGTATTATGACTTGCAAACCGTTCATCAATAAAATAGAGCACACCACCCAAAGCGTCAGAACCATAAAGCATTGACGCCGGTCCCTTTATTACTTCTACACTTTCAATTCCTACTTCTCCAACTCCCAAACCATGTTCGTCTCCCCATTGCTGATTTTCAATTCTAATACCTTGAGCATACGTAACAATTCTATTTCCTGATAACCCTCTAATGACAGGTTTTCCAATTCCTGCTCCTGTTGTGGTTTGTTCTACTCCAGGAATATTACTAATGGCTTCCGCTAATGTTGACGGTGATGTTTGTCGTAATTCGGTGATTATTTTATGCTCAATATTTACAATATTTTCTCCTTGCAATCTACCCATTGGTGCAGAAACCACAAATTCTTCTAAATCTAAATGTCCTTGTTTCAGATAAAACGTTTTTTCATTTTCAATATTGAAATTTACGATTTCATCAATGATGTTGTACCCAACAAAACTTATTTGAAGATGAATATTATTTTGATTGAAATGCTCAATTTTGAAAATTCCATCTTTATCAGTGGTTGTTCCTGTTTTTAAATCCACAAAATACACTTGTGCATAATAGATAGGTTCTTTGCTTTCTTTATCTAAAACTATTCCTGTAAATGATTGGCTAAATACGGTGGAAAATAAAAAAAGTAAAAGTAAAGGTTCAATTGATTTTAGCCGTGTCATTAATTTCTCTTTCTTGTTTTTTAATTATTATTTTTTTATAGAATAATTTCGATTATTAAAATGTATAATAATGAAAAGTTCCAGGTTAAAGGAAGTGTTTGTATATTAATATTTCACCCCTCAATAATTTGGTTTTGTATAAGCCCAGTAGAAATTACTTAATTGAGAATACCTATATTTCCTTCTAAATATCGGATTTAATCTTTTGCTTTTCCTGGTAAATTTTCTAAATGAAATAATATCTATTTACTTGAATTTTTTTCAATAAATGAATATAGTTTGTAATTTTTAGTAGTGGATTTAAAAAACACTTAACAATCAATTTAGCTATTCGCTTATTGTTAAAACTTTCAAATCAACGCTCTCACCCACTTTGTGTATAGCCAATGTTGTTTGTTTGGCTAATTTTTATTCATTTCAATTACCCAAATGCCTCGTAATTCATTTTCCTTGTAACCAATCGCTTTATCATTTGGATAGATGTTTTCTATATTAGTTAATGTATTATAATCAATATCAATTTTAGGTGATCCATGGCACTGCATACATATTTTATTGGTTGTGATAGGATAATAACCAATTTTTTTATCATTTGTAGTTGACAGTTCTGGTTTTACATGTAATTTTTTTGCCATTAAGTCTTTTGACTTTTTTATATAGGCTAATTCTTGTACATTAGCTTGATTGTTTGGATTTCTGTTTTTATCAGAAACTCTTTTTATTTTTGCATTTAAAGCAAGAGCCATGCTGTCTGTTAATGGAATAGCTTTAGTTGAACAAAATGATAGCGCATTTTCTGTTCCGTTCTTATTTATTGCTTGTAATAGATTTTTCCCTAAAACACTTTTAGTTTGCATAGCTATACGTTGTCCAATTTCTAATGGGGTTTTGTTTTCATTTGTGCCTGTGCTATATTTTTGTTTTTCTTTATTATAGTGTTTTTCAAACCAACCTGGTTTTTCAAGCTCTGTATTGTATATATAAGCAGCTATTTTTGTTATTTCATCTTCGCTAAAACCCATCTTTGGCATTAAGTTAAATTTTTGAATAGCATTGGGTATTTTAGAGTTCTCTTCCGAAGGATTATTTATGAATTTAATTAATTCTTTCGTAAACTCTGCTTGGGTAGTATTATAAGCAATATAGTGCTTCTTTATTGCTACCATAGGTGGTGCAATTCCATTACCAATAGAAGCATTTGGGCTATGACAAGAAAAGCAACTTTTTTCGGTCAATGAAAAACCTTCTGCTAGTTCGCTATTGTTAATTGTTTTTGTATCACCAACTTTTGGTATTATTTCTGTATGATTACAGCAAAAAATGGTAATCAATATAACTGTACTAATAATAAACTTATTCATATTTATAAAATTTTATTTCTTTTAGCTGATGTGAAATTTTTATTTCTAGCACGGCTCTGTCCCCTACGGCGGCTATGTGCTATAAACTTTGTTGTAGGTAGTTTAATCATTTAAATTAACAATTGCCTTATAACTTGAGTTAATTACTTCGGTCATTTTTTCGAAATCCAATGTTTCTATTGTATCAGATTTTTCATGATAATTCGGATTTCTAATAAAGGATGTATCGTTAATCATTAAGGCTTGATAACCAAAAGCCCAATAATTCCTTTGGTCCGAAAGTCCTGCCAATCCATTTGATTCTGGAAAATTAACTTGCTGCACATCTACCCTAGAGTCTTTAGCCATTAATCGATGAACCTTTGAATTAAATTCTTGATATTTTTCTATTCCAACTACTATTATAAAATTAGCTACATCCGGATAAAGAGCTTCCAATTCTGAACTTGGGTAGTCTTGAGAATTTGGTTTGTCAGAAAAATATCCAATCATTTCAAAACATATCATACCCATCACATCTGTTTTATTATCGTACAGGGATTTTGCATGGACATAACTTCCCATTAATTCACTTCCAAAAAATGGGGGCTCTTCCAAACAGTAGGCAACAAAATCTATTCCATATTCTAAATCAGGTTTGCTGTCAAAGATCATTCTTGCTGACTCCAAAAGGCCTGCAACTGCACTAGCGTTATCATCTGCTCCCGGTTGATCTCCGCAAACATCATAGTGAGCTCCAACAATTAACCTTTTTGATTTTAAAGGCTTATATGATGCAATAAGGTTCGTGTATTCATTTTTTCTTGCAATCCACTTTTGTTCAATGGGTGCAACTCCCATTTCTTTAAATTCTTCTTTTAAATAATCAACAACCTTCTCTAGCGACTCTAGGTTTAGATAATTTCTAGAAGGACTGATTTCAGTCAGAAATTTAACATCTTTATAAAGTCTTGATTTATTGGCTTTCATGGTTCTATATGAGTCCTTTTATATTTTCTAATTCCTGAATTAGGAATCCAAATGTCAAATAACATTCACTATTTAAATCATTTTCTTTTTGAGTGAAATTTAATATATCCATTAATGAGTTACTCTTTTTTATTTCCTTTCCATATATATCGTCCGGATCGCCATAAGAAAATTCGTATATATCTTCAACCTATCATTTCGATCTTCGTAAACCTTATTCAGGTTCAACCGGGTTATAAACTTTTATACTACTACTATTTCGCTTATTATTTATATACATTGTTGGAACCAGTTTTTATTTCTTTTCTTCTCGCATAATTTTCTCCATTTTACGTCCTTTTGCTAATTCATCAACCAACTTATCTAAGTATCTAACCTGTCTATAAATTTCAAATTCATCCACAATCTCTTCAATTCGATAGCCACAAATAACTCCTTTAATCAGATGTGCATTCGGGTGTATTTTTGCTTTTTGAAAAAATGTTTCAAAGGTTGCCTTCTCCTGAATAAGTCCTTGCAAACTCTTTTCATCAAAACCAGTTAGCCATTCTATGACTTGGTGAAGTTCTTCTTTTGTTCTACCTCTCTTTTCTACCTTGGTCACATAATGTGGATAGACAGATTCGAAGGTCATTTTTGCAATTTGTTCGTTTTTTTCAGCTGTCACTATCATTTTGATACTATTTTATTGTTTATTACTTTCTCATTTCTACAAAGAGAGCCTTTGGTATAAGATTCCTTGTCCCTTGATATCTTGTGTCATAAATACTTTCAATGTCAAATTAATCACCAAATATTTTTTCTATCATTTCTTTTGAGAAGCCTCTTTTCCCACCGCCAGTGTCAATTTCAATAGCTTGAGCTCCCGGACCGGTACCCAAGTCTAGGAAAGACCCTGAATTGACGCTCAACATGTGCAGTGCTTTATCAAGGTCAAGGTCAGGAAAATACCAAGGCATTTCTTCTATAGGGTTTTCTGCATAAGCTGTTGTCCAGTCATCTCTTCTTTGGTCAGTCATTTTCTGTATGTATATTTTGGAATGAATAATACTGCAACCAAACCTGCTATTAGGTGCATTGGAACGGTTAATCCCACAAATCCTTCAGGTGTTGGCGTGCCATCAGCAAGTTCATTTCCAAATGCTCCTGCACAGCTAATTATGGCAAGAATACTACCTGCAATTATGAAGATAAGGGTTGCCTTTGTTGTGAACTTACTCAACCCGAAGTACAATAGCGCACCTACAATAGTTGGTAAAATTGAGGCACCTGTTATTGAACCAATATTGATTATCTCAGATGCACCGTGACCAATTATTAAAGTGTACACAACGCTATAGAGATTATTCAGTACTGCACTGATTATACCTGCAATTAGTCCACCAATGAGGAAGCGCGTGAATTTTGGTTTTTCAATCATTCTTTTATTTAATGTTTCCATTTTACTAGTCTTTTTTTTAAATGTGCCCAACGATGGCGTTAAACGCTATTGTGTTTATTGGGTTTATATATAAATTTTTAATAGTGTATTAACGGAAATATTCATGTTAAAAGAAGCGAGTATATATTAATACTTTACCCTTCAATAATTTGGTCTCGAGCAGGGCCCGTAGAAATAATTTTAATAGGGATACCTAATTTTTCTTCTAAATATCGAATATAGTCTTTTGCCTTTCCCGGTAAATTTTCTAAATGATGAAAACCAACAGTAGATACTTTCCAACCAGGAAATGAAGTATAAACTGGTTCAACATTTTCTAAATCACACATACTTGCTGAATAGCTTGACATTTCTTTTCCGTTAATTTTATACCCCGTACAAATTTTAATTTCATCAAAATTATCTAAAATATCTAATTTAGTCAATGCAATTTCGGTTAATCCATTTACGTGTACACTAAATTTGGCAGCGAGTAAATCAAACCATCCACATCGTCTAGGTCGGCCTGTGGTTGCTCCAAATTCTTGGCCAATTTTTCTTAATTCTTCACCCGTCTCATCAAATAGTTCTGTTGGGAATGGGCCTTCTCCAACTCGGGTGCAATATGCTTTAAAAATTCCAATATGCCTACCAATTTTATGTAGAGGTAAGCCAAGTCCTGAGGAAATTCCGCCAGTAGATGGCGATGATGATGTAACAAACGGATATGTACCATGGTCAATATCTAATAAAGTTCCTTGAGCACCTTCAATCAACATTTTTTGAGAATTATCTAAATGGCTTTGAATAATTTCATAGACATTACCCACGAAATTTGAGATTTTACTAATAACAGTTAAATAGTTTTTTATTTTAATTTCTAAATCTTGTTTTAAATCAATTGAAATTTCACAATTTTTTATAGCATCATCTAATCTAGAATTTAGTTTTTTTTCTAATTTATTTAAATTTAATAAATCAGTACCTCTAATCCCTGTTCTATTAAATTTATCAACATAGGTCGGCCCGATGCCTTTACCTGTTGTTCCAATTGGTTTATCTAAACCTTTTTCTCTATGCGAATCTATTGCTTTATGAATTGGTGTTACAATATGGGCATTATGTGCAATAACTAATCGGCCATTTACAGAAATATTTTTTTCAGCTATTTGATTAATTTCTTCAACTAATCCTTCAGGATCAATCACCATTCCATTGCCTAAAACACAGATGCAATCCTCTCTTAATATTCCAGAGGGGATTTGATGAAGTACAAACTTTTTTTCTCCTAAATATACCGTATGGCCTGCATTTGCACCACCTTGATACCGAGCGACAAGTTCAACATCAACACTCAGTACATCTACAATTTTACCTTTACCTTCGTCACCCCATTGACCACCAACAACTGAAATTACACTCATTCTATTTCTCCGAAATAAAAAACTCCGCTAATTGCGGAGTTTTTATTAATAAATTATTCTTGCTCACTATATTAAATTACTTTTCAGCTAATTTTTGATTATGTTTATTTTCAAGATGAATCATTACTGGTGAAGCTACAAAAATAGAAGAATATGTTCCTACGAATACACCTACCGTTAACGCAAATGCAAAATTATGAATCACTTCCCCACCTAAAAGTAACAACACAATAACCACAATTAAAGTCGTTAATGATGTAATTACCGTTCTACTTAATGTTTCATTTAAAGAAAGGTTTACAACACCTTCTAGACGCTCTTTACTATGTTTATGAATATTTTCTCTAATTCGGTCAAATACAACAATTGTATCATTTAAAGAATAACCCACAATTGTTAATAATGCAGCAATAATTGATAAATCAATATCTTTACTTAATAATGAAAAAATTCCTAATGTTATAAACACATCATGAACCAAAGCAGCAACACTTCCAACAGCATAATATCGGTCAAACCGAAACCAAATATAAATCATGATTCCTATTAACGCCATAATAATTGCATAGATTGCATCTTTCCGAAGCTCACTCCCAATTTTTGGACCAACCATTTCAACTCGGCGAATTTCATATTTATAATTACCCAACGCTGAACTTAGTTTTTGATTTGCATCTTCAGTGTTTTCAATTATATCCGTTTTAATTAATAATTCATTTGGACTTCCAAATTCAATTACTTCAGCACTACCAAATCCATTAGATTCTAAATTAGTTCTAATTTCGGTAATATCAGGTGCTTTTTCAAAAAGGACTTGTATTACCGTCCCCCCTGTAAAATCAATTGACAATCCTAATCCGCCATTCATTGTAATCGAAGCTAAACCAGCAATTATTAATGCAAGGGAAATTCCAAATGCAATCGTTTTTTGCTTTAAAAAATTAATGTTTGTTTGTTTTATTATTCTCATAGATCTATTAAATATATAATTTAGTTAATGGTTTTTTTGACCCCAAGAACATTAAAATTGTTCGAGTGATAAAAATTGAAGTAAACATTGAACAAAGAATTCCAATGCTTAATGTAATTGCAAATCCTTTAATAGGACCTGTTCCAATTCCCCATAATACAAATGCAGCAATTAATGTTGTAATATTTGCATCTAAAATTGTGATGAATGCACGCTGATACCCTGCATCAATTGAAGACATAGCAGTTTTACCAGAATCAAGTTCTTCTCTAATTCGTTCAAAAATAATTACATTTGCATCAACAGCCATACCAATTGTTAGTATCAATCCAGCAATTCCAGGTAAAGTTAATGTTGCCCCTAATGAAGAAAGAAGTCCAATAATTAATCCAACATTTAAAATAACAGCTAAATTTGCAAGCATTCCAAATCCAGAATAAATTACTATCATTAAAATAATTATCAATATAAAACCATATGCGAGTGCTTTTAATCCTGAATTTATTGAATCACTTCCTAAAGATGGTCCAACAGTTCTTTCTTCAATGATATGAACGGGTGCAGGTAATGCACCTGCCTGTAATACATTTGAAATATCTTTCGCTTCATTTATATCATCAAGTCCACTAATTTGAGTTCGACCTCCTGGAATTCTATCTCTAATTACCGGTGCCATAAATATTTTTCCATCCAAAATAATAGCAACATTTCGGCCAATATTTGCACCCGTACTTCTACTCCAAATCCGTGCACCTTCAGAATTCATAGATAAATTTACGACTGCTTGACCTGAATTATCTGAACCTGCAGATCCAAAATTAGGTAGAGCATTTTCAACAACTCCACCAGTAAGCCATGGATTTGATTTTACAAGATATAAACTTCTTAATTGAACTGTAGATAATTCAGTTGGAACATCTAATACTTTTGCTGACCACACAAATTTTGAATGTCTTGGGATATTTTTTTTGACATCTTCCCTATTCAATATTTCTTTTACTTTTTCAACTTCTGATTCCATTACCGCTACGGTACCACCAATTGGTCTTAAATATCCAGATAATGGATTAGTTTTTAAAACTTCTTTTGGTGTTAATAAACTCTCTTCAGAATTCAATTCTTCATCTAACGCATCTGCAAATATATCTTTTGGTTGAGAAAATACATCTGCCGAATCTGAAGGTTCTGAAATTTCTAATTCAGTAAGTGCTTCTTCTGGTGGCATATTTTCAATTAAAAATTCATCAATCGCCTGAATAACTTCACCAACTTCTTCATTTGTTCGTACTAAATTGAATTCTAATAATGCTGTGCTTCTAATTAAATTTCGAGCTCGTTCTGTATCTTTAACACCTGCAAGCTCAACAATTATTCTATTATGACCAGATCTTTGAATTACAGGTTCAGAAACTCCAAACTCATCAACTCTGTTTCTAATAATTTCTAATGCACTTCCAACTGCTTGGTCACCTCTATTGCGTAATTCATCTACGACAGAAGCATTATCAGATGTTGTACCTAATTTATGATAATACCGAATTAAACGAAAATCTCTGTCATTTGCTTCATCTTCAAGCACATCAAAAAATGATTTTTCTTCATCACCTGAAATTTTTGCACAATCTTGAATAATTTCTCTTAATTCCTCTGATTGTGAATCAGAAACATTTAATGCTAATGTATCCATATCAACTTCTAAAACCACATGCATTCCGCCTTGTAAATCCAATCCTAAATTGATGGAAAGATCTTCAAGTTCTTTATAAACTTTTGGTTCTTCAGTTTTTAATTTTATTTTTTCTTCATCGCTTAGATTATAAAACTTTAGTGTCGGATATAATTTGAATGATGCAAATGCCAACAAGGCAGAAATTAGAATCCAGCGAAAGGTTAAATTATTAAACATTTATTTCTCTTATGTTTTAATTAAAATTTTAATTGGTAAAAAGGGTTTTTTACTCACTTATAAAGCAAGGAAATTTAAGGAATCTTATATTTCATCTTCAAAGCATTGTTTGAAAAATTAAAATGTTTTTTCATTAAATAAATTATAAATAAAACTTCTATTTTATATAACTTAAACTGATTGATGGAATTTCATTATTAGGAAAACAAATTGAATTTGATTTATCAATTTTTAACCCTGCTGAATTAATACCAAATTCAAAGGTATTAAAATCAATTATATATTGATCCGAGAAACCATGAGTTGCATCATATGCTGTTGACGCATTTTTCCCCAATGTTTTTTGACTAGAATAAACATCAATTGTATGCAATTCTAATAATATTAACCCATAGTTTTTTATAAATGGCTTCCATTTTGAAATATGGTATATAAAATCATTTAATACTTCATTACCTTTAATCCATTTACCTTTATATGCAAACGCACCGCATATATGTATTGAATCAAATTTAGCATCCGATTTTATTGGATGATTTAGTAATCTATTATGGTCTAAAAAAGAACGAACATTCAAACATTTGCTTAAATCAATATTTAATTCGTTTAATTTTTCTGAAAACTCAAACGGATCTCCAATATTTCCTTTAATTAAATAATGATTAATTCCTGCATTTTTTAATGTTTTTTCAGATGAAACTAATGCTTCTTCATTAAAATCTGCACCAATAATCCAAAGTGGGAATTCATCTAAATGTTGACCTCTTAATGTTGAATTTTTCACTACATTATATAAATGTTCTAAAAACATTCCATTACCACATCCCATATCAGCAATACCTTTTGGTTGTGAATTTAATGGTTTGTTAAAAATAACCTTAATAATCTCATCAATTTTTTTAAAATAAACTGAATGTGCCCCACCACTTCCCCAAACATTCATCGTTCGGTCAACATGTAACTCTGCTCCGGATATACTTCTTTCATAAGCAAGGTGTGGGTTTTCAAAAATCTGCTCTGTTGCTCTACATAAAAGTGGAAGATAAGATACAGTAACACCAAATGCAGAAGCTCTTTTACAAATAAACTTTCCAAATTCAGTTAAAACTAAATCCACATTATTTTGAATAAAATTAATTTCGACTAAGAACTCAACTAATAAATATTTCCAACTATTACTGATTTTATCATTATCAAATTCTAATTTACCATTTTTTTCGTTAATAAAATGAAAACTGCTCAGTCCGTTTGCAACTAATATTGGACCAATAATTGTGCCCGATAATAAATGGAATATTCGTTTATTTTTAATAGTTTTAAATTTCAAAATAGAAGATTGAAGATCATCACTAATATTTTCTAATAATGAATGTGGTATTTTATTCATACTTAATAGTAATTCATTAAATTTTTCAATTATACCAATATTTGTTAATAATTCTTTTCCTTCAACTGTAATTGAAATTTTATAGTTATTGGAATTGTTCATTTCCTTTTTGGCAATCCAACCTTGCGATAATAATAATCGAAAGGCAACATTTAAATACCCCGAATTTGCATTATATTTTTTACAAATATCGATAAATGATATATTGGGATTTTCTAAAATATGATTAATTATTCCTTTTTGATGCAATGCAATTATAGAAGGTATAACAGCAATACCATCCAAATAATAAAATAATATTTTTCTAAATTCTTTTTTTCTCTCGTATGTAATTTCTTTTTCCATATTTAAATTTTCTTTAATTTTTTATAAATTTTTCATCCATATATTAAAGGATGGGGAGTCTAACTTTTTAACAACTCTATCTAATCTTGATTTTCCATAATGACTAAAATTAAAATCAATATTTGATATTGAATTTTGAACATAACTCCAAAGTGTCCATCCATAATCACTCATAATTCCATGTAAATTAACTCTAGAAACTAAATGATTATTTATTTCACCAAAATAATGTAGCACTAATTTATTAACCTGTATCTCTGAAAATTCCATTTCAACACTTAAATTACCCAAATCAAAACAGGCATCATTATTTCCACTATAATCAAAATCAATTAATAGTAATTTATTATTTTTGCTCAATATATTTTCTGGTAAAATATCATTATGACAGGGGACTAACTCATTTCTAAATTTTTCTAACTTATTTCCAATAAAATTAATTTTTTCAAATTTATCAAATGCAATTTGTGGTAAAATTAAATTTTGCTGTGAAATAATTACCATATACTTTTTAATTAAGGTAAACATATTAAATTCTTGAAAAAATGGTTTTACATGATGCATTTTTTTAACCATTTCAATTAATAATGAAAAATATGGTTCATGATGAAAAGTCAGTTTTGAAATAGATTGGGAAAGCACAAAATCAGTTATTATAACTTTATGTGTTTCATTAAAATGATAAATTGAGGGTGAAATTTTTGACTTAGCACAATTATCATTATTAATATATTTATTATAAAAATTAATAGATAAAAATTGTGAATCCGTATCAGGTTGGGATAAAAAGTAGGATTGATTATCAACATCTATTTTATAATTTAAATTTGTCAACCCACTTTTTATTGGAGAAATTATAATTTTTTTATTTCGCCAATTCGGAATTATTTCAATCAATTTCTCAATTGTAATTTCCATTATTTAAGAAAATAATTTAAAATTACAATTCACGAATTTGAGATTTTAGTATCCAGCCAATTGTTCCATCTAACAGTTCTAAATTGACCCAATCTTCATTATTATCTAAAATATTTACTTTTAAACCTTCATGAACTTCAACAATTTTGCTAGAATATTCATTTGGTTCAGAATATGCAATAACAACAGGTGAATAAATAATCCCCTCAGAATTTGATTTTGACTCCAAAAATGAATGTCCGCACAATAATGCAATTAATATCAATTCAATAATTATTATATTTTCAATTGATTTTAACCAATTTTGGTATAAAGTTTTTCTGATTGTCATTAATAACATAATTAAAAATAAACTAATTACAAATAGTTTAATCCAATTTTGCAAACTAAAATAATTTCGAATCGTCTCATACCATTTTAAATAAATGGGTAAATCAGGTAAATCTATTTTATCAACTACATTTAAATTTGCTAAACTTAAATTATACTGTGCATCTTTATGCGAAGGAAATATTGTTAAACATTTTTCATACGCCCAAATTGACCCCGAAACTAATTTTTGACGATAATAGGCATTTCCTAAATTATAATATAATTCTGGAGATTCCCAGTCATGTTTTAAAATATCTTCAAACTCTTGTATTGCTAATTGATAATTTCCATTACTATAGGAATCTATTCCATTTTGATATTTTTCAATAAGTTGAGGATGAATACCAAAAGCAAAGCAAAAAAGAATGGATATAATACTTATTTTTTTTACCATTTTTGATCTAATTCTTTTAATAAAATTTTAATATTTTCAATATCATTTTTAGATTTTTCATTTGAAACGGGTGCAAACCGAACAGCATCACCTCGGTCTAAAATTTCTTTAATATTATTTGATAAATTATTATCCATTGATTGTTTTTGAATTTTGGTAATAATTTCAATAGATGATCGTTCCACTTCTTTATTTAATTTTAGATTCATAAACATATTTAAACTTTTATGAATTGAACTATAGATTTCTTCTGCGTTTCCATTTTCAACCAAAATACTAATAGACTTTTTATATGCTTTTTTTGCAATCCGACTACCTTTTGTTTCATCTAATCTTGATCTGCTTATGTGTAACATGCCAGGGATAAAATATAATATTATGGATAAAATAAATATAATAATGACTAGTTTGGAAACTAATGGCGAATTTATTCTTCTCCAATTTGGTTCAGATTCATCAGAATAACGAATATCTTTATCTAATAAAGCGACTTCTTTTTTTGTTAATCCTATTGAAGTTGAAGACAATGCACCATTTTCTTGTACATCTAAAGCAATTTGTTTTGTTGATTTTGTTCGCCATTTTTTTAAACCTAAATCAAAATATAATAATTTTATACTGGGAATTATTATTTTACCCGAATAACGAGGGATTAAAATATACTCTATTGTTTTTGAACCAGAAATTTTATCAGTCAACTCATTTTGTTTTATATTTATTTCAGGTTCAAAAACCTCAAGTTCTCGAGGGAAATTAATATCTTGAACATCTACGGTTTTAATATTTCCTTCCCCATTAATTGTAATTAAAAATGATAATGCTTCGTCTTGTTTAATTTCTTTTGATTTAATTTTTGTTGAAATATTCCATTTACCGACAGAACCTGATCGACCTGCTTGTGTTTTTGGCAATGCCTTAACATTTAAACTTAATTCATTTGTTGCAATTGTAAATTCTTTAGAAGATGAGAAGAAAAAACTTCGCCTTCCTTTCTCCCTCACACCCACAACTGCAGTCATTGGATCAATTTTAATTTCACCCGATTTTGTTGGGAAAAGAGCCATTTTTTTAACAACTGATGCATACCATTTATCACTTCCTCTCCAAGCCTCTTTTAATTGTAAATTTGAAGGCGAATATAACTCTTGTGTCCAAAAACCTTGATAGCGAGGAAGCTTTAATATATCAAAACCAGATAAATCCGTTTTTGTATAAAGGGTATATGTAAGCGTCACTTGTTCACCTCTATAAGGCGATTTATTATCTACTGTTGCTTCAATAAAAAATTTCTGCCCTGAATTAGCAGTACTTTTATTATTCATTTTTGATCGGTCTAAAACCGAAATTTTAATTGGTTTTGATTTAAAAGATTTATTTCCAACATTAATATTTAAAATTGGTATTCTTAAATTACCCACTTTTTTAGGAATCAATGTCCAGCTCAAACTATAACTTGAAGTCATTTTACCATTAATCCACTGCATATTTGTAGATTGGCTTGGACCTGAAACAACTCTAAAATCTCTTAACACAGATAAATCTACATTAGGCATTTCTCCGCCATTTTCAGCACTTACCGTTAATGTAAATGCATCACCTTCATAAATTGTTTTAGGGTCAGCATTTACCTTTACCTGTATTTGACTAAAGCCAATCGCAATTAATATAAAAATTGATAATAGTTTTTTCATTACCAATCCTTTTCTAATTTTATACGATTTTTAGCTTTATATTTTTTTTTCATTAAATTTTTCTGACTTGCTTTTAATGCATTTAAAATTGACTCTGCTTCTTCTTTTGCTAATTTTTCTTCTTCAGATTCTTGAGGCATTTTTTGCTCTTCTTGATCTTCCTTATTTTCACTCTCTTCACCCGGTTGTTGCTGTTGTTGTTTGTCTTTTTCATTTTCTTCAGCATCCTGTTTTTCTCCAGAATCTTTTTGCTCGCCCTCTTGATTTTGAGATTCAGATTGATCTTTCTCTTTTTTCTCCTCCTCATTCTCTTCATCATTTTTATCTGAATCTTGATTTTCTTGTTGCTGTTGCTGTTGTTGTTGCTTCAACATGCGATTAGAAATTTCATAATTTATTTTAGCATCTTCATCATTAGGGTTTAATTCTATAGCTTGTTTATAAAAATCTAAACTCTCTTGAAATTTCCCCTGATTATACATACTATTCCCCATATTATAAATAGCATCTGATTTAAGCATACTATCTTCTGAGGATAAATCCTGTCTAAATTCATCAATTGCCCCCTCATAATCCCCTGCAAGATATCTAAGATTTCCTAAATTATAATGTAAGCCTGATTTTTCAGGATATTTTTTAATTAATTCTTGATACTCGTCAATTGCATTTTGCAATTCAGGGTCAACAGATTGAGATTGTTGGTCCTTTAGATTAGGATTTGAACTATTTTGTCCCTGTGGGAATTGCATCTGTTGGGTTTGTGGAAAAGAAAACGAAAAGAAGATTGAAATATAAATTATTGTTTTCATTGATGAAACCGTCCTTCCCAAGCTAATTCTTTTGAACTTCGAGTTGGAATAAAAAATTCCACTAAAAAACACAACAACGCAAGACCTAAAAAATATCGATATCTATTTTCATATTGACTAAAAATATGGGCTTTAATTTCTCGTTTTTCCATTTCATCAATTTCTTCTAATAATGGGATAATTGCATTAGCTTGGTTTTCTACACGAATATATTTCCCACCAGATGTATAGGCAATTTCATTTAATACCACATCATTTAATTTAGTGGTCACAATATTTCCATCATGATCCTTTTTAAATTCAACTCGGTTACCATCATCGTCTAAAATAGGAATTGGACCACCCGCAGATGTACCTATACCGAGTGTATGAATCATCACACCCATATTTGTTGCTTCCTTCGTTAAATCCATTATGCTTCCTTGATGATCTTCACCATCTGAAACAAGTACAATTACTTTAAATTGATCTGTATCTTCAATAACTTGATTAATTGCCAACGATAATGCTGACGATAAATCAGTTCCCTGTGTTGAAATTAATTCAGTTGTAATTGACTGCAAAAATAAACGAGCCGCTGAATAGTCAGTCGTGAGTGGTAAATGTAAGTGAGCCGTTCCTGCAAATACAACTAATCCAATTCTATCTCCTTTTAAACTATTTATTAATCGAGATAATTCGTATTTTGCTTTTTCAAGACGAGATGGTTTAACATCAACGGCATCCATGCTTGTGGACACATCTAAAGCAATAATTAAATCGACTCCTTCTCTTTTTAACTCCGTTAATTTTGTTCCTATTTGAGGGCCAACGGCAGAAATTATCATAAAACAAGTACCTAATATAAATAACCCATTTCTTAATTTTATTTTACCAAATTGAATACGGTTTAATAAAAAATTTCGGTTATGGTTATTTGCTAATTTTTTAAACCTCATTTTATCTTTTTTCGAAATAATGTAATTCATTATTATCATACCTAAGATAATAATAAATAGATAAAATAATATTGGATGTTCAAACTGAACCATTACCCAACTCTCCTAAAAATTCCACGAGATAAAAATATAAATAAAAACGCAAAAAAGGTAGCTGGAATAACTGCATAGTCATATAATTCAGTATAATTATTATATTCTTTCACTTCGATTTCTGTTCGTTCCAATTCATTTATTTCATCATATACTTTTTTCAAAGATTTATTGTCTGTTGCTCTAAAAAATTTTCCGCCTGTAATTTCTGCAATTTGTCCCAATGTTTCTTCATCTACATCAACTTCTACATGTTGAATTATTGTTTGTCCTCCACGAACACCTACTGGATATGGTGCCGTTCCCTGTGTTCCTGCACCAATTGTATAAATTTTTATTCCAAATTTAGATGCTAATTCTGCACCTGTTAGTGGATCTAGTTCACCTTGATTATTACTCCCATCCGAAAGTAAAATCATAATTTTTGATTCAGTTTCACTTTCCCTTAATCGGTTTATTGCATTTGCAATTGCCATTCCAATCGCTGTACCATCATGTTCTTTGGGTGCAATTTCAATTTGATCTGCAAATTCAATTAATACATCTGTATCCATAGTAAGCGGACATTGAATAAATGACTGTCCTGCAAAAACAATTATTCCTAAACGGTCACCTTCTCTCTCAGCAATAAATGATTTTGCTACTTCTTTTACCGCACCTAATCTATTCGGTTCAAAATCCATTGCTAACATTGAAGACGATTGATCAACGACTAACATAATATCAACAATTTCTAAATTTGATTCTGTAATTTTTTCTGAGTATCTAGGTCCTGCTAATGCTATTATTATTAAAGAGAAAATTAATAATTTAATAATTAATAAAATACGGGATTTTGATTCTCCTCGTTTTATTGCAGAGATTGGAATTAAATCTTTATGTGAAAATCGCATTGTACCTTCAGAGCTATGACGGCGTTTGCGTTCAACTCCAAATAATATTGGTACAAGTAATAAAGAAAATAATATAAAAGGGTATTGAAATTCTATCATTGATTAAAATATATTCTGTCCAGCTAATGCTATTTTTGACGAAATGTTTCATCAAAATTTACGGCGATTGATTAATTTAGAAATATTGGTATTTTAGAAAGTTTTATATGTAAAAATAATTATGAGTTAAGATTGAATAACTTTTCCCTCTCTTAATGAACGAAGTGAAGAAATTTATAAACTCTTTTTTTAAGTAACACTCCTCTGGAGTTATAACTATATAATTAATTGGAATATTAATATAAAATTAACCTCGGGGAGGTGGTCTATTAATAACATACATTAAATGAAAAATTTGAACTCCAGAGGAGTGCACCTTAAATTTGGTTCTACAAAGTTTCACTATATTATTTTTAAATGTTTTTGTATTTATAATAGGTGATAATCCAGAATGTCGGTATTGCACCGATCTGATAAATTACTCCAAAATGATATTTACAACCTGAATTATATCAATGATATTTATAAT
>Ga0209992_10002257_pt1 | contig 18079 bp, 15 predicted proteins | sample 2SBtaG_2_FD_182564 | JGI IMG/M metagenome (GOLD analysis project Ga0209992, IMG submission 182564) | Deep subsurface microbial communities from Kolumbo volcano to uncover new lineages of life (NeLLi) - 2SBTROV12_ACTIVE470 metaG (SPAdes)... | ecosystem: Environmental > Aquatic > Marine >... | reverse complement strand
CACTTATCTTCTGTTTATTCGTCGTTTAGACGAAATACATACGGCTCGCGTAAAGAACGCGCTGGTCATGGAAACCGAAATCGAAAAGCCGATTTTCGGTACTGAGCAAGACAGCTATCGCTGGAGCAAATTCAAGAACCAAGATCCACAAGTTATGTTCGAGCTGGTGCGCGACAAGGTGTTTCCCTTTATTAAAACAATAAACGGCGAAGACACAACGTTTGCCAAACACATGCGAGATGCCATCTTCATGGTGCCAACCGCTGGCTTGTTGGATCGCGTTGTTACCATGATTGATAAAATCGACATGGACGATAGAGATACCAAAGGTGATTTGTATGAATACATGCTCAGCAAATTACAGAGTTCAGGCACGAATGGTCAGTTTAGAACACCGCGTCACATCATCCAAATGATGGTACAAATGACAGCGCCAAAACTAGACGGCGATAAGTCAGACGTTATCTGCGATCCAGCCTCCGGCACCTGTGGTTTCCTTATGGCTGCGGAAGAGTATGTGCGTAATACGCAAGGTGGTGCGTTAATGCGCCCAGAAAACTCAAAGCACTTCCATAATCAAATGTTTAACGCCTATGACTTCGATCAGCATATGCTGCGAATTGGCGCTATGAACCTAATGCTGCATGGCGTGGAGCATCCAGTTGTTGAATATCGCGATAGTCTTAGCGACCAAGGCGAGCAAAACATCAAAGACAAATTCACACTCATCTTGGCAAACCCACCATTTAAAGGCAGCGTGTCATATGATGACTTAGCGCCGGACTTACTTACCGCTTTGGGCAAAACACCGAAGAAAGCGACGGCGAAAACAGAGACAGACGAAGACGGTAACAAGAAAAAGAAAAAAGGCCCGTCCGAAAAAACAGAGCTACTTTTTCTAGCACTTATTCTTCGAATGCTTCAACCAGGTGGGCGTGCTGCGGTAGTAGTGCCTGACGGTGTGTTATTTGGTTCTACAAAGTCTCACAAAGAAATTCGCAAAACACTGGTTGAAGAACACAAACTTGAAGCAGTGGTTTCACTACCTTCTGGGGTATTCAAACCCTACGCGGGGGTATCAACGGCTATTTTATTTTTCACTAAAACCAATGATGGCGGCACAGATAATGTCTGGTTTTATGACATGCAGGCTGATGGCTTTTCTTTAGATGATAAGCGTACGCCACTTATCAAAGAGCAAGCCTTAACAACCGAAGCGGATGCGATTGACTATAAAGCAGCTGAAGGTGAAAGCCTAGAAAAGGGCCAGGCACCTTCAGAGCTTGAAAACCATAAACTCAATAACATTCCAGATGTGCTGTTCCGTTGGCAACATTTACAAAATGAAACTGGTCGTGAGCGCACTGAACAAAGTTTCTTCGTACCATTATCTGACATTCAGTCAAACGATTTCGACCTTTCCATTAATCGCTATAAAGAAGTGGTTTATGAAGAGGTTGAGTATGAGTCACCTCAGGTTATTTTAGAGAGGATAAAAGCGCTTCAGGCTGAGATGGAAAAAGAGATTGCTGATTTGGAGTCTTTACTGTGAGTTGGCCTTCGGTAAAGTTGTCAGATGTATTAGAGTTTCATCGAGGAATTACCTTTAAACCGGAGGATAAGGTAGAGACTTTTAGTCCATCTTCTGTCGTTTGTATGAGAACTAAAAACGTTCAAGAACAACTAGATGAAAGCGACATTATTGCTGTTCCTGAAAGTTTCGTGAAAAGAGATGAGCTTTATCTTCAAGAGGGAGACCTGCTAATTTCCAGTGCGAATAGCTGGAACTTAGTCGGCAAGGTTGTTCGAATTCCCCAGCTAAATTACCGAGCTACGGCAGGTGGATTTATATCCATTCTTAGACCATTAAAGCAATTAATTGATCCTGACTATTTATATAGATTCATAAGTTCGGATGAGCAGCAGCACAAGATAAGGCATTTAGGCCGTCAGACAACTAATATCTCAAACTTAGACCGCAAACGTTTTCTGGACTTGAGAATCCCATTACCACCATTATCAATTCAAAGAAAAATAGCGGCGGTACTAGAAAAAGCAGATAACTTGCGCCAGCAAAGCCAAAAGATGGAGCAGGAGCTTAACTCACTCGCGCAATCTGTGTTTTTGGATATGTTTGGTGACCCTGGATTCAATCAATTTAATTGGCAAACAACTATAATAGAAGACGTAGTTACAAAAGTTACAGATGGAGAGCACTCTACACCCCAAAGATCGGCTAAAGGTGTATATCTTCTGTCCGCTCGGAACATAAAAGCTGGCTATATTGATATCGATAACGAGAAAGTCGACTTTGTGCCAGAAAGTGAATACCAAAGGATTAGTAAAAGGTTTGAAGTTCAGGAAGGAGATATATTTATTTCATGTTCAGGAACTATAGGCCGAACAGCGATAAATAATATCTCGGATAAGGTATGTTTGGTGAGGAGTGTAGCGGTAATCCGTCCTCAGGTTAATCTAGTTAATAGAAAGTTTTTAGAAATGTACTTGAACACTGATTTCATGCACTTATTGATGAATAAAGTTGCTAATTCATCAAGCCAAAAAAACCTTTTCCAAAATCAGATAAAAAAACTTCCGGTATTTATTCCTCCTATTGAACTTCAGAATGAATTTGATTCAAAAATACAACTTATTGATACATTGAAACGAAATATACAAAACCAGCATGTCGAGTTTGAAGAAAACTTCAACTCATTAATGCAACGCGCTTTCAAAGGCGAACTTGATTTAAAAGATGTAGCATAAGGATGTAATAGCAAGGAACGCTGATGTCGAACTTCGAATTTTTAAAAGAGTGGCCCCAACTTCACGAACATGCGGTTATTGCTGAACAGCAGGTAAACGCTGAGCCGCGTTCCAGTTGCTTCTACAGCCGTTATACGCTGGAGCGCACTGTAAAGTGGATGTTCGAGTTCGATAGCTGGTTGCAAGAACCAAAGTACGATAACTCCCTCAATACTCTCATCAACTACCCAGAATTCAAGCGTAGCCTGGGCAGTAACGTTTTCCCTAAAATAAAAGCGGTGCAACGTGCAGGGAATAATGCTGTACATAGCGAGCGCAAAGTCAGCGTCGCAGAAAGCATTCAAACCTTAAAAGAGCTGCATCACTTTCTGTATTGGTTCTACCGTACCTATACCTCAAACAAGCCGCCTACCGACCAGCTTTTTGATACAGCGAAAATCCCAAATACCGTTCAGGTAGATGCAAACCTTGTAATGAACAGTGCGAAGCAGCTTAAAGCACTGCAAAAGCAACTGTCTGAGCGTGATGAGAAACACAAAGAGCGGCAAGAACAATTACTGGCTGCAAATGAGGCGCTCAAAAAAGAGCTGGACGCTCATAAAGCTAAAGTTGCAGAAGATAAGAAACAAAATCAGCAAGTCAAAGATAGCCATAACTATAATGAAGCTGAAACCCGTAAGTTCATTATCGATCAATACCTGAAGGAAGCAGGCTGGGACGTAACAAAACCCAACACCGTAGAATTTAAAGTATTAGGAATGCCCAACAATAAAGGGATTGGGTACGTCGATAATGTGCTCTGGGGAAGTGATGGGAAGCCGCTAGCAGTTGTTGAGTCGAAACGTACTACTGTCGATGCCACGCAGGGCAGACAACAAGCTGTGCTCTATGCCGACTGTTTAGAAAAGGCATACGGCCAACGCCCACTCATTTACTACACCAACGGTTATGAAATTCACTTCTGGGACGACACACAGCAGCCCCCAAGAGCAGTTCAAGGGTTTCACAACCGCGATGAAATGCAGCGTATCATTGATAGGCGGGCACTTCGGGTTCCGCTGACAGACGTTGCTATTAATACTGATATAGCAGGTAAAGATCGCCCGTACCAAACCCTCGCAATCCAAAGTGTGTGCGAACGCTTCACTTTAAACCAGCGCAGGTCGCTGCTGGTAATGGCAACAGGTACAGGTAAAACACGAACAACTATCGCGTTAGTGGATGTGTTAATGCGTGCAGGTTGGGTGAAAAATGTCTTATTCTTGGCTGACCGAAATGCACTGGTTAATCAAGCAAAGAAAGAGTTTTCTAAACTCTTGCCCAAAACATCACCTGAAATCCTTACATCAGCTACCGATATGCTACGCGGAAGGCTCTACTTATCAACCTATAATACGATGATGAACTTGTTGAGTGTTGATGCCCGAGACCGTTTGTTTGGTATCGGTCATTTCGACCTGGTTATCGTTGATGAAGCTCACCGTAGTATTTATAAGAAGTACCGATATATTTTCGAATACTTCGATGCATTGTTACTTGGCTTAACCGCGACACCTAAGTCAGACATTGATAAGAATACCTACGACATTTTTGACCAGCCTGACGGCGATCCCACCTATGCTTATGAACTTGAAGAGGCAATTGCAGATAAAAAGCTAGTGCCGCCAAAAGATGTTGCTGTTGATTTGGGCTTTATTCGCGAAGGTATTAAATACAGCGATCTAAGCAAAGACGAAAAAGAAGAGTGGGAAAGCAAAGAAGAGCTTGTTGAGCGTGATGAAGTGTTACCAAGCGAGGTGAACAAGTTCTTATTCAACAAACCTACAGTAGACAAAGCACTAGAGGTGTTATTTGAGCGAGGTATTCGAGTAGCCGGAGGAGAGCGGTTAGGTAAAACCATTATTTTTGCGGCCAACAATAAACACGCAGAATTTGTTGTAGATCGTATTAATGCAAATTATCCCAAATATAAGGGGAAGCTTGCCAGAGTTATCACCTATAAAGAGAAGTATGCCGACTCACTTATAGAAGAATTCAAAGGCGAGAAGAAGCCCGCCGATCCCAATTGTCCACTTTCCATTGCGGTCTCTGTAGACATGCTGGATACAGGCGTTGACGTGCCTGAAGTCGTAAATCTGATGTTCTTCAAAGTAATAAAGTCCAAAGTGAAGTTCCTTCAAATGCTAGGGCGGGGAACAAGGCTTTGTGATGACTTGTTTGGGCCAAGCGATGATAAGGTTTTCTTTAAAGTTTTCGACTGTTGCAAAAACTTTGAGTATTTCGAAATGCAGCCCGAGGGTGCAAAAGACTCAGGCAGTAAAACCCTCTCACAAGCTATTTTTGAAAAGCGACTGATTCTGTCACAACATTTAAAAAGCAATGAGCAATTCGGCACTGACGGAGCTGAATTACAACGTTCACTGGTACAAAATTTACAAAACCGCGTAGCGGGTATGAATTTAGACAACTTCATCGTTCGTCCTCGACGAAAGGTAGTTGAGAAGTACCAGAAGCCAGAGACCTGGCAGCACTTAACAGATGAAAATGTGGGCGAGATTCAAAAGCATATTTCTGACTTGCCCTCTGAAGCTGAGCCAATAGAGCCGCGAGAGAAAGACGAAGAACTAGCGCTGCGTTTCGACCATATGCTTCTTACTATGCAATTAGCAATGGTTGAGAAAACAGGTATCAGCGACTATTACCGCGATAAACTAGTAAATATTGCAGCGAAGCTTGAAAGCAAGACTAGTGTTCCTGCGATAGCCGAAGAAGTGGAATGGCTTGAGTATATTCAGTCTGCCAATTTCTGGACTGATCTTACGCTAGATGAGTTGGAACAGACGAGAAAACGCCTTCGACTGCTCATGCGCTTTATGGATAAGGAAGGCACGGGCTACGTTTACACTAACTTTCAAGATGAGCTTTTAGGTGTTAATGAGAATGAAGGCATCTATGTTCCAACCAGTGGCAATGAACTTCAGCTATATAGAAAGCGCGTTGAGTCTTATATCAAGGAAAACCAAGACAACCTGACCATCGCTAGACTACGCAAAAACTTGCCTATTACGCGTCTGGACTTAGACGAATTAGACGTTAAGTTGATGGCAGTGAGTGGTATTGGTGACCTCGCGCAGTACCAAGAAACAATTCACCCAGATAAGAGTCTTGGTGTTTTCATTCGCGAGCTGGTTGGAATGGACAGAGGCGCAGCAAAAGAAGCTTTCGCAGAATATTTGGATGAAGCGAAATTCAATGCCCAGCAACTGAGGTTTATCAATACAATCATCGATTATCTTACGCAAAACGGCGTGATGAGTGCTAAACAGTTAGCACAACCGCCTTTTAGTGACATTCACTATGAGGGGATAACAGGCGTTTTTTCTTTGGAAGAAGCGATTCGTATTAGGGACACCCTTAAAGGGATTGAGAGCAGGGCGGTAGGGGAATAGCTATGGCAAATCAGCAATATAAAAATCAGAAAAAACAATTAAGATTTTCTAAAAAGGAGATAGACAGAGCCGCTAGAAAGATTAGGCTTGGTGAGGTATCTGGTGAAGAGAAAAATTCAGAGATTGAGAAGGTTCAGAATTTTCGAGAGTTTCACCTATACCCACTTATGCTATTAAAAAACCACTTGGTAAGAACATCTAGGGCTGTTGATGACAGCATCATAGTTGCAAGGCGATTAAAAAGGTTATCAACGATAATTGATAAACTAGAAAGACCCAGCCTTGACGGTAGTAATGACAATTCTATTAAACTCACCAGAATGCAAGATATTGCTGGTTGTAGGGCCATTGTAAAAGATCTAAACGATCTGAAGGCTTTGCAAAATCGACTAATTCAGAGTCGGTCTGTTCACAAGATTGTTAGCACTAAAAACTATCTTGACCCAAAACCAAGTGGTTATGGGGGCGTACATTTGATTTATAGCTGTTATCGGGACAACGAAACAGCAGAGGACACACCTTGGAAAGGTTCTAAAGTAGAGGTTCAGTTGCGTACAGAACTTCATCATGCTTGGGCAACCAGTCTCGAAATAATTGATACGATGGAGAAAATATCGCTAAAAACCACTCATGCAGGGCATGAGGAATGGAGAGAGTTTTTTTCAATTGCTGGGAAGTTGGTTGCGTCAGATGAAGGAGCTATCGTTTGCGACGATAAGTTGTTAAATAAACTCAGAGTTAGGTTCACTCAACTAGAAGCGCAACTTGATGTTCGTCGAAAATTGTCTAGGTATCGGATAGCCATCGATTTCAGTTCAAGGAAGAAGCAAAACGCCGCTAAAAGCGATGGGACATTTTTAGTAACAGTCCATGTTCCTCAAAATAAAGGCAAAAAGTTTCCTGTTCGTGTATCACACTTTAAAAACGAGGAGAGTTCTGAAGCATTACGGCAGTTGAACGAAGCTGATTTGGAAGAAGGGATCATTATCGCAGTCCTTGTCTCAGCTAGCGATGTCAGTACGCTAAAGAAAGCTTACCCTAACTACTTCGGCTCTACGCAAAAATTTGGGAAGTTTGTCACAAAGCATATTATTAATTGATTAATTACGACTTCAAGTGATTGACCGCTATCAACGTTTGGATAGTAAAAAAGAGAAAACAGGAGGTTACGTGGTCAAAATAACTATAGGTGAACAAACAGCTTATTTATCTGATATCAATGAAAGCTGGATAAATAAAGCTCTTCAAGAGCTAAACCAAAAGGGGTATTCTCAATCCGTAGGCCTTGAAATTTCTACAGTTAACGTGAATCTCCGCTTAATGTCTCCATCGCTACCATCAAATGGTAAAGGAAGAAAAGCCACAGAAGAAGAAAAACAAATATTGATTAACTGAAAAGCTTCAAAATTAGACGATTACTTCTCAAGATCATCACTATTCAGGTTTCTTAAAGACGTAAACAGGCTCATTTAACATGTTACGAGTATTTATCTCTTATTCGCATAAAGACGAAAGTGTAAAGCAAGAATTGGACACCCATTTTGCCATGTTGAAAAGAACAAGTATCGATGTGTGGCATGATAGACGGATTGAAGCTGGGGACAATATAGATCATGCGATAGATGAGAATTTACTGAATTCAGACATCATAATTCTTCTAGTCAGCAAGGATTTCATCGCTTCTAAATATTGTTTTGACATTGAGATGGCAAAGGCTCTTGAGTTACATCACAGTGGCTCAGCCAGAGTTTTTCCCGTTATTGTTGGTGTCTGTGACTGGCATGATACTCCCTTTGGCAAACTGAATGCACTGCCGCGTGATGGTAAGCCTATCGATAAGTTTCCTGATAGAAATGATGGATTTATGCAAGTTGTGAAAGCTGTAAAGGATTTCGCTAAGAAAAAAGTTTCAATGACCACAAATCCCACTTTACAGATGACTCAACTTACAAAAACACAAGTGAAAGCAGCTTTTCCTCGAACTGGCAATTTACGAGTGAAGCATACCTTTACGGATAAAGAAGCTCACGATTTTATTGAGTCAGCTTTTGAATACATATCAAATTACTTCGAGGCGTCCTTAAACGAGCTTGAGAAGAGAAATGTTGGTATAGAATCTAAATTTACGCGTATAGATGCAACACATTTTGTCGCTAGGATTTATAAAAATGGTAAATGTGTAAGCGAATGTAAAGTTTGGCAATCATCAAAAAGAATGATGGGAGGAGACATTTGTTACTCAAGTGATGCTAGTAGTGGTGATAACTCTATGAACGCATGGGTATCTCTTCAAAATGATGGTTACCAACAATATTTTTCAAACTCTGGCTTTGGCTTGACGCAGCCTGGAGTGGGAAATCATGAACAGCAACTGACTAATGAAGGTGTTGCGGAAGAATTTTGGACACGTTTGCTCTCGCCTTTACAATAAACTCCCTGGTTTTGTACATATTTATGTTCAGGACATTTCAATTCTCAGTGTGGGTGCTCAACCATCACTTCGTAAACTGCCAACCCGCGGACTTCCTAGACTCCGCAACGTGATTGGATGCCATCAAGGGTCTCCGGCTGCTTACCTTGTTGTATTTGCAGTGAAGAGCCAATGCTAGGTTCATTGGTTGATATCTCAGCACGAGTGCGCTGCTTGAGATATCTGATGATCGGCAGAGCAAAAAAATGGAAAAAAGCAGGCATTTCGATGCCTGCTTTTTCTTTTGTCTAAGAAATTTCCCTATGGCAAGCCTAGGTATATTTAGGACTAACTAGGGATATCAACATGAAGATCACTAAAGAAATAGCTTTTAACACACTTATTAAATTCTCAAAAAATAGCATGACACTCGGATATATATTCCTTGCGTTTGCACTATTTCCATTCTGGCATGAGATAGTCTCTGTACTACTCGATTGGAAACCTGCTGCTGAAGCTAACTTTGAGTTGAATGAGTATTTTTACTACAACTGTGTGTGTATAGCTGCGTCGCTATTTTTCGCTTTGTCGGCAGGCATTGTTCTGCGGTTTATGGCAGACGAATAAAGCGATCTTACTGACGGGCATTCTATGTCCGTTTTCTTATTCTCAGAAAATTCTCATCAGTCGTTCTTAGTTACTTATGCAAGTCATAAGAAACTTAGGAGGACAAATGACTAAGCAAGAACAACTCGTCATCATGGCATTGGACATGATTACTAAATTTTTGATGAGTATCGGAGACGTAATTTTTGTAATTTGGATATTTCAAATGATCACTGGGTTTGAGGCGCATAGCTCATACCCATTCATTGGAATTAAGGGGGCTATATGTATATTTTTAATATATCTGATAGCTCTTGCATTCTATCTACAAGAAATGAGGCTTCGTAAGAAATTTCAAAAGTAATTATTGAGAGCACCGAATGGTGCTCTTTTTCTATTGCTACCGATAAAAAGTCTGCTCGATTGGGGCTATAAACTTAGTTCTAAAGATAATTCTCTCACGAAGCAAAGCGGCGTCACGCTGAGCTAACAACGGCCGTTTCGTTTTTCTATCGATGCGATGAGGAAGCTCTTCCAATAGTTGCCCATAGAAGCGCTGAGTGTCAGCATTGATGCGTTCTGAACAGGTGATGATAAATACTTTATCGTATAGAGGACTTTCGCTGATAAGCGAATCCTTGAGTTTTAAGAGGGTCGTTTCGTGCTGACTCTTTCGTTTAAAAGAAGCTTCTAGCTCGACAGCAGCGACTTCTCCAGTCGGCAGTAATACCAAGCCATCTACGTTTTTTACCTTTGAAGATGGATATAACCTTTTGAATTCCATTTCTGTTAAAAACGAAGTCCAAAGTGGCTTTGCTAAACCTTCTGAGGTTTTATTATTAATCCCTCCGTTCAGAACAAAACTTAAAACGCAGTCATGCATTATCGCATTTTGATTTACCTGTGTTATCGGCTTTTTAGCCGAGCGAAATGGTACATCAAGCCGCATCATTTCAGATGCAAACTGAGCACCTTTATAAGTTAAAACATAAATTCGTCTATCAGCAGCGCGTTCTGTTTGGACTAACGCTAGGTATCCTTGAGAAACAAGCTTACCCAAAAATTCTAGGGCTTTGGCCCTTGATACTCCCCATGTCTGCTCACAGATTAGCGCTGATATAAATCCGAATCGGGCTGCATTTATTAGTGCAAAACGTATTTTATTGCTACTGCGTTGAATATTACTTGGCGCGAGTCGATATTGCATATCAATATTGAAGTAGATTTCGTACCGTTCAAGAATACTTTTAGTAATACGACTTTCAGACATGATTTCTCCCTTAAATCTAAAAATAGTCATTAGAAAAAAGGCTCAAAGGGCGAGAAATATTGAAGTATAAGATGTATTTGTTGGTTTTTATGTCGGGATATAATGACTGCTTGCTCGCCCTTATTAATCTCCCAATAAAAAACTGGTGTTAAGGATTGCGCTCACAACCTTCGTTGTGAGCTAACACGCTTATAGTGCACGTCACTGCTGATATTGACGTTCGTCAACGCAGTGACTCTACGCCGCATTTGCGGCTAGCACTAACGCTATTGGCGCATGTTCTTGTGCTGCGCACTACCCCCCGTTTTGCACGTTTACGCCAATGTATTTCATACATACGGGTTCACTGCCTTCGCTTTGCTCTGCGCAAGGGTTTGATTCATGGCGCTATCGCTCCATTTATCAAATTTTTTCTGAGGAAAAAACAAAACAGGGGGTAGTTCGCAGCTGCGAACATGCGCCTGCTACGCAATCAAATGTGCTTCGCAATTGTCTTTCTACGCGAGCTGCTACGTTGTCTCACAACGCGTTTTTTACAGACGAATTTGTAATTCGCTGTGATGCTTTCGCTTCGCTTTCAGGACGACTGTTTGAGCTAAAAGCATAATTTACGTTTTTTTGTGTACAACGTTTGTTAGACAATACATTCGCTCAAATGAAGTGTGTATTCCGCAAAAGTAAGACGTCGCTTTTGCTCCAACTCGTTTGAATTTCTAGTGTCGCGACAACGCTTTTAGCGCTGTAAAAGCCAAATAAGGTGAAAAAATAAGAGAGAAGGTAAGAGGATTTAGAAGTTAAGCTGCAATATCATTGTTGCTGAACGTTGCAGTCAATGAAATTGAAAATGCCATATTTTTCATTAACTTTCAATAGCGGCGGTTAATATTTGAAAGCGAGGAAAAAATGATGTCATTACTGAGTTTAAAATTATTCGGACACTGCGCAGACGACAGTGAGGGAGCTATTGCATCTGATTTTACGGACGAAAACGAGATGGAAATATGCGGGATAAATGAAGCCACCGGATTACCTTTGGTTCCGAGCTGTTTAAAAGGCTGTTCTGGTATTATTGATGTTGCCGGAAATCCCAGGGGAACAGATTTGTCAGACTTCTGTGATTTGAGTCCTTCATATAATGACTGTTCTATCGATAGTAGTTTGAGCTGCGGCATGGATATTCACTGTAATTCTGATTGGGTAAGCGACGGCTTATCAATGGATAGTGGTATTGATGATTTTGGCTGTAGCGACTTGTCTGGAATTGATAGCGATTGGTAGATGAGTGCATCTCAGACTGGTTTATTAGTGTTGTTATTTATCGTGGCTTTGGCTATCTGGCTACTACACGCTATCGAACGGTTGATAGAGAAATATATTAAGACTGACAGGTAGTCAGCGCTCCTTATGTCCTCAAAATTTTGCCCGCAAAGTGCGGGCATTTTTTATCCTAAAGCTAGGTAGCTTAACTTGAGCGTTATCAGATATAGCTCCAAAAAGATTAACCCTAGGTAACTATTATTGCTCTATTTCGCTGTTAATTATTTCGTATTCAGTCTCTATACAATTGACTAAGTCCACATAAAGCACACAGACCTCATTCTTGTTGTGAATATTTACTCTTAAGTATCGCATCGGATCATGACTGAAAAGAGTAGGATCTTGAGGTTTGTAGAACCGCTCATCATCTATGGTTCCCATTAGTTTATATCTACCTTCGCCTACGTAATGGGTATTGAAAGGATTATTGACCTTTAATACTTTGGGGATAACTAGGTACTCTTTTGAGTCCATAGGTGGGAAATTGCTAGGGAATGAAACACAACCGTTCAAAAAAATACAAAAGAATAAAATTCTAATTTTTGAGAAAAAATACATTAATACTTGGTATCCATATGAAGATTGCTCGTAGAGCAGTTAGATTACAAAAAAGTGGGGAGTGTAGGAGTATTTTAGGGAAAAAATGAATTTTTACCATCCACTATTCACTGAAGTATCGGTCTAAGTCACTACGCCTTGGCTTATTTTAATCCTATATGAAAATGTTATAAAACCGATTGTTTACGAAAAAGGAGTTTTTATGCTTGATTCACTAGGTCACTATGTTTACGCACTGCTAGATCCTGAAACTAACGAGATCTTTTATGTGGGGAAAGCCCGAGCAACAAAAAACGGAATGTTAAACTTGCGTCCTACTGCTCATTTTAAAGGAGGAAAAAACTCAGATAAATTAGCGCGAATTAACGAAATTCGTGAACGAGGCTTTTCTGATGAGGATATGATTTTAATCTTACGTCATAACTTGAGAAGTGAAGAGGAAGCTTTCACGGTAGAGGCTGCCGTAATAGATGCGTTAGGAAAGCAAAATCTTACTAATATTAACTCTGGGCATGATGTAAAGCACGGCGCTATGAAATGGACGCACATGAAATCTAGGTTCAGTCGTTCTTTCGTTGATTTTACAGAGCTTGAAGATAGTGCCAGAGAGCAAGACTGTATTTACACCCTATTTCACATCAAGAAAACTTACAAACCGAATATCACAGCGACAGAATTATATGATGCAACAAGAATGTGGTGGGGCATAAGTGAGGAAATAGTAAAAGAAGTTAATAGCGGGCTTGGTAGGACGCAAATTGCTTTGGCCTGTGTAGAAGATGCGATAATAGAAGCATATGAAGTGAAGCATTGGTTTTCGGCTGGTGAAACATTCACATCTCGTCATTCTGACAAAGAGCGTTTAAGTATTCGCGATGGGAACTTCAAACCAGCTAAAAAGTTCGAATTTGTCGGCAATGTCGCTTCGAAACAATACTCTAAATATGTTGGGTTTCGCTTAACTCACAGCAATATTCCTTTCGTTTGGGATCAAACGCCTTGGAAGCACTTTATGTGAAGATGAGTTAGCGGTGGTTTTGAGAATTAGCATATCTAAGTGTTAAAGGCTACTTGGTTAACAGCGTAGGCTTATATGGATTAGTCGTCACTTAACCTGACATTTTCAGAGATAGACCAAAATTGACAGTCTCTTGTGTACGTGAAGCGGACCTTGGAGCAATGAACTTTCCATCTCAAAGACCAGTAGACTAACAACAAAACTATCTGCAATCTGGGCTACCAATCCCTGGCAAGGACGCCATTGTTAGCCATTAACATGCATACCTATAAACGACATCGGCCAGAGCAAACATTGCTATACCAATTGGTTGAGCAATATTATCCAGATTTTCTGGAGTACCTTTCCCATCAAGGAAAGACATTACCACTTCATGTAGATAAAGAGTTTGCAGAATTTCTAAAGTGTGGTCGGTTTGAGCATGGATTTCTCAGAGTCGTGTGTGACGACTGCAAACATGAGAAGCTGGTCGCGTTCAGTTGCAAACGTAGGGGCTTCTGCCCTATTTGCGGGACAAGACGGATGGCAGAGAGTGCGAAGTTACTGGTTGACGACGTTCTTAACGGCTATCCCATACGTCAGTGGGTGTTGAGTCTACCTATCCCATTGAGGCTGCTACTTGCCAGATATCCCAAAGAGCTCAGCAAAGTCATGCAAATCATCCATCGCACGATTTCAACTGACATCATCCATCGAACAGGTTACTTGAAAAAGCAAGCCAAGACGGGTGCAGTAACGTACATTCAGCGTTTTGGAAGTGCGCTAAACTTGAATATACACTTCCATATGCTCTTCCTCGAGGGCGTTATTACAGAAGAGCGAGGGCAAACCAAATTCAAGCTCGTCAAAGCGCCGAGCCATAGCGATATGGAACAGATAGTTGACAACATCAGCCACCGCATTGCGGCCTATTTAGAGAAGGCCGAGCTCATTCAGCGTGATATGGACAATGCTTTTCTCGATTTTCCCATGGATGATGAAAATAGCTTATTGCCCTTGCAAGCGGCCTCGGTTAGTTATCGTATTGCTTGGGGCCAGATATGGGCAAAAAAGTATTTACCTTACAAACCTTGCCCGCCAAAGACAAACAACACTACGGACAATTAGCCCAGATAGGCGGTTTCAGTTTACATGCTGGCGTATTCGCAGACGGTCACCAAACCGATAAATTGGAACGCCTGTGCAGATACATCTCAAGACCAGCCATAAGTGAACAACGATTGAATCTTACAGATTCAGGTAAGGTGAGGTATAAACTAAAGACCCCTTACAATGACGGAACGACCCTCGTGTTCTTCTCTCCACGGGATTTTTTCGGCAAACTCGTTGCTTTGATACCACCACCTCGACTTAACCTCACGAGGTTTTATGGGGTATTTGCTCCCAATGCTATAGTTCGTGCCGAGGTGACTGCTTCACAACGTGGTAAGAATAGTCCTCGTTTAGCAGAACACCTGAAAGATTCAGAAAAGCCGTATCATTCCCGCAATATGTCTTGGTAATCCGGTCACCGGCGCAAAGACTGAAACGCGTATTCAACATCGACATTACCCAATGCGAGGTTTGCGAAAAATTTAACGTAAAGGTCATTGCTTGCATAACTGACGCGATCATTATCAATAAAATCTTGTCATATTTGGACAAGCACAATTTACCGGAAGCGAGCAATAATCCCCGTACGCCGCCACTTCGTGCGCCACCAAGCATTGACGCATTCTGCGACTATACCATTCAACGTGACTTCGACTTTGGTGCATGAACCACAAAAACCTACCATTACTTAAACACGCAAATTGTTGGGGTGAGGGCTTTCACATATCTTATTGCAGATTTCAGTACCAAAGACCAGTTAACTTGCCTGTCTTGATGACAACTACTCCACTGATTTCTGAAAAGTACCCGTTTGACACACGTTCAACTAGCCTTAAATACATCTGACACGGTGGGTAGTACATAGCGTTAATATTTCTTATACACACAAGCTGTCCTGACCATTCAGGCTAACACATCCGGCTTCCTTGCCGTGAGGATGCGCTCTGCGATGCAGATGTAAATCTGTTAGGTGCCTTGTTGGTAGCTCTGCCAGGCTTGCATTGAACCAATAAAAACATCCACGTTTTCAAAACCCTGTGCCAGCAGATAACTGGCTGCTACGGTGGCGCGCTTACCGCTGCCACAGGCCAGTGTATAATGGCGGGATTTATCCAGTTGGTGGCACATTTCCGGCAGATAGCCTAAGTAGATATGCTTTGCCTGGTCAAATTCGTTGTTTTCAACCTCTTCCTGTTTGCGAACATCCAGCAGTTGCCAGTTAGCACGTGGTGCTCTAATGCGCTCATCAACCTTATCTGCAGTAACGGCGTTCACATGCTGACGATGGTAAGCCTCAATGGTATCTGGCTTTGGTACCATGGTCAGATAACCACTAATCTGCTGGTAGCCCATCCGCCACAGCTGTTCGGAGCTTTCGGTTGCCTGTTGATGGGAATCTGCCACCAGTGCGATAGGTGTGGAGTAGTCCAGAAACCAACCACCATAAGCGCTGAGTAAGCCGCCCGGCAAATTAAGACTGCCGGGATAGTGACAGTCTCGAAACTGGGCATGACTTCTTACATCAATGAGCACGCCGGGACGTTCTGCGCTTTTCTGCCAGGCTGACTGAGCATCCTGTGCCAGCTTCTGGCACGCCACTGGCGGTAAAGGCGTATCCATCCCGGTAACGTTAGACTGCTCCATTTTGCTAAAGTAGGGAGCAATATAATGATTCTCTTTTAACTTACGCTCTATAAAGGCTTTTTTAGAGGTACATTGATAGCCCGGGTTTTGCCGTTTCTCAATGCCTATGGTGGTAAACTCACGTTCTGCCATGCCTGAGCCACACACCGACCCTGCGCCATGAGCCGGGTACACAATAATGTCATCACCCAGGTTGGCCAGCGTTTGTAGGCTGTCATAAAGCTGGCCAGCCATTTTTTCCATTTCCTCGGGGTAGAAGTCTGTGCGACCGACTTCACTGACAAATAAGGTATCGCCGGTAAATACGCCGATAGGCTGACCGTCCTGTTCGTTGTCGATAGCCAACACACAAATACTGTCTTTAGTATGGCCGGGCGTTGCAATAACTTCGAGTGTCCATTTACCAATCTCAAATTTATCGCCATTACCGGCCTTGCGGGCATATTCGATAGGCTCGTCAGCGTATTTACCATGGTAAATATCAGCACCGGTCTGGTTGGCCAGCGCTACCGCGCCAGAGATAAAGTCTTCATTGCGGTGGGTTTCGATGATGGTGGTGATCCGGCATTCATGCTTTCCGGCAAGGGTGAGATAATGCTGCGTATCTAACTGAGGATCAATCACACAGGCTTCACCATCGCTGCCAATCAGGTAGGAAAGGTGCGCAATGCCCGGTGTTTTAACAGATTCTACAAACATAGGTTAGCTCCACTTTGGGGTTGTGCCGCGCACAACGTGAATGTATTCACTTCACCCTAAGCTTTCAAATGTCATGCCGAATAAAAAGTTTATATAAAACAAGTGATTACATTTTCTACCCACAAGGCTTCCCAGTAAATGAAGAAATATTCACTTAATCCTATATAAAATTTACATGCTATTGCGGGATAAGCGTGCCCGTTGCAGACGCTGTTTGAGGTATTGCAGTCTGGGAAGCAAAATCAGCAAGGCTATTGCCCAGTAAATTAACGGTTCCTGCAGGCCGGTTTTGCGAGACCAGCTAAAGTGTAACAGGGCCAGTAAAACAACCAGGTAAATGGTGTTATGCAGGGATTGCCAGCGATTGGCGCAAAGCAGAAGTAGCTGGTCAATAATCTGTTGCGTCCGCAACTTGTCTAAGTGCGCCTGTCAACCTGACTGCCATACTAAAGTTTCCTATTAAACAGGAGACAACTCATGGCAATTAAAATCCATACACCTTGGAACAAAAATCGCATTATCGGCCAGAAAAAGCCTCTTCAGATATCACATATATGGGGTATCCGGATTCGCTTAGAGCTTGAAGGGAGGACGCGTGATCTCGCTCTCTTCAACGTTGGTCTTGATAGCAAACTACGAGGTTGTGACCTCGTTAAACTCAAGGTATCAGATGTCGTTTGCGGACGTTCAGTTCTGAGGCGCACGCATGTAGTTCAGCAAAAAACAGGTAGTCCTGTCCAATTTGAGATAACACCAAACACCGGAGAATCGATCATGGCTTGGGTAAATAAAGCCGGATTGAAAGCATCTGACTATCTTTTTAAGTCGCGTATACATGGCGCTGAGCACATATCAACCAGACAATATAATCGTATTTTTCATGGATGGATTGAAAAACTTGGACTCGATACATCGCTCTACAGCACCCATTCAATGCGCAGAACCAAGCCCTATCTGATTTACAAGAAGACTAAAAATCTTCGGGTAGTTCAACTCTTGCTGGGCCATAAAAAGTTAGAGAGCACTGTCCGTTACTTGGGCATCGAGGTGGACGACGCGTTGGAAATATCGGAATCTATTGAAGTTTAGACTGTACTGGGCTGCTTGTGCAGCCCTTGTATGGATAATGCCGCCTCAGACACAAGATGCTAGGCTTTTTTGCGATTTACTTTTTTACGCCATCAGCGATCTTTTTCTCTAAATTATGCAATCGCGTTTTATAAGCACCATTCTCAACATTTTCTTCATAG
>Ga0209992_10002256_pt1 | contig 18081 bp, 20 predicted proteins | sample 2SBtaG_2_FD_182564 | JGI IMG/M metagenome (GOLD analysis project Ga0209992, IMG submission 182564) | Deep subsurface microbial communities from Kolumbo volcano to uncover new lineages of life (NeLLi) - 2SBTROV12_ACTIVE470 metaG (SPAdes)... | ecosystem: Environmental > Aquatic > Marine >... | reverse complement strand
ACACATGTGTGCATTGCAAGACGAATTAAATTAAGATTTCAAAGATTGTTCTGCTTTTAATCCCTTGTAACGGTTTCTTATGGTAACTTCAGTTACTCCTGCAGCCTCTGCAAGATCTCTTTGTGTTATTGATACCCCATTCTTTACACAGGACAAGTAAAGTGCAGTTGCTGCAAGACCCATAGGATCTTTTCCTGCAGATTCTTTTCTGTCTTGTGCTTCTTTTAGAACTTTGACTGCATAACGTTTAGTTTTTTCAGAAATCTCAAGCTTGCTTGAAATTCTTGCAATACACTGAATGGAATCTACTACAGGCATTTTTAGTTCCAATTCATGGTGAAGTAATCTATAACATCTAGCAATATCTTTTCGTTTAACATTTGCAGCGTCTGCAACATCTTTTAGAGTTCTTGGAGTTTCAGTATCCCTACATGCTGCATACAAAGATGCGGCAATCATTGCAGAGATAGATCTGCCTCTAACTAGTTTTTTCTCCAATGCTTTTCTGTAAATGTAAGCTGCTTTTTCTAAAACATTAGCTGGAATTGAAACTTTGTCTTTTAATTTGTTCAAATCACTTAGAGCTTGTCTCAAATTTCTATCAACAGGAGCATGAACCTGACTTCTACTATCCCAAGTTCTTAATCTTTCAATAGTACTTTTCATAGATGTGGATAGAGGTTTTCCAGATGCATCTTTGTTTAGAGGATTGATTACGGTAGAGAGTCCCATGTCATGTATCATTAAGGATGAAGGTGCACCGGTTCTTGCAGGATCTGCACCGCCATCTTTTTGAAAAGATCTCCATTCAGGGCCAGATTCTTGAGTTTTTTCTGTAATTACATATCCACATTTTCCACAAAACTGTTCACCAGTTACTTCATCTGTTAAGAGAGAATTTTTTCCACATCGGGCACAAGTAGGATTATCCATCTTAATTGTCCATCCTGTAAATTGAGAAAATCATAATTGAAACATCATAAATTGTCATATGTTTAGACATGCTTTAGAAGGATTTCTCATCTATAAGAAGGGTGAGTATTTTCTTGGAATAATAATAAAGAAGTTTTAGATTTTATGCGCCAACTATAATCTCAGGAGAAGACATTCCTCCATAACCAGGATCAATGGTTTGTTTTGGATTCAATGACGTATCATGATGACATGCTTTGTTACATACTGGACAAAATTTTCTATCAAGTACAATACATTGACAAATGTGATTTTTTACATATGCTTGAGCGGCTTGATTCCACTCACCAGTTCCATTACAATAAACACATACATTTGTAGATGAAGAACCAACACCTTTACAAAAATCACAAACATCTTCGGTCATTTCTTGTCGACGATATTGCAACATGAATCAATATATTTGAAGAGGTCAAGCAGAGTAAATCAAATAAACCTTTTAAAATATCCCAAAATACAACTATAGTCATGAAGCAAAAAGCAGCATCACGAAGTATCAAAATTTTAGTAGCAAAATTAGGATTAGATGGTCACGATAGAGGAGCACTAGTACTATGTAGAGCATTCAGAGATGCAGGAATGGAAGTAATCTATTCAGGGCTTTTTGCCACACCAGATAGAGTTGCTCAAATTGCAGAAGATGAAGATGTAGATGCAATTGCAATGAGTTTGCTAAATGGTGCACATGGAACACTTTTCCCAAGAGTAGTCAAAAATATGAAAAAGAAAGGCATCAAAGATGTGTTAATAGTTGGCGGAGGAGTTATTCCAGAAATTGATCATAAAAACCTTGTAAAATCAGGAGTTGATCATGTGTTTGGTCCAGGAACACCACTACCTACAATCATAGACCACATTACAACTGGTGTATCTAAATTAAGAAAAATATAAGAAAAAAGATTATTCTGTGGAATCAGGCCACATCATTTTACGCATTTCTTTACCAACTTTTTCAATTTGGTGTTCGTCATATACTTTCATGTGTTTATCAAATGCATCTTTACCGTTTTTCTGGTATTCAGAAATCCACTCACTGTTGAATGTACCATCTTGAATCATGGTGAGAACTTTTTTCATGTTCTCTTTGTTTGCAGAATCCATTACCATTGGTCCACGAGTTAATCCACCATATCTGGCAGTTTCACTAACACGTCTCCACATTCCATTGATTCCATATCTCTGAATCATATCTACAATGAGTTTGAGTTCATGTAAAACTTCAAAGTATGCAATTTCTGGTTGATAACCTGCTTCAACAAGAGTTTCAAATGCATTTGTTACCATAGAAGCTGCTCCGCCACAAAGGTCTGCTTGTTCACCAAACCAATCAGTTTCTACTTCTTCTTTGAAAGCAGTTTTGATTAATCCAGCTCTTGCACTACCAATTGCTTTTGCAATTCCTAATGTTCTATCCCAAGCTTTTCCTGTAGAATCTTGTTCTACAGCTACGATTGCAGGAGTTCCAAAATTATCAAGATATGTTTCTCTAACTTTTGAACCAGGTCCTTTTGGTGCAACCATGATTAAATCAACATTGCTTGGTGCTTCAATCCATTTCCAATAGATTGCAGCTGCATGAGAAAATGACAATGCTTTTCCATCTGAAAGATTTGGTCCGATTTCATCTTTGTATACTTGACCTTGAATCATGTCAGGAATCAATATGTGAACAATGTCTGCTTGTTTTGTTGCGTCTGCAACAGACATTACTTTGTGACCATCAGCTTCTGCCTTTTTCCAGCTGTTACCACCTTCTTTAAGACCAATTATCACATTAAGACCAGAGTCTTTCATGTTGTTTGCTTGTGCATCACCTTGGATTCCGTAACCAATTACAGCGATTGTTTGATCTTTTATAGGATCAAGACTGATATCGGCATCTTTCCATGTTTTTGCCATAGATTGTGGCACAAAGATTGCAAATATTAACTATGATTTAGATTTCAATAATTTTCTCACAAGAACGACATTTTACAGTGACCTTTTCCCCAGGAAGTCTAAGAAATCTCTTTGAACCGCATTTAGGACAAATGGGGCAAGCACGTAGAGGTTCTCCCATATGGAATTACAGATTTTGATTTTATTAAATTAGCCTATTGTATTTGCCCACTACCAAGAATTCGAATGATAGGAGATTCGGGTTTTAGAACAACTGCAACCTGTCCCTTTTTGCAAACAATTGGTTTTTCAAATGTCAGTTTCAGAGGAGAAATAGATGAGAATTTTGCAGCCTTGATTTGTAACCCAATACTAACTAAACATCCTTGATTTTCTGCAATTTCACTTTTGTAAAAGGGGCTTTTTTGAAAATCAAGTTCAATCTCAGTTTTTACATCAACTGCATTTTCTACTGAAATAACGTCTCCACGACTTACTTCATCAGGTTTTGCACCTTTTACTGCCAATCCTACTCTTGCGGGACATACAGACTCAGATACAGGATCGTCATGCATTTGAATTGATTTTATTAAAACATCAATTCCTGCAGGATATAATTTCAAATTATCATATTGTTTAACAATTCCATTTGTCACCTTACCTAAAATGACAGTTCCAACTCCTTTTACATCAAAACAATGATCAATTAGTAATTCAGAAGGATCATCGTTTGTAATAGGTTCAAGTTTGTCCATCTCTTCTTTGATTTTGTCTTGTTCAACTTTGATGTAATTTTCTACTACTGTTCCTTTAATCATCATCTCTAATTTTGATTCATCAACATCAAATGTATGAGATAAAATTCCTTTTTCTTTTTTCAAAGAGTCAAGTGCGATGATTTGCTCTCCAGTGAATTTATCTAATTTATCAACATGTAATATTACATATTCAGCCAAGTTAATTGCCTGAAAGAGAGGTTGAATTTTATCAGGAAACCCATTAGGGATTACCCATGTTTTGATAATATCAGACTCTTTTCTATCATAAAGAGTAAGATCTGATTCAGTGCCTTTTTTTCCAAAGTCAGATGCAATCTCTTGCTTACCCAATACAACAAAGTTTACAGATCTGACCATGAAATTGGATTGAAAATGGAACTTATGAAGTTTTGAATTTAATTTTCAAGAATGAAATCAAAATAAATAATTCAAACATTTAGCACGGATATTCAGAAAGATCTGATTTGACATCTTGTTGCTCATCTAAAATATGAAGATGATACAAAATCGATTTGTTCTGCGAAGAACATACATGTGCTTTCATAATATAGTATGATGTTCATTTTTTATATAAAAGACTAACGTACAAATCATACTAAATTGTGAGCCCCTTTGGCATTAAGGAAATGAATTCAAAGCATGGGCGTAACTAGCAAATCGATGATTTTTTGGTTTTACCAATTTTTGGCGATATTTCTTTACAGGTTTGCCTGTAGCACCATTTAGGCCCAATGGACCTTTGACAAATTTTTCCTTATTTGCCCAATAAAGAACCTCATCTTTTGGTGCAAAATGATTTACAATCTTTGAATTAACAATAGATTGAAGAATTTTTCCATATTTTTTTGACGAAGGAACATCTTCAGTAATTGATGCACCAAAAAAATACACACTTTCTACAATACCATCATTTTGTTTCTTTTTTGCAAGATATTCAAGAGTACTTAAAATCACTTGAGATCCTAAAGAATGTCCCATTAATCTAATCTTTGTTTTAGGACTGATAATTTTGAAATCTTCAATAAATTTTCCAAGGTTTTTTCCATTTTTCTTTGCAATTTTTTGGCCAACATCTAGAGCATGTTTTGCATGTTTGATTAAATGAGCGCCAGTAGTGTTTGAATCATAACTATATCCAACTACAGGATGTACATATCCAAGTTTACGTAATTGTTTTTTTGCTAAAACAACTTTGGCAACAGCACCGGCATTATCATTTCGTAATCCATGAATCATTATTGTAAGCTCTTTAGAATTTACTAATTTTTTGAAATCTTTTTTTGGGTATGTATAGTATGAATTATTTTTCAGTGTATTACCCGTAGAAAGATCATAGTAACCTCTAGTAGAGATTCGAGGAATGGGATTCATGTTTAATCAGAAGGGCCTAGTTGGCTTTTGTGTTTTTCAATGTCAGATTCTTCAACTTTAGCAAACAGGGGAGATGCCTCACCCAACACATGATTTGCAGAAATTCCTAACTCAGACATGTCAGACCAAGAAGATTTGTCAATATTACCATCTAATCCCAACTGAACCCAAATTTTTTGGGCAGATTCAGGTAAGAATGGACAAATTGCGATAGCCAAAGCCCTAGCTGCATTTACAGAGAGATAAACACAACTTGAGGTTCCAGGACCTTTTTTCCAAGGTTCTTTATGTTGAAAGTATTGATTGAAAAAGGAGGAAAACTCCATAATTTTCTTTAATGCACGGTCAAGGTGATTTTGTTCCATTAATGTGCCAACATCAGTTGCAAGTTGTTTGATTTTTTGTTCAGCTTCGACATCTTTTTCATCAAATGTTTCAGGTTCTGGAACTTTTCCATCAAATGCTTTTTTAGTAAACCCTAGTGCACGATTAACAAAATTTCCAAGATTTCCAATCAATTCAGAGTTGATTCGAGTTGTAAAATCATCCCAATCAAAATTCAAATCATCTTGAGAATAAGGATTGATTGAAACAAGGTAGAATCGCAAATAATCAGCAGGATAATATTCTAAGAATTGTTTTAAACCAATGTACCAATTTCTGCTTTTTGAAATTTTCTTTGATTGAAGTGTTAGATGTCCTCGAGTTGGTATGTAATCAGGCAACTTGTATTCAGAATCAATTCCCAATCTCATTGCAGGTAAGAAAAGATAATGGTGATACACAATATCTTTTCCAATGAAATGATAAATGTCAGCAGAATTCCAAAATTCTTTTCCATCAATTCCTTTATCGTTTAGAAATTTCATTGCTGTAGAAATGTAAGCCAAATGATTATCAAACCAACCATAGAAAACTTTACCAGCTGCATCATCAAGAGGGACAGGAACACCCCAAGGAATATCTCGAGTAATATCCCAATCAATTAATCCAGATTTTATCCAATTTTGTACATATTTTTTTACATCTTTTTGAAGGTGAGGGTTTTCTTCCAGCCATTTTGATAAAGAATCAGCAAAATTTTTGAGTTTGAAAAAGTAATGAGTTGTTTTTTCTTTAGTTGGAGGCTGTCCGCATAGAGAACATTTTGGATCAGTAATTTCTTCAGGGACACGGCCGCAACTCTCACAAAGATCAGAGTATTGATCTTCTGCCTTGCAATATGGGCAAATTCCTTTCACATATCGGTCAGGAAGGAATTTTTTATCATTATTGCAGTAGAATTGTATGATCTCTTTTTCATAAATATGCCCAGAATCGTTTAATTTTTTGAAAACATCTTGCACAAATGCAATATTTTCTGAAGAACTTGTTTTGTAGAAATAGTCAAATCCAATATTAAATGCTGAAAAATCATCATAATCTCGTTTGTTCCAGTGTGCTACATATTCTGCAGGAGTTTTTCCCTCTTTTTCAGATTGGATTAGAATCGGAGTTCCAAAATCATCAGATGCACAAACATAGTAAGCTTCCACTCCATTTAGTTTGAGAAATCTTGTGGTTACATCAGCTGGAAGATATGTCGATGCAACGTGACCTAAGTGGATTTCACCATTGGCATAAGGTAATGCACTAGTAATGATAGCTTTTTTGTTCATCAGATATCAGAATATGAGGTATTGTTCTTAAGAAGTTTACCAGTTATTGGCATATTTTACTTGTTCAGGAGTTAATTTATCAATTTTAACATCCATGGCTTTTAGAGCATCAAATGCAATTTGAATATCAATCTCTTTTGGAACATCAATAATTTTATTTTCCATTTTTTTGTGATTCTTTAAAATATACAATACAGATAAAAGTTGATTTGAAAATGATTGTGCCATAACTTCTGGAGGGTGTCCTTCAGCAGATACTAAGTTAGCAAGACGTCCTTGCCCAATCAAGTAAACTTTTTTACCATTTTTCAAAGTACATTCATCAAGAGTTGGTCTAACTTCTTTTACAGATTTTGATTTCTTTAGTAAAAATTCAGCATCAATTTCAACATCAAAGTGTCCAACGTTACCCATAATTGCACCATCCTTCATTTTCAAAATGTGTTCTTTTCTAATTACACTAGTCATTCCAGTACATGTGATGAACATATCTCCAATCTTTGCAGCTTGTGCCATTGGCATTACTTCAAATCCATCCATGTGAGCTTCAAGGGCCTTAACAGGATCAACTTCAGTTACAATTACTTTAGAGCCCATTCCATTGCATCTAGATGCAACACCACGGCCGACCCATCCATATCCTACTACAACTACACGTTTTGATGCCATCAGTAAGTTCATGGCACGCAAGTAGCCATCAATGGTACTTTGTCCAGTACCATATCGATTATCAAACATGTGTTTGGTATATGCTTCATTAACTAAGATTACAGGATAACGTAATTTGCCTTGATTTTCTACAGCTCTAATTCTAGTAACACCTGCAGTAGTTTCTTCAGTAGCACCTAAAACTTTCATATCTTTGAATCGCTTATCAAAGTGTGCTTTGATATTCATGTCTGCACCATCATCTGTCAAAATAGTTGGTTTGTGTTTTAACACTTGATCAATAGACCAATCATAGTCTTTTACAGATTGTCCATGCCAAGCATAGACATGAATTCCTTGAGATGCCAAAAAGGCTGCAATATTATCCTGAGTGGTTAAGGGATTACCGCCACAAACTGCAACTGTTGCACCTAATTCTTTAGCACCCATAAGTAAAACAGAAGTTTCTTTTGTAACGTGTAGGCAAAAACCAAGAGTAATTCCCTTGAGAGGTTTTGATTTTTTTAATCGATTAATTGTGTTATCTAAAATTTGCATATGAGATCTAGCCCATTCATAAGACAGTTTACCTTCTTTGATCAATTTTGAACTAGACTTTACTTTACTCAATAATACGAACCACGAAATAGACTATAAAATTCTATCATGCGAATGTAAATAAATGACAAATACATCACAAAATTATTGACTTGGAAGAAAATTGCTGACAAAGGAGCCGTAGAAGCAGGCAAAGGTAAAGCTTTCAAAGTAGAGGGTAAGCAGATAGCAATTTTCAATCAAGATGGATATCATGCAATGGATGATCTATGTGTTCATCAAGATGGGTCAATTGCCCCAGGTAAATTAGATGGAGATATTGTGGAATGTCCACTACATTTTTGGCATTATAATATCAAAACAGGTGAGCTTACAGACTATCTCAAAGATGTGAAATTAGAGACATATCCAGTAGAAGCAAGAGATGACGGTATCTATATCGACATTTGAGAGAGAAAATCCTGTAAATTTAAAAAATTACTACAACATCCCAGTAATCAATCATGTAATATTTTGAGAAGACAATGCAGAATATTTTCCAAAAATGAAATGTTCCCATTCTTCTTTTATTGGAAAAAAACAATCTATAGTATTGAAAAAGAAAATAATGTTTTCAATTTTAGTAGGGGTTTTGGTTATAGGACTAACACAAGCTTCATTCTCAGAAGAATCTAAAGGAACATCTCGTATTTCAGTAGATGCAGATGATGAAGAATTTCAACAACCAACATCAAAATATGATCCTCAACAAGTTAGAATTTCAGGCCACATTGCAGATTATTCCAGAGGAGAAAATGTTAGTATAGTAATGATAAAACCAAATGGTGCTGAAGAAGAAATCAACACATATGCTTCAAAGAAAGGGAATTTTCAAACATTTATTGAAATTACATATGAATCTCAAATTGGCATACATGAATTAGTTTTAATGTATCACGGTGAAGAAAGGGCATTTACATTATTCAATATTTTAGAAAATTAAATGCAAAGAGAAGGGACAAACTTCCCCTCCCTTGCTAGGTATGGGTTATGTTGGGCACAGATTTTATCTGTGATTTTGCTAAACCAAATTAGTATAAGGAATAATGTGTGTTCAAAATGAACTAATTTAGATTCCATACGAGGCATAAGTTTTATTCTCACATATTTGAAAACTAGGTATTGAATCAAGATATTATCAATGAAATCAAAAATCAGAATTATCCTGAGATAATAGAAAAAATTGAAAATTTTCTTACAGAACAGATAGAAAAGAACAACGCAAAGGGATTGATTTTAGGATTGAGTGGAGGGATTGATTCAGCAGTTTTAGCATATATTTGTAAAAGAAAACTAAAAGACAAAACACTCGCATTGATAATGCCAGACACCTCGATTACACCAAAAATAGAAACCGAAGATGCACTCAAAATGATTTCATTGACAGGAATAGAATACAAGCTAATTGACATTAAACCAATTGTAAATGAGTATTCGATGTATCTTGAGCCAAATGAAAGATCTAAAGGAAACCTCAGGGCTAGAGTTAGAACAAATATTTTGTATTATTATGCAAATGCCAAAAACTATCTCGTTTTAGGATCAAGCGATAAAAGCGAATATCAAATTGGGTATTTTACCAAATTTGGAGATGGGGCATCAGATATTACTCCAATTGTTTCATTATACAAACTACAAGTAAGAGAAATTGCAAAACATCTAGGAGTTCCTGAAAATGTCATTTCAAAGAAAAGTAGCCCACACCTATGGAAAGGTCATGAAGCAGAAGAAGAATTAGGAATACATTATGAAGAAATTGATTCGATTTTGTATTGTATGTTTGAGAAGAATCAATCAATTGAGGAAACCCAAAAAAATACTCAGATTAATAGAGAAATCATAGAAAAAATTCAACAGTTGCATATTAACAGTGAACATAAAAGATTGCCAGCACAAAAACCAGATAGAGAATAACATGAAGATTCAAGATACATTAACGAAATTAGAACAAGAGGTAGATATCTCAAAAAAAGTCAAAATTTACCTTTGTGGAGTTACAGTATATGATGAATCTCATATAGGTCATGCAAGAACTATCATAGTTTTTGATGTTCTTCGGAAATACCTTGAAAGTAAAGGAATAGAAATTGAATTCATACAAAACTTTACAGACGTAGATGATAAAATAATCAATCGTGCAAATGTAGAAAACAAGACAGCAGATGAAATTAGCACCAAGTACATTGAAAACTATTTTAGTGATTTTGATGGATTAAATGTAAAACGTGCAACAAACTATCCAAAAGCCACAGAGCATATTGAGGATATCATAGAATTCATTGAAAAGTTAATTCAAAAAGGAATTTCCTATCCAACAAAAAATGGAGTTTATTTTTCTGTCTCAAAATTTCCTGAATATGGAAAATTATCAAAAAAGAAGATTGACGAATTACAATCAGGGGCAAGAATAGAAGTCGATGAAGAAAAAAAAGACCCATTAGACTTTGCAGTTTGGAAATTATCAGATAAAGAACCTACATGGGATAGTCCATGGGGGAAAGGTAGACCTGGATGGCACATTGAATGCTCAGCAATGAGCATAAAGTATCTGGGAGAAAACTTTGATATTCATGGTGGTGGACGTGATCTAATTTTCCCACATCACGAAAATGAAATTGCCCAGTCAGAATCATGTACAGGTGCTCAATTTGCAAAAATTTGGATGCATGTAGGAATGGTAACCATAGAAGGAGAAAAAATGTCAAAATCAATAGGGAATGTTAAATCAATTAAACATGTAACAGAAAACTGGGGCCCAAATATCATTAGATTATTTTGTTTATCAGGACACTATTCCAAACCTATTGATTATTCTGAAGAATTACTAAAAGAAAATCTAATCAAATGGAGGCAAGTTGAAACATGCCATTACGAGTTAATCCATGCAAATAATGAAAACAGTGAAAATGTTGTCGAATTAATTAAAAAAATAGGCTTAGATTTCGACAATGCATTAGAGGATGATTTTAACACTCATCTTGCATTATCTGCATTTTTCCAATTAGTTAAAGAATCCAATAGATTGGCAGCAGATGAAAAACTTGGAAAAGAAAATTCCATCATTATCAAAACAGAATTAAAAAGAATGTTAGATATTTTGGGATTAAGTATTCCAGAAATAACAGAAAAGGAAAAACAAGAAATTGATGAATTAATAAAAAGTAGAGAAGTGGCAAGAAAAGAAAAGAAATATGAAGAAGCAGACAAAATCAGAGACAGATTAAATGAAATGAATATTGAATTGATTGATCATAAAGGAAAAACAATCTGGATGCGTAAAGAAAAGATCAAAGCTGAAAAATAAAAAAGCTCAAGCTAATAATTTCAAAATGTATGCCTAAAAAAATTAGGATGGTCTAATTAGGAGAATCTAATTTTCACGGTGTTTAATAGAATAAAAAAATAAGACATCACATGAATGCATGGAATAAATTTTGGAATTGGTATGAAAATAAAATTTTGGGCAGTGTAATTCTAATTGCAATCATACAATTTATTCAAGTTCCACACATGATTTGGAATGCAGACATTATGCTTGAAGCTGGAATTGTATCCAGAGTTCATCCTGTAATTGACTGGTTCTTGTACGGAGTAGATCTAATTGAAATCATTTCAATCATAAATGTTGGAATGATTATGTTCAGTTTGATCAAAAAGAAAAGAGAGCAGAAAAAACAAATTCGGAAAACAGCATAACTAGTCTTTAGCATCCCAAATTACTCTCTGTGGGAATGGAATTTCGATTCCTGCCTTATCTAAAGCGCGTTTTATTGTAGTTAGTAAGATAGGTTGAGCTTGACTCCAATCATCTCGCGGGTGCCAAACCAATACTTGAATATTCACACTAGAGTCTCCTAGTTCCTCAACTCTAAATTCAGGCTCAGGAATTCTTAGAACAAAGGGCATTGAAAGTCTGATTTCAGCTTTTATTGCAGAGATGGCAGTTTCAATGTCATCATTATAGGCAATTCCAACCATAGCTTCTGCCCTTCTAACAGTAGAGACAGTTAATGAGCGGATATTAGAAGTAAAGAATTTTTCATTAGGTATTCTAATTACAGTTCCATCAAACTTTCGAATTCTACTAGAAAAGGTTCCAATATCTAACAAAGTTCCAGAGATACTCATATCTGGAATTTGTATTGTGTCCCCATGTTTTGCAGGTTTTTCTATCATCAAGAAAACACCAGATATTAAATTTGAGACAACTGATTGAGTAGCAAATCCGATTACCACTGCAAATATTCCACCAGCTACAAGCAAACCAGAAAAATCAAGTCCTTGACTGGACGTAAATGCAAAAAAGGAAATTAATATAATTCCAAAATAAATTATTTTGCCAAAATTCTTTGCAGTGTCTTGAGGAAGTGTAGGAGCATAATATTTGAAGAAAATCATTTTTGCAATTTTTGCAACAATAATTCCAGCAGCCATAATTATTCCCCCAATTAACAAAGACAGAACAGTAAGCCCCCCAACAATTTCCATTTCAGACAAACCTTGTAAAAATTCGATAGGAGTCATTCCAAACCCATCTCCATTGACGTATTTGTTGTACTGTCTTCCCAAGTAGGGGATTTTGTCCAATCTGTTCTTACTGAATCAGTTTGAACGTCTGCAATACTCACAACAGCACGTTTTTTCAAAGTCACTTTAATTCCATCAAGGACAGATTTTGAATCTTCATAGTATAGAGAATTATCAGTGATTGGAAAAATCACTTTACTTACAGTTTGTCCAGAATCTAAATTATTTTCAATAATTATTTTCATCACGCCTTCCACATAAGGAACAGAATCAGAAAAATCAGTAGCAAGTGTCACTTCAGCATATTTGCATAAGGTTCCAGTGTCAGGAGAACCATACAAACCAAATCTAGAGTTTACAGGATTACATGTCAACCAATCCAAAGATTCTCGTTTAGAATCTTGAATTAAAAAAATACCTACTTCAATTGGACAATGAACAAAAATACTTGCAGCTGAATTTTGACTAAGATAGATTTCTTTATCAAATTTCAAAAAAACATACCCTGTTCGTCTTGCAGGATGATTTAGTGGTCTAATGGGAGCCATCTCAATTTTCATCTCATTTGATTTTGCAGGAATCATTTTTTCGACAATATTGCCCTCAGAGTCTTGTCTAAAATATGAAAAAGCATGTTCCCCTACTCTTTGAATTTTTACAACTATTTCAGGCAAGTTCAATTCAAGATGATCTGTGATTAGATATTCGCCGTATTTGGAATAATTTGATTCCACATTTTCATTACTCATTATTTCATTTTTTTATTTTAAATCTAGAATTTATGCCCTCTCTTTTGATGAGATCAAAAATAATTCATAAATTCAACATCAGAAAAAATCGGACATTGTTTTTTGTCTCATTAAAGATAGAATGTTTCCATGAGATAGCCATTCAGATTTACTAATGCTCATTTTGTTTGAAGCTAATAGTAATGCCTGATCAAAGTCCTCTGCAAGAATAGGATTCTTCTTCATAGCCTCACGAATTCCTTCACGAACTTGCCAAACACCCACAGGAATTGCATATTCAGGCCTAATTTCTCGCAAAATCACAACTCCAGCTTGAATTTTATTTTTATTCAGATACTCTAAGACACCTAATTTTGCAGCAAAATAGGCTCCAGCAATAGCAGGAGGATGATCAATTCCACGTGCATCCTCATAATCAGAACCAAACCCCATCACCCCATTAGAATACCAAGCTTCAATCATCTCATAGACCCATCTATGTGGAAAAAGCACAATGGTGAAAATATTACCCAAATGTTCATATAAAAAAACTTTATGTGAATCAATCAAACTGTGATTCAAAACATCTTCAGCAAGAGATTTGCAAATAATATCATCTGTAGCAGTGATACTCCATTTAGTTGGAACTAATTTTCTATTTTGTCCCAACATTCCTATACTAAAACATTTTTGAATTTTTGAAATTTCAATTCCAGAATTATACAAATTCAATACAGCATCTTGGGCTTTCAAATCTTTGTCATAGTAGGTTTTTTCTATAGGCTTTACAGAAGTGGTTCCAGAAAACTTTGCAGATTTTATTTCACCAATAGGGCCAAAAGGCGCACTTTCACCATCCAGTGAAACATTTGGAGAAGGAGTTTTTTGAAAAATCAGATCAGAATCAATGGGTTTGGAAGACATTGCAACTTCTTGGAGATTTTCAATGTATCGTCCATCAGTTTTGTCAATTGAAATTTTCTGAATGCCTCTAACTAAATTTAGTCGAAAATTTACAATATCTTCTAGAGATTTTCCTTTCCATTGTTCAGGATTATCAAGTAAGCTGGTATCACCATGGACTGGAGGAACCATAGGGCCAACAAAGACCTTGGGGTAATCATAAGATCCAACAAAAACAGATGGAGGACTAGAACCACTTACAGAATCAGATGAAAATAGATTACCATGTTTTGAAAGAGACTCATGCCATTTAGATAAAATTGCACGACGAATATTTTGAGAGTCAGAAGACATGATTTTTGTGCCTAAAAATAGCCTATTAACTTGCCTAATCAAAAAAATTGAGGATTAGTGAACGTATGGTGTTTAAGTGATAATTTTCAATAAGAACGCATGGGCATAGATAGAATTGTTTCATTTCTTCCCAGTGCAACTGAATTACTATACGAATTAAGAGAACAAGACAAACTGTATGGGGTAACACATGAATGTAAATATCCACATGATGCATCTTTAAAACCCAAAGTCATCAACACAGTAATTAATTCTGATGAATTAACAAGCAAGGAGATCGATTCAACGACATGTAAGTTATTGAACGAGGGTAAAGATATTTTTGTTTTAAATGAAATTAATTTAAAAAAAGCAAGCCCTGATTTGATAATATCTCAAGAAACTTGTGAGGTCTGTGCGGCATATACAAATCAGGTAAATAAAGCGGTCAAGATTCTCAAGACAAGACCAATTCTTTATTCTATGGATCCACATAACATGAAAGAAATCATAGAGTCCGTAACAAAATTAGGAGAAATACTAGGATGCAAAGAAAAAGCTAAAGAAATAACAGTTTTGCTTGGGAAAAGAATTGCAAACATTAGAAAAATCACCAGTGTGAAAAAACCTAAAGTGTTAGCAATAGAATGGATGGACCCATTTTTTACTGCAGGTCATTGGATTCCAGAAATGATTGAAATTGCAGGAGGAGAAAACATGATCAGTAAAACAGGAGAACATTCAAGAAGGTTAGAAATGAAAGAGGTGATAGAATCAAATCCAGATATCATAATCTTAATGCCATGTGGTTTTGATACACAGAGAACAGTTAGAGAATATTTTGAAATTCTAAAAAATAATGAAATGTGGAATTCAATAAATGCCGTAAAAGAGGGAAAAATATTTGCAGTAGATGCAAACTCATTTTTTAGTAAACCAAGTATCAGGACAGTAGAAGGAATAGAAATTATTGCAAAAATCATCCAGCCTGAAAAATTTTCAAATTTGAGGGTTTCAGACGATGGATTTGCACATATTGGGAACAATTGTTCCTAGGCTCAAATAATTGACTGTCACATAATATCACATACTACCTGTTATGTCCACTTTTGGAAATAATGAATCATGATAAGAAATTTTGCAGGAGACAGCAGTATAGATAATTTGTTAAAAATGACTAATGAACTAATGTTCAAATTGAAACAAGAGATTGAATAATTTTAGGATTTTTTTGTAGCACTAACTAGGGATACAACGTCTCTATCTCTTAATTGATAATCAATTGGCAATCTTAAATTATATCGTAAATCTTTGGCATAAAGCAATCCTTTTGTCAAGTCAGAATGAATTTCTTTAGCAAGATCATTGATAGTAGCTCCGTCTTTTAGCAAGATAAGATCAGGTAGTACTCGACCTTTTTTATCAGCCAAATTCTTTTCATCAGCCACAGGATAAATGGAATTCATTTTGAGGAGTTTGAAAACAGCGACATTAATTGCAAATTGAACACCAGTTCTCATATATTCACCCATGATTCCTTTTTTGATGAAATTTAAGGCATTGTTTTGTTTTTCATTAATCTCATCAGATTTGACAATTTCGAATGTTTCAGACCCAGGAGAATATTTTATCAATCCTTTTTGTTCTGCCCTTCTCAAAACAAATTCACTGTCCCCACTGACAGGAATTACTATAGAATCATTGTATCGCTCTCTTAATCGAGCAAAGTTTTTGTCAGCCCCTTCGACATCAACTTTATTTGCAACAATCAAAGTAGGTTTTGAAATTTTTCTTAGATGGGATGCAAATTTTTTAGTATCAATCATATCAAAATCATCAAAATCTTTTTCTTCAAGATTTGTAATATGAAATGTTTCTTTGACATGGATTTTAGTTACACCAATGCCACGATAAAGATCAGTAATAGCATCTACAACATCAGAACCTGTCTTGATTAATTTTGAAACTTTATCTCTATTTCCCTCTAAAATTTTTTGGTACCACATGATTAATTCTTCTTCAATATCTGCAAAATCAGAAATAGGATCGCCAGTACCAGTCTCAGTAATTTGGCCGGTTGAATCAATTCCACCAGATGCATCTACTACGTGAAGTAATGCGTCTGATTGTGCTGCGATAGACAAGAATTGATTTCCTAAGCCTTTGCCTTTCCAAGCATCTTTTATGAGTCCAGGCAAATCAATTAATTCAATTGGAATATACCTCCACCCATCAAGACATTTTGAATTATTAGGATTGTCTTGAATTTGAAATTCAGGGTGTACACATAGAGAAATTGCATGTGCTATTCCAGAAACAGGAGATTTTGTAGTAAAGGGATATGAGGAAATTTCTTCAGAAGACAAAGTTGCAGAATTGAAGAATGTGGTTTTACCCGTATTGGTTTTACCAATTAATCCAATCTTGATAGGCATGAAATAATTACCTATTCAGAATATTTATCTCTGCCTAGCAAGTGGAAGGTTTTTTCTTTTTGATTTTTTCTAATGTCTGGATTAGTTCTTTAATTGCCCATTCAACATCAGAAATATCTTCTTCTGAAAGAGAAGATTTCCACTTTTCTAAAACACTGTTTGTGATTTCAGAGCAATTGTAAATCAAATTCCAATAAGGGTGATGCTCTGCAGTTGTGTATGCAAGTTCGGTTACATCATTAAGACCATTTTGTGCTCTAGATAAAGAAGTGATTTTTTCTCCAAAAATTTTGACAATATCATTTTCAAGATCTTTTTCTATTTTTAGAGGAATGTTTTGATTTTCATATTTTTTTGCAAGTTCTAGTAAATCATGATAGAAATTTTCAAAATCAGTCATTGTGATAATCTCTGATGTTCAGCCAACATGCATCGATTAAAAATAACTTTGATACCTACCTTTTTAGCCAGATCTTCAGCTTCAGAATTATGAATTCCTTCTTGAAGCCAAATTACTTTGGGTTTTTTCTTTATTGCTTCTTGAATAACGGGTAATACTTGATCTGAGGGCCTAAAGACATCAACAATATCAATTTCATCATCAATTTCAGAAATTGAACTATAACATTTTTTTCCTAAAATCTGATCAGTGGTAGGATTAACAGGGGTAATATCATATCCATTATCAGATAGGTATTTGGGAACATAGTGAGCGGCTTTTGAAGAATTTTTAGACATTCCAACTACTACAACTTTGTTTAATGAAAGAATGTCACGAATTTGCTCATCAGTTGAAGGATCTTGTTCCACAATAGACACTAAAAGATGATGAATATAATTTTTGAATTTTTATGAACTAAACAAAGAATTTTTTTAACAGTTATGGAATTGAAAAATATGGAATCAGAACCAAAAGATCTCATCGTATTAGGGGCAATAAAGCATGGAATTAAAAAATTTGATAAAATTCAAAAAATGACCCAAATTGAACCTGAGGAATTAAATTCGATTTTAGAACAATTAGAAAATAGAGGATTCATACAAGCTGTAGAAAAAAAAGGATGGTTTGGGATGAAAGTAGAAATCACACCCACTGAGAAAGGCTCCAAAGAAGTAGATGAAAGAGTTCATGAATTGCAAGCAAAATGGAATCAAATGTCAGTATTATACAAAACTGGTGATAAAGAAAAATTGAAACAAGAAATGGAGAACAATAAATCATTCATCCCATCAATGATGTTCTTTGGAATAA
>Ga0209992_10002255_pt1 | contig 18083 bp, 12 predicted proteins | sample 2SBtaG_2_FD_182564 | JGI IMG/M metagenome (GOLD analysis project Ga0209992, IMG submission 182564) | Deep subsurface microbial communities from Kolumbo volcano to uncover new lineages of life (NeLLi) - 2SBTROV12_ACTIVE470 metaG (SPAdes)... | ecosystem: Environmental > Aquatic > Marine >... | reverse complement strand
CGCCATCCTGGCCGTGGACAACACCTTCGCCACGCCCTACCTGCAGACCCCCCTGGCACTGGGAGCAGACATCGTCTTGCATTCCCTCACCAAGTACCTCGGCGGCCATTCCGACGTCGTCGGCGGCGCCCTGATCGGCAAGTCCGATGAACTGCGCGAGGAACTCGCCTTCCACCAAAACTCCAGCGGCGGCACCCCGGGCCCTATGGATGCCTTCCTGGTCCTGCGCGGCACCAAGACCCTGGCCCTGCGCATGGAACGCCACGGCTCCAACGCCCTCGCCATCGCCCAGCACCTGGAGGCCCACCCCAGCGTCGACCGTGTGCACTACCCCGGCTTGCCCTCCCACCCCCAGCACGCCCTGTGCCAAAAGCAAATGCGCAACGGCGGCGGCATGGTCTCCTTCGAGCTGTCCGGCGGCGTCCCCGCCGGCGAGACTTTCGCCAGCAGCACACGCCTGTTCACCCTGGCCGAGTCCCTAGGCGGCGTCGAGTCCCTGGTCGAAACCCCGCCCAGCATGACCCACGCCTCCATCCCCGCTGAAGTGCGCCACGCCGCCGGCCTCGAAGACGGCCTCGTGCGCCTTTCGGTGGGTGTCGAGCACCTGGATGACCTGCTCGCGGATGTGGATTCGGCGTTGGCGATTGCCATCGGATAGAGGTCCCGAGTCAGGCACCTCCCCATCGCCGTTTCCTCGACCATCGACGCCTAGGCGTCTGCCTGAGGCCTGTCACGGCCGGGACTCCCGCTCGGTGCTCGAACACAGGCCGGCCCGATACCCCGGTTCAGGCTGCGCTGCCAGCTGCCCAGGGATTCGTAGCGTGGAGTTCTTGCCATGCTCTCAGGGCGCGACGGGGGCACGGCGGTCGTCACCCCTTGACCTTGGTGCCTTTTCACAGATGACTCCGTACTTGTCCCGGACCGGGTGCAGCAAGTTGGCTCTGCTTTCAGGCTCAAGAAGAAGAGAACGCTGGAGCGCGATTGGCTGCTGTTCGACTGCCCACCGAGGGCAGTCTGACGTGAACGAGGCCAATGGGCTCCGTTTTGGGCATCGGTCGAGTATTCGGGCCACACGCCCGGCAGATTGTCCGCAGCGGCAGGACGGCAGAGACGTTGGGCCTAGTCGAACCAAGCCCGTCGCTCCTCCGGTGCCAGCTCGCGAGGCTTGTGATTCAAGGCCGCGGCGTAGATATCGAAGGGCCAAGACCGGATCTCCGGTCTGTTGTCGACAGTCAGGATTCGGGTGCAGTCCTTGCTGAAGGACGCGTAGATCGGTGCGCTGAACGACGACCCGAGCTTGGCGTGCAGCGCGTAGGTGTCCAGGGACCAAACCGTCACGGTTCCAGAGGCGGTCACCGTCACAAGATAGTCCCCGTTGGGGTGGAATTCGACGCAGGTGACACCCCCCATGTTCTCTTCCAGGACTGCCAGCAACTCGCCCGTATCCGCATCCCAGAGACGAACGGTTCCATCTGCGGAACAAGATGCGATTTTGTCGCCACCCGGGCTGAATTCAGCGCGATAGATCAGACCCGTATGGCCGCGCAAAATCAGAGGCTGCCGATCCGTGTTCAGATCGTAGACGCGCACCAGGTGCTCCGTGTTGCCCGTAACGATGCGCCGACCGTCAGGGGAGAACGAGACGGTACCCACCTCGCCGCCCGGAGCGAAACGGTGCGTGAGTTGCCCGGAAGCCAAGTCAAACACTGCGCAGGTACCGTCGCTGGATGCGGTGGCAACGGACCGTGCATCCGGGCTGAATGCGGCGTACCAAAGCTGTGCCGAGTGCCCGGAGAGGACGCCTCGCCGTTCTCCGGTGTCCGTGGTCCACACGGATGCCGTTCCATCCCGGCCCGCCAAAGCGATCATCTTGCCTGCGGGCCCGAAGGTGGCCTTCAGCACATCTGAGCCGTGCTCAAGTGTGTGCAGATGCTCGCCACTGCGACTGTCGAGAACCCACGCCTGTGAACCGGTGAAGGTGACCAGGTGATCGCCTTGGGGTGAGAGTCGCGCGGATGTCAGATTCCCCGCAGGTGCCTCGAGTGGGACAGTGGGAATGACTGAGTTCATTTGCCAAACCCTTAAAGTGCGGTCGTAGGCAGAAGTAACAATGTGGCCGGCAGGGCCCGCAAAGACAACCTGCGGCGAATACCGGTGACCCCGAAGAGACGCGACTTCGGCGCCGGACTTGAGATCGAGGACGGCCGTGGTCCGGTTCTTCAAGACGACCGCCACCAACCCGTCTTCCGAGAGGGCAAACCCCAAGTCAGCCTGATCGATGGGAACCGTCGACAAGCGGGCTCCCGTTCGCGCGTCCCATTGGATGAGGCTCCCCGGGACGATCCCCAGGACCCTTGTTCCCCCGAGAATGAAGCTCGATTTCCCGAGCGGGCCCCCTAGCTGGATAGAAAGTGCAGGCTCAGCGCTGTCCGGATCGAAGAGGCGAATACCCCCGCGCACAGATGCAACCAAGATCCTCTCTCCGTCCGGTGCGTATTCACAGCTGGACGGCCTTCCGATAAATGGGAATTCCGCCCACTCTCCACCCACGCCCGGTTCCCCTTTCCAAGATGAGATTCGCCCGGGAGACGCGACTACTGCGCGCCGGCCTCCGGGATGCAGGTCGATCTTGACGGCCTCCGCGCCCCCTACATCTTTCTCAGCGTGCGGGAGGGATGTGATCAGCTCACCCGTCTCCGTGGACCAGAGTTTGGCTGCACCGCTTTCATCCAGAAGGAGAACGCGTGTCCCTCCTGCGTCGAATTCTCCGGCCACGATGCCTGCGTCGTGGCGGATCTCACTGACGAGACTTCCAGTTTGGGAGTCCCACAGGAGTGCTCGTCCGTCGATCAGTCCGGCTAGCAAGAGGCGTCCCGTCTCATCGAACCGTAGGAGGCCTGTTTCGGTTCCTGTAACAAGACTCCTCACCAGGTGAAGATCTGGGAGTGAGTACAGGTTGATGCGGGCAGCCTCCTCCTCCGTGGCAACCAACATCCCGGTCCGCTGGGCGGCGATCCTGCTCTTTGCACTCTCTACGGAAATCGTCCGGCGCTCACGCAGCAAGTCGAGACTGCGGTAGAGGGTGCTACGTACCTGGACTCCCGGCTCCCGAGAGTGGGCCTCGATTGCCAGCAGGAGTGCAAGCCCGGGATTCTCTTCGACCAAGTCGTTGGCTGCGTACGCCAGTCGAAGGCCTTCATCGCTCACGTCCCTGCGTCGATCGAGCGCGACGATCGTGACCAGTCCGAGGAGTAGCAAGAGCGCCGCGGCCGCCCATCCTGGACGCCGTCTCACCCACAGCTGGAAATCAACCCAGGGCAGGGAGCGTTTGGCTTGGATAGGCCTGTGGGCCAGGACGTTCCCGAGGTCGCGCGCGAGATCCGAAGCCGAGGCGTAACGCGCGCCCCGCTCGCGACTCATCGCGACTCGGCAAACGGTTTCCGCGTTGCGAGAGAGCAGGCGGTTACGTTTTCGGAGCGTCACTCGCCGACCCTCGAGAATGGCCTGCATCACCTCGTAGGAACTGCCCTTCAATGGAAAGGGAAGCGTCAGCGTCAGGAGCTGTGCCAGCGTCACTCCCAAGGAGTAGACATCCGTGCGTGGATCCAGTTCGCCAGGGTTGCCCACCAACTGCTCTGGCGACATGTAGGGCAACGATCCCGGCGCGTGGTCGATGTGTGTCTCGCGCGGTACCCCCTGAACGGCGGCCAGCCCAAAGTCGATCAAGAGCGCTCGGCCATCCGGCGTGATGAGAATGTTGGACGGCTTGACATCCTTGTGCAGGACGCCCAATTGGTGAACATGGTCGAGTGCGAGGGCGACGAGCCTCGCGAGTCCCAGGCAGGCACTGACCCAAGAACCGTTGAAGAGCTCGTGGTCCGGCGTCCCAGCCTCCTGGGCGTCCTCCCCCATGGCCCGATGCAGGGCATGGGCGAGGTCCAATCCTGTGAGATCGTGCGGGTCCCGATCCTCGACTTCCGCCAGGACCTCCGCCAGGGTGCAGCCGCGGACGTATTCCATGGTGAAGAATGGAGTCCCCTGCGCTTCGCCAACCGCGTAGATCGAGACAACACCCGGATGGCTGATGCGCGCTGCAGTCTCGACCTCGGTCTCGAAACGCCTGCGCACCGCAGGGATGGCGAGCAGTTCGGGACGCACCACCTTGAGCGCGACGACCCGGCCCAACGCAGCTTGCTCCGCCACATAGACTTCCCCCATCCCACCGCCCCCCAACCTGCGGACCAAGCGGTAGTCGCCGAGCATCCTGGGGAGCGAGACCTGTTCCTGTGAAGATGGGCCCACCAACCCGAGACCTCTCAAGCGGTCGACGCGTCGACGCAGCTCCGTAGCGAATTCGGGGTTCTCCTCGCAAATCTCGACTAGGGCGTCATCTCCGTGTGCGTCCATCCGCTCGAGACAACGCGCAACGAGAAGCTCCAGTGATTCCGCTGTCGCATCCCTTTGCGATGGGTCTCGGGGGAACTTCGACATCACGCAAAACGAGTATAGGGTATGGTCGGGTATTCCATGGTGGATCCCCCTAGAGACGAGTTCAGCTCGCAGGAGCCGCGGCCGTCAGGCAAGGGAGACGAAGAGCGTATGCGAGCGCTCATGGAAGACCACCTACCCCAGCTGCGTGCGTTCGTCCGGCTTCGAACCGGGCGTGCGCTTCTCGCCAAGGACTCGCTTTCGGATCTTGTGCAGTCCACGTGCCGGGAGGTCATCGAGGATCTCCCTACGGCCACGCTTACGACAAAGCGTGCGTTTCTGCATTGGCTGTACAAAGCTGCCGAGCGGAAGATCGTTGACCGCGCCCGCTATTGGGGCCGCGCCAAGAGGGACCCGGGCAAGCTGGCGGAATTCGACGATTTCGAAGGGCTCGACCAAGTCTACAATCGCCTCGGAACGCCGTCCCGAATCGCGTCCGGACGCGAGGAGCTCGAACGATTCGAGCAAACGTTTGCGAAGCTCCCCGAGGACTACCAGGTCGTAATCCTCTTGCATCGCGTCGTCGGGTTGCCCCATGCCGAGGTATCGCGGGAGATGAACCGCAGCGAGAACGCGGTGCGAAGCCTGCTCTTCCGGGCACTGGCGCACCTCTCAACGCTGCTCGAGGCCAAGTAGGAAAGAAAGTCCTTTTCTCGCGCAACGCCGCTTGGGCGCTGGCGCTGATGCTCGTGGGTCGCTGTTTATCCACACCCTTCCCGTCCTGCCCCGCCCCGCATCCCCGATCCGGCCCTGCCCGGTCTGCGAATCCACGCGGTGTCCCCTCACAGGCGAATCACATGAATCACACAGCCAAGTTCAGATCCTCCCGCAGTGCGCTCCTTCACCCTAGGCTTTCCTCATGCCTGACTCTGCTGGCACTGTTCGTAGTGTGCCCCCAGGGGCTCAATGCACAGACCGTGCGGGGCGGCTGGAAGACGAAGAGCCCGATGCCGTCACAGAACGCTGCGTTCGGTGCCGACGCCCTGGACGGAATCATCTACACCGTCGGAGGCAACACTGGCGCTGGGCCGTTGGACCAGGTCGTTGCCTACGACCCCGCCACGGACCTGTGGAGTTCCATGGCTCCTCTCGCGGTTGCGCGCGGGGGCCTGGCGGCGACTGTCGCAAACGGAACCCTCTACGCATTGGGCGGAGCCCTGGGCGGCACCCACTACAACACGCTGGAAGCCTACGACGACCAGGCCGATTCCTGGGCGACCATGGCACCCATGCCCACACCGCGACAGGGCCTGGGTGCAGCTTCCGTGAACGGCATCCTGTATGCCATCGCCGGCAGCTTCAACGCGGACCTGACCGTGGTGGAGGCCTATGACCCCGCCACGAACACCTGGTCCGCGCGCGCACCCATGCCCTCCCCGCGCAGGCAATTCACGACCTGCGTGGCCGGCGGCATCATTTACGTGTTCGGTGGGTCGAGCGGCTCATCCACGCTCTCGTCTGTCGAGGCCTACGATCCGGCGACGGACACGTGGACTTCGAGGGCCCCCATGCCCACGGCGCGTGCCGAGGCCGCGAGCGGTGCCATCGGTGGGAAGATTTACGTGATCGGGGGCGTGGACGCGGTCGGTGTCATGAACACGCTGGAGATTTACGATCCCGTCACGGACACGTGGGCGACTGATTTGCCCATGCCCACCCCACGGGGCTGGGTGCGCGCCGCCGTGGTCCGGAACACACTGCATGCCATGGGAGGCATCGACATGAGCGGAGTGACGACCATCGTCGAGACTCTCAGCGTGGACAAGCCAATCGTCGAGGGCGGTTGGAAAACGAAGAGCCCGATGCCGTCACAGAACGCTGCGTTCGGTGCCGACGTCCTGGACGGAATCATCTACACCGTCGGAGGCAACACTGGCGCTGGGCCGTTGGACCAGGTCGTTGCCTACGACCCCGCCACGGACCTGTGGAGTTCCATGGCTCCTCTCGCGGTTGCGCGCGGGGGCCTGGCGGCGACTGTCGCAAACGGAACCCTCTACGCATTGGGCGGAGCCCTGGGCGGCACCCACTACAACACGCTGGAAGCCTACGACGACCAGGCCGATTCCTGGGCGACCATGGCACCCATGCCCACACCGCGACAGGGCCTGGGTGCAGCTTCCGTGAACGGCATCCTGTATGCCATCGCCGGCAGCTTCAACGCGGACCTGACCGTGGTGGAGGCCTATGACCCCGCCACGAACACCTGGTCCGCGCGCGCACCCATGCCCTCCCCGCGCAGGCAATTCACGACCTGCGTGGCCGGCGGCATCATTTACGTGTTCGGTGGGTCGAGCGGCTCATCCACGCTCTCGTCTGTCGAGGCCTACGATCCGGCGACGGACACGTGGACTTCGAGGGCCCCCATGCCCACGGCGCGTGCCGAGGCCGCGAGCGGTGCCATCGGTGGGAAGATCTATGTGGCCGGGGGAGTGGATACCGTGGGTTTGTTCGACACGGTTGAGATCTACGATCCCGTAACGGACACCTGGAAGATGGGCCCCTCCTTGCCCACATCCCGGGGCTGGGTCCGTGCTGCCGTGGTCCACGGGACTCTCTACGCCATGGGTGGCATTGACGCAGGTGGAGTGACGACCGTGGTCGAAGCACTCAGTGTGGGTTTCTGAGCGTGTACCGTCGTCGGTGAACGAGAGAAGGTGAATCCGCCCCTCCCGGACTCTCGTGCAAGGGGCGTGGCTTCTGACCTTCGTGCGGGGCAGGCGAATGGCCGAGGCCTCGGCACACCTGGTCGCTCACGTTTCCCCCACGCAGCCCCTGCAGCCGCTGCTCCTGGCCGGAGTTGATGGCCAGGGTGTTTTCTGTGGATGTTCTGAAGTGTGCCAAGTGTGGATCGCGACGCAGATGGATTGCCGCGATCACCGAGCCCGGCGTGATCGCCAGAATCCTTGTGCACCTGGGGCCCGAATGCAGCGTGCCGGCGCCCATGTATGCAAGGCCAGCGCCCCAGGCTGAATTGGCGTACTGAACGGGCCGGTGCAGCGTGCCACGGGGTGGCGTGCGGGGAGGGGGACGTGCGCGTGGCGGGCCTGATGACCCATCCCGGCATCGGCACCGGTCCGGGACACTCGGAATGGACCTGGGGAGGGTCGAACCTCCTCTCTGCGAGGCTTGACGAGCTGGGGTCAGGCCCGGCCCGGGTTTTCCATGGTCAGGAGCGGCACTTGGTGTCCCTCATCCGCCGGCACGATACGGTCTCGCTCAATACTCTGGGTGCTCTATTGGACATCTACAGGCTGATCGTCCGGCAGCCCATAGCCACCGCTGACCGCGATCCAATCACCCACGGCAACACCCTCGAGCACCTGAACCCAGTCCTGGACGCGAACTCCCGTTCTGATCTCGATCTCGTGCGCCCTGCCCTCCACGATGCGTGTGGTTACAGGTACCCCGGCGCGCTCGGCGATGGCATCCCTCGGGATCACCGTGCAGTTTTCCAGAGTCGGCAAGTACAACGCCGCCTTGCCCCTGGAGCCGGAGCGTAGGATGCCGGGGTTGGAGAGGGACAGGTAGACCCAGAGGCCGCCGCGGGTACTCTCGGCGTTGGCTCCAATCCGATCGAGGGTGGCCGCGACGGGTTCCTCGAGTTCATCGAAGGTGATAGTGCTGAGAAGGCCCGGCGTCAGACCGGGCAAGTCTCTGGCTGGCACACGCACGCGAAAGAGGGGGCTGGATAGATCGACCAAGGTAAGCAAGACCGTCCCGTCCTGAACGGCCTGGCCCGCTCGAACCTGCAGGTCTGTGATCGTGCCGCTGATCGGTGCCTGGATTCGCCCAAACCCGAGGCGTAGGCGGGCTTCGCGCAGATTCGCTGCGGCGATGTCCACGGACGCTCGAGCCTCTCTCAGGCTTTCGGGACGGGTCCCCGCCCGCAGCAGGCTGCGGTTTGCTTGTGCGCTGGACAAGTCGGCCTGGGCGGACTCCAACAATGAGCGCGCGTTGGCATGCCTCACGGGTGATAGTTCGCCGTGGGTTTCCAAATCTTCGAGGGCCGCGAGCTTGAGCGTCGCGGAGCGCACCAAGACTTCCGCAGCTAGCACTCGTTTAGAGGCGATCTCGAGCTCTTGGGGTAGAGGGCCCTTTTCAAGCCGATCAAGAATCGCACGACTTTTTTCTGCAGCCGCCCGGGCCCGCTCGACGGCAATTTCAAAGAGCTCTGTGTTCAGTCGAAAGAGATCGATCCCGGCTTCGACACGATTCCCTTCCGCGACCAGTACTTCCGCAATCGAGCTGGCGACTCTCGAACTGATCAGGACCTCCGCCTCGGGCCGAGGAACCACTTGGCCCACGAGTTCGAATCGGGGGCGTAGCTCCATACTTCTCGCTTGCACGACCTCGACCTTGGGAAACGCGAGGCCTACGCCGGCGCCCTCGGAATCCATCGCGCCAGAGTCGCAGGAGCCCGTAACTAGGAAGAGCGCCAAAAGGGCGCTGACGAGGCAAACGCTTGAGCGATGAATGGAAGTCACGGGCTAGGCTTGCTCTTTGTGCACAAGGCGCAGGCTAAAGGAATAGAAGAGAGGCGTAGCAATCAGAGAGAGGACGAGGGAAATGGCCAGGGCACCAAGAATAGCGACCGCGAGGGGCCGCAGCATGTCCGCCCCTGCGCCCACTCCCCAGGCCAGGGGCAGCAACCCCAGGAACGTCGTCATTGAGGTCATCAAGACGGGGCGCAGTCGTCTGCGTCCGGATTGCACCAGGGCTTCCATGTCGCTGAGTCCTTGCTTGCGCAGGTGTTCGACGCAATCCAGCATCAGAATCCCGTTCTTGGCGACGATGCCAACCCCGATGATGCCTCCCAAGAACGAAACGATGTTCAAAGAAGTGTCAGTGATCAGAAGCGCGGCCACGACACCGATCAGGGCCAAGAGTGCCCCCAAGGTAATGGCAATGGGGGCTCCGAACGAGCGGAACTCGAACAACAGGACGCCGAACACGAGGAAGATCGCCATGCCAAGAACCAGGGAGAGGTTGTGAAACGACTCCTGTTGCTGCTCAAAAAGGCCGCCGAATTCGATTTGTGTGTCAGCGGGTAGCTCAACGGAACTGGCAATCTTGTCCTGAATCGCGGCGATTCCGCTGCCCAGGTCAATGCCGGAGAAGCGTGCGGATACCGCCAGCAGTTGTCGCAAGTCTTCGCGATGCATTTCGAGGATGCCGCTGTCATGCTCTAGCGCGGCGATCTCCTTGAGAGTTCCACTCGCAGCGTCGGATCCGCGCATCGGCCAGCCGGCGATCTGGGCCTCTCGAGCGCGGTCCATTGGGGCTACCACCACGCGCACTCCCAGCAAGCGGTCTCCCCGCAGGACCTGGGAGCTCACATCTCCCAATAGTTCTGAATGCAGAAATCTGCCCACGTCTTCAGCTGTCAGGCCGAGACGGGCAGCCTTATCGGGCGTCACGCGAAAACGCAGAGTGGGGCCGGCGACAACTAGACCATCGTTCACATCGACGACACCCGGAATGTCCTCGATCACAGCGGAGATTTCGAGAGCGGTTCGGCGCAGGGTAGCGACGTCATTCGAAAATATCTTGATTTCCACCGGGTCCGGGGACCAAGTCAGGTCTCCGATCAGATCGCCCAGGACCCCGGGAAATTCTGTTGTCAGGGCTGGTTCTGCGGCATTGATGCGACTCCTCAATTCATCGATCACCTCTTCGGTGCTGCGCTCGCGCTCGGAACGGAGCTTGACCAAGAAGTCTCCCGTATTGGGTTCTGCGATGGCCAGGGCCAGTCGTGCTCCCGTGCGCCGAGAATAGCTGTCCACCTCTGGCGTGGCGCGCAGGATGTCTTCAACAGTGCCTAGCATGCGATCGGTCTCGGAGAGACTGGTGCCAGGTCGGCTGAAGTAGTCGATCACAAAGGCACCCTCGTCTTGATCGGGCAAGAAACCCGAATCCAGTCGGCTGTAGAGATTCACGCCGCCCACGGATAGAAGCGCTAGGGCCAGGAGTGAAGTCCAGCGTCGAGCCAGGACGCCGCGCACACCGATTTCATAGAGGCCGATCACCCTGGACAGGATTGGCCCGCCGTCTGCCTGTCCACCCGGCGTTGACGCCAAGGGGCGCAGGACTAGGGTGCCCAATACCGGAGTCCAGGTGACCGCGAGCAATAGTGAACTCAAAAGAGCGAACACCATCGTGATCGCCAAGGCTCGAAAAAAGACCCCCGGCACGCCGTCCAAGAGGGACAAAGGCAAGAAGACAACAATCGGCGTCAGCGTACTCCCCACTAGAGGGGGGCCGACTTGGCGAATGGCCCGATTGACGGCCCGCCGTGGCCGATGGCCCATCAATCTCTCGGTGTGAATGGCTTCAACCACGACGATCGCGTCGTCGATAATCATTCCGATTGCAGCCGCGATACCACCCAGGGTCATGAGGTTGAAGCCCATGCCCATCAGGCGCAAGCCCACGAGCGTCAAGAGGACGGTGACCGGGATCACCAGAGCGGCAACAAACGTGGAGCGCAGGTCCCGCAAGAAAGCGAACAGGACAAGGGCAGACAGTAGGAGGCCCAGATAGATGCTCTCCCACACACTGCGGACCCCCTCTCGAACGAATTGAGACTGGTCGTAAAAAAAGGCCAGGTGAAGATCGGCCGCCAGGCCTCCCTTGGCATTTTCCACCTCCTCCAGCAGCGCATCCGCGATCCCGATTGTGTCGCTATCCGGCTGGGGATAGACATTCAAGAGCACGGCCTCTGCTCCATCGGCCGTTACGACATTGAATTGTGGGGCCTCACCCGGAACCACTCGGCCAACTTCTTTCAGCAAGATGGGAGTGGAACCAACCTGGGCGACGATCACCGACTCAATATCCTCAATCGACTGCAAGCGGTTGTCGACGACGGTCAAGTAGAGCTGATTGTTTTCCTCGTGCATCCCCGCCGAGGTGAACAGATTGCTTGAAGCCAACGCTTGACTGACATCTGTTGCGGATAGCCCCAATTGTTCCAAGCGTGCCGGATCGACTTGGACATGGATCTCAGGTTCTCGGCCGCCGACCAAATGGATGCGCGCTACTCCGGGCACTCGTAGCAAGAGCGGTTGCAAGTCATAGCGTGCCGTCTCCCAGAGCTCTGCTTTCGTGCGCTGCTGACTAGTCAGGCTAATACCAATAATCGGGAAGGCCGCAAAGGTGAGCCTGTGGACCGCGACTTGGGCGCTCGCGGGTAGACTGGAGCGGACCTCTCCTATCCTGCCGAGAACGAACAGCTCTGCTTGGAGCATGTCGGTGCTCCAGTCGAAAAAGACGTTCACTTCCGCGGCTCCACGGCCGGTTGCGGAGCGCGTGCTGAGCGCACCCGGAATGTTCTTTAGGGCTTCCTCGATGGGGCGGGTGATCGAAGCCATCATCGCGTCTGCGGGCATGGCACCGTTGTCAACCAAGACGACAACCCTGGGGAAATTGGTCTCTGGAAAGACCGAAGAGGGCATGCTTCTGGCGGCGTAGATACCCGCCAGGGAAAGGCTAACGACGCAAAATAGGACCATGCGCCAGTGGGTCATGATCCCGCGAGAATCATCTCCAGAGGTCGCCGGTTCGCCCGTACCCGGATTCACGGCCATCAAGGCAGCTCCTCTGCGGGCGAGTCGGCCGCCGCTTGACGTTCGAGGGCTGGTCCACCCAGGACGACAGCGAGTTGGGATGACATGCGGGCGGCAGTCTGGATGGCGGCAACTGCGGCCCGGCGTTGTTCGATGGCGAAGCGCTGGGCTTCCAACACCACCAGGAGATCGCGCTCTCCCGCTCGCCAGGCTCGTTGGGCAGTTGCCAGGCTTGCGCGCGCGTTGGGAAGTATTTGCTCTTCAAACAAGCGCACCAACTCCCGGGCTGCTTGCACTTGGGCGAGCGATTCTTGCACCTCTCGTCTTACTCGATTGCGGGTGCTCTGGAGGTCCGCCCGGGCCCTCGCCACGACGAATTCTTCCCGGGAAATCCGAGATTGGTTGCGGCTCCAAAGCGGTAGGGAACCCGTGACAACAGGTCCGGTTAGGTTTGGTGGTGAGTCACCTCGTTCGCGTTCCAAGCCCAAGGAAATATCACCAAGACGACCGATCTCTTCAATCCTTAGATTTCCTGCGGCCGCTCGTAGGTTTAGCCCAGCAAGGGCAACATCGAGCCGCCGATCCATGGCAAGTTCGACCAAGTCCCCGTCCCCAGGATCAAAATCCGACAGGGGCAGAGGATCAGTGATTGCCAATGGCCCGTCCAAGTGGACGAGCCCCAATGATTCTTGAAGCTTGGCGCGCGCGACCGATAGATCTCTCCCGGCCAGCATGAGCTCCTTTTCTGCTACGAGAACGGCGCTGCGGGTCAAGGCAAGGTCAACGGCGTCACCTTCTCCGGCCGTGAGTCGCATTCGTGCGAGGTCTTCAGAGCGTTGCGTCTGGGCCAGGCTCTCTTGGGCGAGCAGGACCCCAGATTGCAGAGCGATCAAGTCGAAGGCCTGTCCCTCCACATCAGCCACTAGCTGGATGGCCTGGCGCACGACCTGCAGCCTTGCAATGGAGAGGCGTTCCCGGCCGCCCCGCTTGCGGGCAGGAATCAGGGCCAGACTCAGTAGGCTTTGAGCGACGGATGTCGTGACGTTTGATGTTCCCCCGCCCTCGGGGAAACGCGTGCTGAGAGAGAAGAGCGGATTGCTCGGAAGTCCTGCTGCAACCAGCTCTGACTTGCGGATACCGACTTCTTGGTAACTCGAGCGCAAGGCGGGGTTCAGCAGCAGAGCGACATGCACGGCTTCGTCGATCGTCAAGCCATCCAGCAGCATGTCCTCGACTTCGCCTGCCATGGCGGCCGGATCTCTAGTTGGATTCCAGGCAGATTCTTGTCCCGTCTTCTCTCGAACCATTCTTGCCGTGAGATCCATGTCCTCACTTGCGTCCACCGAGGCACATCCCACCGATAAAACGCACGAAAGCGCGAGGAGGCTGGCTAGCCTCGCACTCCGAAGCCCGCTCCTGACCGTTTCCTCCTGCCGATCCACCGGGAGAGCGATCCGCAAAGCGGTACGCGCCCGGGTCGATTCGAAACCACAGCCAGGCGACTTGTGGGAGAAGATCGTGGAGAGGCTGTCGCTCAGGGGGCTAGGGCACAGTAGCGGAGCGCTCCCCAGTCTGGAGCAGCAAGCTGGCGGACGGGCGGTAGGCGATGGCATCGAAGAGGGGGGCCGTAGCGGATTTCGGTTGGTTTCATGCTCGAATCAAGCCCGGCTTCCTAGGCCGCGGACCGCTTCTTGGGCTTGAGCAGAGTCAACTGATCAGCCTGGTATAGCCCGAGGACCTGGTGATTGCCAACCAATGTGAACGGACCGGTTTGCCTGGGGTTCGCGATCCTGGGGTTCCCTATCCTCGCCCCCCGAGTCTGCTGGAGATTGCACCGAAACCGGCCATTCCCCCCTGGCGTTAGGCTCTGCCCGACCTGCGATCCACGAGGGGCGCGGCAACGATCGCTGCGCGCCTGCTCGGCAGCCCGAGACGTTAGAAGTTGATCGACAAGCCCAGGCCCACAAAGCCGGCTCGGGGCTCGATGACCGGCTCGACCTGAAAGCCGAGAATTTCGGGGGCCGAGTTCTCGAAGATTGTGCTCGTGACGATGTAGCCCAGGGACCAGCCGAACACCACGTCGTCCAAGTCGTGTCGGCGCGAGTCAAGCCGCTGCAAGCCAACCGCGGCCGCCAGCAGGTACGCCGGTACCCCGGCCTTCCAGCCGTAGGCTTCATAGACGCTGGTGGCGAAGGCCATGCTCATGGCTGAGTGCCCACTGGGGAACCCCTGCAAGGTCCCGGTGTCCGGCCGAGGGTCGTCGAGGGCGGCCTTCAGGACCAGGGTAGAGATGCCCGTGACCGCCAGGGACCGGAAGGCCAGCTTCGATGACTTGTGGAGGTGCGCATCCCCGGCCATGCGGGCTCCGCTGTAGGTGAGCCCGGTCGCGACGAACAACCAAAGCCCGTCTCCAGCGGATGCCAGCCACTCGTGGCCATCCTCGCCCAGGACGCTGCTCCCGTGCGCGAACTCCTCCACGGCGTTTTCCACCGGCTCGACCTCGGCGACGAGGGCGATCACTCCTGCGCCCGCCAACAGCGCCACGTTTTGCCAGTCGCCGTAGACGTCGCCAAAGTCGTGCAGCATCCCGCTCGAGACCTCTCTGATGTCATCAGAGATCGAAGGCAGCGGAGCAGGCACCGTCTGGCAGGCGCCGCCCAGGGCCGCCAGAGCGAGCGCGATCGGACCGACGCGTCTGTGCAGGTCGGATGACGTGGAGTCAGGAGTCCTCATTGGGGGCAGATTGCTCTCTCCTGACCATCAAAACCAGAACCGCCCTTCAGAGTCGCTGACTTCGGACTCCGGTCTCCTAGACCTGTTGACCCGCTGCCCCCTGATTCGCCGCCTTGCATGCGGCCTCAAATGAGGTCGACGGATTCCCGCATGCCAAGGCTCCAGATTCAGATGGGAAGCCATGCGATACAAGGCCTGGCGTGCGGGGAGAGGTACGTGCGCGTGGCGGGCCTGATGACCCATCCTGGAGTCTGCATCGGTCAGGGACACCCGGAATGGACCTGGGGAGGATCAAGCCGCCTCTGCGAGGCTTGAGGATCTGGGCTCAGGCCCGGCCCGAGTTCTCCACGGTCACGGGAGGCACTTGGTATCCCTTGTCCTCCCAAACCAACTCTTCGTTGCGGCCAACCGCCCACATGTAGGTGAACCCGTTGGGAGCGTCCAAGTATGGGCACGTTTGGCCCATGGGATTGGCGACGGCAGTGGACTGAGTCATGTCCTGATTCTCCCCCAACCTGAGAGAGTCCACGGGCATGGCTGGGGTCGTGATCGAGATGACCGCCAAGTCCTCCGCTGCCTTGGCTTGTTGCAGAGCGACCGAGAGCGGAATTCCCCTGCGCAGGCACGGGCCGCGATTCCAAGCGAAGGTATGCAGGATGACCACGCGCCCCCTCAACTCGGCAAGCTCACGCTTCTCACCTTGGATCCAGGAGCACAGACCGTGCGGGCGGGCCCATTCGCCAGGTTGGGGTCTCTCCCTACGCGGTTGGCGAGGAACGCAGAGTCGACATGAGGAGCTTGGGCTGGGAAAAGCACGCACGCTGCGAGCATGGCGCCGCGCAAGGCGACTGCCATGGGAGTTCTCCGCCGGGGAAGGCGGGGCTGACCCTGGGTATGGACCCGGCTCTGAGCAGATTCTCCCACCCACTGGCGATCATGGGCCCCTCCCGTGCCCAGCCATGCAGTGCAGTGCCCTGCCTGCATTTCGGGCAGATTCCCGCCGGGAGCCGAGCCGCGAGACAGGGAGCGTGTTGTCCTGAGAATAAGGGCTTCGGCCCTCGCTGGACCTGGGCCTCGCATCCGTGCAAACCCAGGGGCCACCGCGAATTGCGCGCCAGGGTGCGGCTCGCTATGGTTCCCGAATCATGTCCAGGATATCTATGCGAGGGGCCTATTCCCGCCTCCGGGCGCGGGAATTCTCCTCGGGTAGCCTAGCTGTCCTCTGTGCACTGTTCATTGCTCTTGCGCACAACGGCAAATTGTTCGGGATCATGGCCGAAAGGCTGGACCTGAGCGTGCCCTCGGAGCTGGCGTGTCTTGGGACGGGTCTGTTGTTGCTTGTCACTGTGATCAGCGCCGGGTTCTTGCTCGTGGGGTTTCAGCGCCTGCTCAAACCCGTGCTCGTTGGGATGGTCATGCTCTCCTCTGTCTTGAGCTACTTCACGCAAGAGCTCGGGATCGTGTTTGACAAGGAAATGATCCACAACGTCGCCGAAACAGTTCGCGATCGCAACCAGCAAGAGGCACTTGAACTCTTGTCGCTTGCGTTGGTCGCTCACGTGATCGTGTATGGAATCCTCCCTTCAGCCCTGATTCTGATCCTGCGGCAACGGCGGCAATCCCTGACCAGGCAAGTCCTTTCCCATGCGGGCTACCTTGGCGGCCTGCTGCTCTTGGTCGTCTTGGCGGTCTTCGCGAACTTCAAGACCGTGTCGTACTTCGCCAGGGCGAACCGGGATCTGCGCTTCTATGGGACGCCCGCCTACGCGTTGGCGTCCCTGAACAAGTACTTGGTGGGTCGATGGGGTTCCACTGACGAGCCCTTCGTGGTGCTGGGGGAGGACGCACACCAAGTCAAGAGCCAGCCCAGCCGGACCGTTGGAATCATGGTCGTCGGGGAAACGGCACGTTCGGATCACTTCTCGCTCAATGGCTACGCGCGAACGACGAACCCCCTCCTGGCTCAGCGTGACGTTCTCAGCTACACCGAGGTCTACTCCAGTGGTACCTCAACCGCATACTGCGTTCCGTTCATGTTTTCTTTCCTGGGACAAGGCAAGTACAGCACCAAGCGGGCTGCCAGACAGTCCAACGTCTTGGACGTCCTTTGCCGTGCGGGCGTCCGGGTCGTTTGGATTGACAACAACTCGAGTAGCAAGGGCGTCTGCGCGAGGATTGGCTCCGTCAACCTACTGACGGCACCCGTGCGGGACTCGCCCCACAACGAGGATGGTGGCTACTACGATGAGGTGCTCCTGGAAGATCTCGACGCTTACATCGCGGACCCGGATGGGGACGTCCTGATCGTATTGCACACCATGGGTAGTCATGGCCCGGCTTACCACAACCGCTACCCTCCGGCATTCGAACGGTTCACACCCGCATGCAAGCAGGATGCACCACAATCTTGCAGCGACGAAGAATTGGTCAACGCCTACGACAACACGATCCTGTACACGGACAAGATCCTGGACGACTTGATCGGGTTCCTCGAGACGCTCGACGAGGACTCCCAGTCCTTTTTGCTTTACGCCTCAGACCATGGCGAGTCCCTGGGTGAGGGCGGCGTCTACCTGCACGGCCTTCCCGCACCTCTTGCGCCGAAGTCGCAGACCCACGTGCCCATGATCGCGTGGCTCTCCCCCCTGCTTCGTGCCCGACTCAGCACAAACTACGCGGATATCCAAGGCCGCGTGGGCGAGCAAACTTCCCATGAAGTGATCGCACCGACGCTCTTGAGCCTGTTCGAGGTCCGCACTTCGTTGTACCGGCCAAAGCTGAACATCTTTCGTTAGGGATGAGGGTATCCCCTTCTTGAGGCCACCCAGCTCGAACAGGCTGTTGCCGCACCTGGGGCGCAACACGGCCCCCCGGGCAAAGTGAAAAATCGAGGGGTGATGGCACCCGCAGGCACCTCCACCCCCCGATCTCTCTTCTGAATCCTCCTGAAGCGGAGCCTCAGGAAGCCCCGGTGGTCTCAGGGGCCGCGCCGCGTGGAGCGGCCCCGACTCAAGCTCCACGCATGATGCGAGGCTGCTTCATCTGGCCCGGTTAGTTGCTGGCCTGAAGGAATTCGCGGATGGCATCCGCGTCGGCCCCAGTCAGCTTGGCACGCACGCGCATGTGGAACATGATGGCCGGGCAGCGCTAGATGGCTCGTCCGAGCGCTCGGACCTCTTGGCTGAGCCACGATCCGCACGGCGCCCAGGGCCTGGTTCACCGGGGAGCTCGGGATTGCAGCGCTGCGCGCGCTTGAAAAACAAGTGTATGGGTAGGTAGGGCGGCGCCATCCGCCCC
>Ga0209992_10002253_pt1 | contig 18094 bp, 16 predicted proteins | sample 2SBtaG_2_FD_182564 | JGI IMG/M metagenome (GOLD analysis project Ga0209992, IMG submission 182564) | Deep subsurface microbial communities from Kolumbo volcano to uncover new lineages of life (NeLLi) - 2SBTROV12_ACTIVE470 metaG (SPAdes)... | ecosystem: Environmental > Aquatic > Marine >... | reverse complement strand
CGGGCAGAGGTCGTGGTTTCTATGGCGTCTGGAGCCCGTCGTTAGCTTGAACCCGAGGGGCTCGGGCGCTCCGTTTTGTTGCTCCGAGCACGTATCTCAGTCTCTTTGTACGAGCCTCTCATCTGGACCGGCACCGTGTTGTCGTACCGGAGAGGGGATCGTGATGGAAGTGATTGTTGAGCGGTGTGCGTTCTTGGATGTGCACCGTGACAGCGTGATGGCGTGTGCTCGAACACCCGATGGTGGTGGCGGGCGGCGAGAGGAGGTCGCCGAGTTCGGGGCCACCACGTCGCAGCTGCTGTTGTTGGCCGATTGGCTCACCGATCGTGGGGTGACTCTGGTGGGGATGGAGGCCACTGGTGTGTATTGGAAGCCCGTGCATTGGGTGCTGGAGAGTTCGGTGCCCGAGGTGTGGGTGATCAACGCCCGTCATATGCGTAACGTGCCGGGCCGCAAGACCGACGTGAACGACGCCATATGGGGTGCTTCGTTGATCGAGCACGGCCTGGTGCGACCGAGTTTCATACCGCCGGAGCCGTTTCGGGCGTTGCGGGATCTGACCCGGTACCGCAAGTCGGTGATCGAGGAACGAGCCCGGGAAACCCAGCGGTTGCACAAGGTGCTCGAAGACGCCGGCGTCAAGTTGTCATCGGTTGCTTCGTCGGTGTTGACGAAGTCGGGACGGGCCATGATCGACGCGCTCATTGCCGGTGAACGCGACTCGGCGGTCCTCGCGGAGATGGCCAAGGGTCGGATGCGCTCCAAGATCCCTCAGCTCCAAGACGCGTTGGCGGGACGGTTCAACACCCACCACGCCTTGTTGTGTGCCGCGATGTTGGCCCGTATCGATCAGGCCGACGCCACCATCGACACGCTCGGTGTGGGTATCGAAGAGTTGTTGGACCCTTACGAAGCGGCGGTGTTGTTGTTGGTGACGATCCCAGGCGTGGCCCATCGCAGCGCCCAGGTGATCCTCGCTGAAATCGGTGCCGACATGTCCCGCTTCCCGACCGCTGGACACCTGGCGTCGTGGGCGGGCATGTGCCCCGGCAACAACGAATCGGCTGGCAAGCACCGATCCGGACGCACCCGCAAGGGATCGAAATGGCTACGCAAAGCCCTCATCGAGTCCGGCCAGGCCGCCGGGCGCACCAACGACACCTACCTCGCTGCTCAATACGCGCAGATCCGCAGCCGCCGCGGGCCACAACGCGCCGCGGTCGCGGTTGGTCACTCGATCCTCGTCATTGCCTGGCACCTTCTCTCCACCGGCGAGGTCTACACCGACCTGGGCGGTGACTACTTCGACAAACGCCGCAACAACGCCGCCCGTCAACGCCGCCTTGTCGCCCAACTCGAAGCCCTCGGCAACAAAGTCACCCTCGAACCCGCCGCAGCCTGACCAACACCCAACACTGAACCTCGGGGCTCCGCCCCGAGTGGGGGCTACCGCCCCCACACCCCCACGCGCCCCAACCCGCCACCACAGGTCTATTCACATCTCAGGTGCCAGGCACCGATTCGTTGGGGTCGTAGAGCCAGGGGTCGCGGGGGAGTGTGGCGGGGTCGAAGGTGGTGGCCACCTGCGGCAGGTCGGCGATGCGGTCGACAGTGGGCTGGTTCACGCTGCGCAGGAGCTGGTTGAGGACCTGTAGCGGCGCTTCGCCGAGGGCCCCGCGATCCGGCAACGTGACCGCACCGTCCCGCTTGGCGAGTCGCTTGCCGTCGGTGTTGAGCACCAGAGGGACGTGAGCCCACGTGGGTGTCTGCACACCGAGAAGTGTCGTGATGTGCGCCTGGCGAGGGGTCGAGGTCAGCAGGTCGTCTCCCCGCACCACCTCGGTCACCCCCTGCGCGGCGTCGTCGATCACCACGACGAGGTTGTACGCAGGCGTGTTGTCGCCGCGGCGCAGAACGACGTCGTCAACCGCAGCGGTGAGCGATCCCCGTAGCCGGTCGACCACCGTGACCTCGATGGCGTCGGCGCGCAGTCGAAGCGCGGGCGGCCGCCCGGTGGACTCCCGTGCCGCGATCTCCCGCGCCGAGAGCTCGCGGCACGTTCCGGGATACGCGCCCTCTGGGAGGTGCTCATGCGGGGCCGCGGCGGCCCCTCGAATCTCGCGCCTCGTGCACCAGCACCGGTACGTGAGCCCTCGCCCCTGAAGGTCGGCGATGGCGTCGGAGTACACGTCCAACCGATCCGTCTGCCGAATGGGGTCGCCATCCCAATCGAGCCCGAGCGCCGCGACATCGCGCAGCTGCGACTCGTAGAAGTCCGTCCGAACCGCGCCGTCCAGGTCCTCGAATCGCCACACGAACCGGCCGCCCACCGACCGGGCGAAGAGCCAGGCGAGCAGGGCGGTTCGCAGGTTGCCGAGGTGCAGGTCGCCGGTGGGGCTGGGTGCCCAGCGGCCGACCGGCGGAGCCGAACCCACCCGGGCGAGCGCCTCAGAGCCCCGGCCCTCGACCCGACGACTCGCGCGTGTACTCCGCCTCGGCCAGTCCCTTGATGCCTTCGACGCATCGCTGCATGTTGGCGAGATGCTCGTCCTGGCGGCGATGGATGATCTTCGCCTCCTTGTCCGGCATCGCTTCGATCGCCGGTGTCAGACCAGACGGTCCCGGCCCCAGCCGAACCGACTGACGAAGGCGGCACCGCCGGCCGTGCAGGGCGTCGATCTCGAACCGCCAGCGCGCCGCCGCGGTCTCCTCGTCGTCGCCGACCGCCCAGCCGAACCGGACGTTGGGCTCGAACTCGGTCACGGTGCAGTCGGTCTGCCACTCGCCGATCGCCTTGTGCTCGTTGCTTCCCACGAACCGCGCCCCCAGGGCCGGCTCGCCGTATCCCTCGGCCCACTCGGCGCCGACGTTCTCCTCGCTGAACCGGCCCGAGATGGCGATGTCGGAGATGAACTTCCACAGCACGTCGGGCGGCGCATCCACCTCGGTCTCGAACACGGCGCCGGGCCCTTCGGCCATGTGGCGGCCGGCGTTCTCGTCCCGCTGCTCGTAGGTGCGGCCCCAGCCATCGAAGTAGGTGATCTCGCCTGCGGGCCGGCGCGGGATCGACCTGAAGTCGCCGCCTGTTGTCCACGCGACGGGAAGCATGACGATCGGCGTGATGCCGTCCGGCATACCGACCAGCTCGGCGAGCTCGTCCTGCTTGTTCAACAGCGCAGTCACGTACGCGGTGCCCAGACCACGCGCCCGCGCGGCGAGACAGAACGACCAGGCGTTCTGGATGACCGAGTCGAACAGGCCGGGCTTGCCGGAGTTGTCGTGGATGCCCCACACGGTGGGGATCACGATCGCGGGAACGTCGGCGAGGCGCTCGGCCAAGTGCGCCGCTGAGCGCATGACCCTCGCCTGGCGATCGGTGCGGCCCTCCACCTTGCCTCGGGCCTCGACCATCCAGCGCCCCGCGGCGTCGAAATAGAACTCCTGGATCTTGGACTTGGTCTCGGGATCGCGAATCACCAGCCAGCGGCGGCTGGACTGGTTTCCGCCGGTCGGCCCCTGTTCGGCGAGGTCGATGCAGTCGAGGATGATGCGGTTGTCGACCTCGCGTTCGAGGTCGAGTCGGAGGCGAACCGACCTGGTCGTCGACAGGACTCCGTCGATCGAGGTGAGGTCGACGTCGCTGACGTCGTAGCTGGCGGGCACCGCGGGTGTCTCGGTCATAGGGGACTAGTTTGCTCCATGTGACCGACCGTCTTCGGTACCTCAACGCTCGGCTGCAGGGCTTCGGGGCGACGATCTTCGCCGAGATGTCCGCTCTGGCCCTCCGAACCGGCGCCGTTAACCTCGGCCAGGGCTTCCCGGACACCGACGGACCCAGCGAGGTGAGCGAGGCCGCAGTCGAAGCGATTCGCACCGGACTGGGCAACCAGTACCCACCGGGTATCGGAGTCCCCGAGCTGCGCAACGCCGTCGTCGAGCACCAGAAACGCTTCTACGACATGTCCTATGACCCCGACACCGAGATTCTGGTGACGGCGGGCGCATCCGAGGCTTTGGCCGCGGCGGTGATCGCCCTGTGCGAGACCGGGGACGAGGTCGTCACCTTCGAGCCCTGGTACGACATCTACGGCGCCAACATCTCGATGGCGGGTGCGGTGAAGACGGTGGTCACGCTTCGGCCGCCCGACTACGGGTTCGAGGAGGAGGAGTTCCTCCGCCAGATCACGCCCAAGACCCGGCTGATCCTGCTCAACACGCCGCACAACCCGACGGGGAAGGTGTTCAGCCGTTCCGAACTGGAGTTCATCGCCAAGGTGGCCGTGGAGCGGGATCTTCTCGTCGTGACCGATGAGGTCTACGAGCACCTCGTCTTCGACGGTGAGCACATCCCGATCGCTTCGCTGCCCGCCATGCGCGAGCGCACAGTCACCATCTCCTCGGGTGGCAAGACGTTCTCGTTCACCGGATGGAAGATCGGCTGGGTGTGCGCGCCTCCCGAGCTCATGAATGCGGTCCGCACCGCGAAGCAGTTCCTCACCTACGTGTCGGGCGGTCCCTTCCAGTACGCGATCGCAGCGGGGCTGCGGCTCGGTGACGACTACTACGACGAGTTCCGTGCCGACCTCCAGGCCAAGCGTGACCATTTGGCAGCCGGCCTCCGCAGTGCTGGATTCGAGGTGTTCGACCCCGCGGGCACCTACTTCATCACGACAGACATCCGGGTGTTCGGAACCGACGACGGGCTCGAATTCTGCTGGGCGTTGCCCGAGCGCTGCGGGGTGGTCGCGGTGCCCAACGTGGTGTTCTACGACAACAAGCACGAGGGCCGTCACCTGGTCCGGTTCACGTTCTGCAAGCAGTTCGACGTGCTCGACGAAGCCATCGATCGTCTCCAGGTTCTGTCGGCGTGACCTTGCGGATCGCGGCTGTCCAGCACGACATCGTCTGGGAGAATCCGCAGGCCAACTTCGAACGGCTTCGACCGCAGATCGAACGTGCGGCGGGTGCGGGTGGCCGGCTGGTGGTGATCAGTGAGATGTTCTCCACGGGCTTCACGATGAACTCTGCGCAGATGGCCGAAGCGCTCGACGGTCCGAGCTGCCGATTCGTCGTCGAGGAGGCCGCGCGTCACGGCGTCTGGCTGTGTGGTTCGATCCCGACCAGGTGGGATGACGGCGAGGCGTACAACACGCTCACCCTCGCTGGACCAGAGGGCCAGCTGCACCGCTACAGGAAGATTCACCCGTTCACGTACTCGACCGAACCGGAGAACTACGGAGCGGGCACCGAGTTTCTGACTGTCGACATCGAGGGAGCGAGCTGCACCTTCTTCGTCTGTTACGACCTGCGCTTTGCCGACGAATTCTGGACGACCGCTCGTGTCACGGACGTCTTCGTGGTGCCGGCCAATTGGCCGGAACGGCGACGGGTCCATTGGCGCACCCTCCTGCACGCCAGGGCGATCGAGAACCAGGCCTACGTGGTGGGCGTCAACCGGGTCGGTGAGGGTGACGGCCTTCGGTACTCCGGCGACTCGATGATCATCGACCCGTGGGGGGAGGTGCTCGCCAGCGGTGCGTCATCCGAGGCGCTTCTGGTGGTCGACGTCGATCCCAAGGTCGTCGCCGACACTCGCGCGACCTTCCCTGTGCTGCAGGATCGCCGCACCGGCTGACTCAGCCTCCGGCGATGAGGCCCACGGCCAACAGCGCTGCGGCGAGTCCGGCGATTCGTCGGCGGTCGAGTGGCTCCCCGAGTAGGAACCGCGCCCACAGGACTGTCGCCGCGGGGTAGAGGCTCGACAGAACGGCGACCGGCGCGAGCGCGCCGTACTCGAGCGCGAAGAGAAACGTCACGTTGGCGAACGTGTCGCACAGCCCGCCGGCGACCATGACGCCCCTGTCGTGCTGCACCTTCATCGGTACCCGTCGCACGAGGACCACAACGATCAGCAACGACACCGACACGACCCGCGAGCCGAGGATCGGCCACGGCGCGCCGTCCTCAGCCGTCTCGCTGAGGAGCGAGAAGAACGACCCGAACGAGGCGCCCGCGAGCAGCGATTCGACCACCACCCGGGTGGTCACCGGTGCTCCGTCCCCCTCACGCTCCATGCTCACCACGACGATCGCCGCCAACCCGACGACGATGCCGATCGAGGTGATCGCGCCGGGGCGGTCGCCGCCCACGATGCCCCAGGCGACCGGGACGACCGCCGAAGTCAGCGCGGTCAGCGGCGCGACGACTGCCATCGGTCCGGTCGCGAGCCCCCGATAGAGAAGAGTCAGCCCCAAGAGGCCGATGAGGCCGCCACCGGCGCCGACACCGACATCGCGCCAGATCAGCTCCGCGCCGTACAGCGGCATGGTGATCGCAAGTCCCGTCATCCCGGTCGCCTGCACGATCAACAGAACAGCGATGGCGTTGTTGCGCTTGGTGGCGAGCCCGCCGAAGAAGTCGCCCGTTCCGTACAGGACCGACGTCAAGAGGGCGAGAAGCGCGGCCATGAGGTGGGCACGCTACCGGGGTGCGGCCCTACGATGTCTGCCCGCCGCCCTCGACTGGCGGGTCCGAGACACGACGAGACACGACGAGACGGGGTCACGATGCCGAACACGATGATGGACACCTGGGCAGGGGGCGGTGAGACGCTCGGGACCTGGTTGTCGATGGCATCCACACACGCGGCCGAGATCGTGTCGCGCATGGACTTCGACTACGTGTGCGTCGACATGCAGCACGGCGCAGCCGACTACCAGGACGCCCTTCAGATGCTGCAGATCATCGAGCTGCAGGGCAAGGGCACACCGATCGTCCGGGTGCCCTGGAACGAGCCCGGAATCATCGGTCGCATGGTCGACGCCGGCGCTCGCGGCGTGATCATCCCGATGTGCAACTCCGTCGAGGAGGCACAGGCTGCGGTGAGCGCGGTGAAGTACCCGCCGCTGGGCGCGCGCAGCTTCGGGCCGATCATGATCGGTGGCCGCGAGGGTGCCGGTTACTTCGATCGGGCGAACGACATCACTGCCTGTATTCCCATGATCGAGACGCGCGCCGCTGTCGAGGCACTCGACGACATTCTGAGCCTCGACGGCGTCGACGCGATCTACGTCGGTCCGGCCGACCTGTCGATCAGCTACGGCTATGGCCCCGGCTACACCGACGACAACGCCGAGTACAAAGCGGTCCTCGAGCACATCGTCGCCCGCTGCGCGGCGCACGGCGTGGTGCCCGGAATTCACTCGACCTCCTCGCTGGCGGGAGATCGCCGCGAGAAGGGCTTCCGCATGCAGACGATCAGCGGCGACGCGATGGCCGTGGGTGTCGGCAGCGGCCGCGACCTCAAGACCGCTCGCGAGGGCGGGCCAGGCGACGGCTCGAGTCGCATCTACTGATCGGGCCTCGAACATGACCGCTGGCGGTGGACCCTCCGCTGCTGGCTCGGCGATGGGCGTGCGCGGGTATCGCGCGCTCTGGCTGACCGGGTGGGTGTGGCACGTCGCTCGCTGGATGGCGGTGTTCGCCAGCAGCTACCACGTGAACGAGCTGACCGGGGATCCGCTCCTCGTCCAGCTGGTCGGGGCTGCGTTCACCGCGCCGATGTTCGTCGGCGGGCTCACCGTGGGCACGCTCGCCGATCGACTCGACGGACGGCGAATCGTGACCGTTGCGCTCATCGTGTTGGCGCCCGTGAGCCTCGTGATGTCGCTGGTGGTCAGCGGCGACCTCTATCCGGTCGCGGCCACGTACGTCTTCGTGTTCCTGATCGGAATCGGCAATGTGCTCGACATGACCACGCGCCGTTCGCTGGCGTTCGAGCTCGTGGGTGTGTCGCTCGTGACCAACGCGGCAGCGATGGAGACCTTCGCCCTTCACGCGGGGTCGATGGTCGGCTCGCTGTCTGGCGGCGCCCTGATCGAGTTGGTTGGCGTCGAGGGTGTCTACGTCGGCATCAGCGCTACGTATGCGGTCGCGCTGGCGTCGCTGTTCCGGTCGTTCCACCTGGCCGGCGACCGGATGGTCGCCGAGCGAGGAACCGTCCGGCCCATCGGCGAGGACCTGCGAGCGTCCTTTGCGTTGCTCCGGGACAACCCGACCTTGCGCGACTTCTTGATGTTCACCGTGCTGATGAACTTCTTCTATTACGCATTCGTGCCGCTGGTCCCGGTGTTCGCCGAACGACTCGAGGTGGGGCCCTTTCTGACGGGACTCCTCGCCGCGGCGATCGGTGCCGGGACGATGACCGGCGCGCTCATCGTGGCGCGCATCGGTCCTGCCCGTCGCGGCGCACTGCACATCGCGGGAGTGCTCGGGGCGATGGCATTCCTCGTCGTGTTCAGCCAGATGCGGTGGTATCCGGCGGCTCTCGCTGCGCTGCTGCTCGCAGGATTCTGCGGGTCGGGTTTCGGGACCACCCAGTCAGCCCTCGTGGTGTCGATGGTGCCGGCCGAGCTCAGAGGCCGAGCGCTCGGCGCGTTGTCGATGGCGATCGGCGCCCTGCCCTTCGGCAACTTCACCCTCGGTGTGATCGCTCGTCAGACCGACCCGAGGTGGGCCGTGACCACCTCCGTCGGTGTCGGAATCTGCGTCGTGATCGCCTGGCAATGGCGCCATCCCGAGCTGCGCCGGCTCTAGCGAGCACCGCTCAGAGTTCGGAGCGGGCGGATGCACGGTCGTCCGTCACCAACCCGGCCGTCTCCCCAAGACGTGAAGAGAACCGTGCGGCGGGGCATGCGACCCGGCTGCTGCCGAGGCGTCGTGCCGTGCGCCTGTTTCCCCTGTCTCGCCGGGACGATCATTGCCGTCTGAGTCGGCTCGTAGATGTGCATCCACCACGCTCCGGGACGGAGTATTGCCGTTCGTCCGCTCTGCGTCGAGAGGAAATGTCACCGTTCCGCAACATTAAGTGCCAGGCACCATTTTGTCGGGCGCCAGGCACCGTTCGACGAGTTCCTGTACGGCGAGTGCCTCGGGGAACGTGGCGATGGTGTGCTGCTCACCGGACATCATCAGGTCGAGTTGGCGGAGCTGAGCTGTGTAGGCGGCATGGCCGAGGGAGGTTCGGTCGTCGCCGAAGTCGTCGCCCCACTGGCCACCGGTGGTGCGTTGCAGGTGATACCAGTCCCAGATTCGGGCGCTGCCCGTCGAGCCCCGAACGGTCAGGTCCACAACGTCGGGTCCCGGTCCCTCGCTCGTGCCGATCATGACAAGCGGGGCGCCCGATGCGCTCGAGAATCGTGCGGTCGCCGAGATCTCGCTCAGCACCCCACCGGGGCCGTCTGGAAACTGCACGTCCGCTGACTCGAGGGTGAGCTCGCCGAGAACTCGCGCTGCGACGAAGAGGAAGTGCGAAACCACCTCGCGCATCCACCCGCCCTGGTCGCGCAGGGTCAGCCACCGGGCCTTGGCATGCCACGCCCGCGGCCATTCGGCGAAGTGAAGGCGCAGGTCCGCACGCACGAGCTCGCCGAGCGTGCCGTCGGCGACAGCGGCGCCCAGTCCACGCGCCGAGGGTGCTCCGCTGAACACGAAGTTGACCCCCGCGGGGAGGCCGCTCGCCTCGACAGCGTCCACGAGCGACCGACTCTCGGCGACGTCGACCCCGAGCGGCTTCTCGCAGAAGATCGCCGTCTCCGCGGCCAGGCACGCGTCGACGTATTCCCTGTGATGCAGCGGAGGCACAGCGATGTACACGAGGGCCGACGCTGCGATGACCTCGGACGGACCACCTGCGATCTCAACCGCCGCCTGGTGCGCCACGCAGGCACCCGCATCGGGGTCCCACGCAGAAACGAGATCGAACAATTCGTGCCGGCCGAACTGCTCGACGAACCGTGATCCCACCGTTCCGAGACCGATGATGCCGACGCGGTGTGCCATGGCGCAGCAGTCTGTCAGGCCGGTTGGCGCGCGCCTGTGCCGGCGGCGCGGTCGCCGCGTGAGCCCACCGCAAACACGACTGCGCTGAGAATCACCAGGCCGCCGCTCACGTGGAGGGCCGTGGAGATCGAGGTCGCTTCGCTCAGCAGACCCAGTAGCGGCGGCGCCGCGAGGAATCCGACGTCGCCTGCCGAGCGGTAGAGCGCGATGCCGAGACCGCGCATGTGGGCAGGCGCGATGTCCGCGACGTAGGAGGCCGGTGCCGGGCCGGCGGTGCCGGTACCGAGACTCATCACGAAGTTGCCGACGACGAACGCGGTGACGCCTGGGGAGGCGCCCACGACGACGATTCCCGCCCCCGCGACGACTCCGGAGAACAGGATCACGTTGCGTCGGCCGAGGTTGTCCGATGCCCATGCAGCGGGCATCAAGGTGAACAACGTCAGCAGACCGGTGAGCGTGAACAGCAGGCCAATCTGGCCGGGGCCCCATCCGAGCTCGGCTTCGGCGTGAAGGGGGAGGAGGGTCGAACGGGTTCCCGCGCGGACCATGAAGATCGTCGCGGTCACGAACCCGACGAGCAGGAACTGGCGACTCAACACGAACGCCCAGATCGAACCCCGCGTGTCCGACTCGCCCAGACTCGCTGCCTCCTCGGCGGCCTGACCGCGTGTCTCCGGTAGGCGGACCACCGCGTAGATCGCCGTGAGGATCCCGGTCGCCCCCACGACGATGAAGGGAACGTCCAGGCCGTACATGTCTGCGACGAGGCCCCCGATCCCCGGTCCGATGGCCACCCCGAGGCTGAGCGCCCATTGGTTCGTGGCCACGTACCGCGCCCGCTTCTCGGGCGGCGCAACGTCGATGAGGTAGATCAGGGCGCCGCTCATGTAGAAGGCGGAGCCCGCGCCGGCGACGAACCGCCAGGCCAGCAGCGTCCAGATCGTGTCGGCGAAGCCCGAACCGAACATCCCGATCGAGGTCAGGATCGGCCCGCCGATCAAGAGGTACCGCCGCCCGAACCGATCGGCGATCATTCCCGCGGGCACGTTGAGGATCAGGCGGGCCAGCGCGAACACCGTGAGCGTGAGACCCACCATGGTCGCGCTGACGCCGAAGTCTTTCGCATAGAGCGGAAGCACGGGCGCCACCACGCCCTGGCCGACCATCACGAGGAACGTGGCACCGCACAGGACCACGAGTTGCTCGGCGGCACGGAGGCGCTCGAGCAGTCGGGTCACCCGCTCTGCCTAGCAGTGAGCCGGCAGGGGCGTGCACATCGGCCGGCGGGTACGATCGACGGCGAGCGCAACGCTCGACGAGGGGGACACACAGTGAAGGTCGATCATCCGATCATCTCGGCCGATTCGCACATCAGCGAACCGCCCAACACCTACACCGACTACATCGATCCCAAGTACCGCGACATCGCGCCGCGGATCGAGCCGGGGACCGACAAGGGCGCGCTCTACATCATCGACGGGATGAAGCGCACCATTCCGATGGGCCTCATCGCGGCCGCCGGTCAGAAGCCCGAGGATCTCAACCCCAAGGCCGACTTCGAAGACCTCCCGCGCTCTGGCTGGGACCCCACCTATCGCGTCGCTGACCAGAACAAGGACGGAGTCTCTGCCGAGGTCATCTACCCCTCGGTGGGCATGGTGCTGTGCAACCACCCCGACGTCGACTACAAGACGGCGTCGTTCGAGGCATACAACCGGTGGATCGGCGAGTACTGCTCGGAGGATCCCGACCGCTTGCTCGGAATCGGCCAGACAGCGCTCGAGACGGTGCAGTCGTCCATCGACGACATCACCCGTATGAAAGAAGCGGGCCTGCGCGGCGTGATGATGTCGGGCAACCCCCACACCGACTTCGACTTCGACGACCCGCAGTGGGACCCCTTCTGGCAGGCGGCAGTCGACCTCGACATGCCGCTGTCGTGGCACATCTTGACCACCAAGGAGTCCGGCAAGCCACGTGGCCCCAAGGCCAACTCGTTCATGACGATCATCCGGGCCAACCAGGACATCATGGGCACCCTGATCTTCGGTGGCGTGTTCGAACGCAATCCCGGTCTGCGGGTCGTGTGTGTCGAAGCCGACGCCGGCTGGGTGCCGCACTACATGTATCGAATGGACCACGCCTACAAGCGGCATCGTTTCTGGCTGCCGCCGGGCCAGGAACTCTCGAAGCTCCCGAGCGAGTACTTCAAAGAGCACATCTACACGACGTTCCAGGATGACTGGGTGGCGTTCAAGATGGTGAACGACGTCAACCACGAACGGCTGCTGTGGGCCAACGACTTCCCCCACTCGGATTCGACGTGGCCGTGGAGCCAGGAGTTGCTCGACGAGCACGCCGCGAGCCTCACGCCGAAGCAGTCGCGCGACATCCTGTGCGACAACAGCGCCCGGCTCTACAACATGGACATCTCCAAGCTGCCCGTCGGCGGAGACGACCTGCAGGCCACCGCCGCCTAGCCCGGCATTTAGGTTCCAGGAGCGCTCCTGGAACCTAAATGGTGTGGCACCGGTTGGGTCGCGGGGTGCGGGACACTGGTGGGGCACGTGAGCCCCAGCCCCGGAGGTGGAGATGCCCGCACAGAACAGCCACGAGGTCGACTACGAGGTCTTCGGTGACGACCTCCAGTACGTCGAGATCGAGCTCGACCCCGGCGAAACCGTCGTGGGCGAGGGCGGCACGATGATGTTCCTCGAGGACGGCATCACCTTCGAAGCCAAGATGGGCGACGGCTCCAATCCCGACGAGGGGATGTGGGGGAAGCTGAAGTCCGCGGGCAAGCGCGCCATCACCGGTGAATCGCTCTTCCTAACTCACTTCACCAACACCGGAAACCCTGGCAAGGTCCGCGCCGGCTTCGCCGCGCCCTACCCGGGCAAGATCATCCCGATCGACCTCGACGAGATCGGCGGCGAGATCATCGTGCAGAAGGACGGCTTCCTCTGCGCCGCGCTCGGCACCAAGCTCGACATCGCGTTCCAGCAGCGCATCGGCGCAGGCTTCTTCGGCGGTGAAGGGTTCATCCTGCAGCGGGTCACCGGCGACGGGAAGGTCTTCCTGCACGCCGGCGGTTCGATCAAGTCGATCTACCTCGAGAACCAGACCGTCAAGGTCGACACCGGCTGCCTCGTCGCCATGCAGCCCCAGCTCCAATACAACATCGAGCGAGCGGGCAACCTGAAGTCGATGGTTTTCGGCGGCGAAGGCCTGTTCCTCGCCACTGTCTCGGGCACGGGATGGGTGTGGCTGCAGTCGCTTCCGTTCAGCCGGGTCGCCGACCGCGTTCTGTCGAGCGGCAACTTCGGAAAGAGCGACGGAGAAGGCTCGCTCCTCGGCGGCGTCTCCACCATCTTCGAGCGAAGCTGACTTTCGCCGCAATCCTCGCTTCGCTCGTCTGCGGATTGCCATGGCCCGGTCCGGGGCTCACGGCTTCGCCGAGTCGCCCCTCGCTGGCACGTGCCGCAATCGTCGGTCGCTGCGCTCCCTCCTCTGCGGATTGCCATGGCCCCGTCCGGGGCTCACGGCTTCGCCGAGTCGCCCCTCGTTGACTTGCCGACAATCGTCGGTCGCTGCGCTCCCTCCTCTGCGGATTGCCATGGCCCCGTCCGGGGCTCACGGCTTCGCCGAGTCGCCCCTGGTGAGCAAGCTCGCCGCTAGCCTCCCCACGCGTGCTGGATCTCCGCTCCATCAGAGAAGACACGCCCGGCTCTGCAGACGTCATCCATTTCAACAACGCAGGGTCGTCGCTGCCCCCACGTCAGGTCGTCGACGCCATGGTCGACTACCTCCGGGCCGAGGAGCTGACCGGCGGGTACGAGCTCGCCGCCGATCGAGCCGAGCAGCTCGACGGGATCTACAGCTCGTCCGCCACGTTGCTCGGCTGCAACCCTGCTGAGATCGCGTTCGTCGCGAGCGCCTCCGACGCGTGGTGGCGGGCCTATTCGGCCATTCCGCTCCAACCCGGCGACCGCGTTCTCGCGAGCACGAGCGAGTTCCAGACCAACGCGTTCGGTCTCCTGCAAGCGAGGGAGCGGGGGGTCGAGGTCCTCGTCGTTCCCAATGACGGCGACGGCATGATCGACCTCGATGTCTTCGCCTCGCGGTTGGACGACAGGGTGAAGCTGGTCTCGCTCACCCAGGTGTCGATGAGCAACGGGGCGGTGCAACCCGCCGCGGCGGTCGGGGCCCTGGTCGCAGACCACCCGGCGCTCTTCATGCTCGACGCCTGCCAAGCCGTCGGGCAGATGCCGGTGAAGGTCGACGAGTCGATGTGCGACTTCCTCGTCTACACCGGACGGAAGTGGATGCGCGGGCCCCGCGGCACCGGAATCCTCTACGCCCGCGCGTCGGCGCTGTCCAAGCTGGGTCCGCAGCCGTTCATCGACGGTCGGAGCGCCGAATGGGGCGACGACGACACCTATGAGCTGATGGCGGGAGCGAGGCGATTCGAGTCGGGCGAGCAGCACGTGTCGGGAAAGGTCGGACTCGACATCGCCACTCGATACCTGCTCGACCTGGGGGTGGATGCCGTCAGCGCCCGCGTGCGCGAGTTGTCTGGTCTGTTCCGCTCCGAGGTCGGTGCCCTTCCCGAGGTCGACGTCGTGGACGAGGGACACGAGCAGTGCGGCATCGTCACCTTCACCGTGCGCGGCGAGGCCACGATGAACATGCACGCCCAGCTCCGTGCCGGCGGTCTCAACCTCTCGACGCCCGGCCGCCGCAACGCCCAGTACGACATCGGAGCCCGCGGGATCGCCGCCGTGCTGCGAGCCGGGATCCACTACTTCAACACCGAAGACGAAGTCGAGCGCGCGGTGGGCCTCGTCAGCTCGCTCTGAACCGGCGAGTTCCTCTCAGATAGCCGGCCCGAGCCGCGTACAGTCGTGCCGTGGTGCTCACAGGGGCCGATGATACAGCCGAGGTCCAGCTGCTCGACGACGAACTGGCGTCGGCGTGGCACGAGACCTCCACCGCGGAGCGTCAGCCCGGCAACTGGTGGAAGTGGTTGCTCGCGGTGTGCACGGCCGTCGCCGCCGTGGGCATCGCCGGATCGGTCCTCGACCGTGGCGATGCCGAACCGACCACCGAAGGGCCGGAGCAGCTGCAGAATGCCGAGGCCGCCGAGATCGCCGAACCAGCCGGCACCGATGAGCTGACGCCCGTCGTCGTCGAAGAACATCCAGACGAGATCTCCCGCAGAGAGGCGGTCTTCCAGCCCGGTGATGCGACGCCGTCGCTGACCCCCGACGGGGTGCCCGAAGGTGTGGTCGGTCGCTTCGACGGGTTGCGCGAGCTCCCCGAGTCGGTGCGAGCGCCCGGAATCCCAGAAGGAACCGTGATCGTGGGGCACACCACAGCCGGCATGGTCGCCATCGATGGGGATGGGGCTCTCACCGATGTGCTTCCTCGAGACGCAGCCCGGTTCCTACCCCAGGCCCGAGGCCGCACGACAATCGCCGGCACGCGGACTTTCACGGGTGAGTGGTTCATCGTCGACAGCGCTGGCGTCGTGAGCCGCGCCCAGGTCGATGACGATGATGGTCCACTCTTTCTCGCCGCGTCCGACGGCGAGGGATACGTCGTCCACTTCAAGCGGTCGGGGCGGGTCACCTACCTCTCTCCCTCAGGCGAGGCCGTGGGAGAAGGACCGACCCTCGTTACCGGAACGGACATCATTGGCGACTCCGTTCTCGGCCTCGTCGTCCTCACTGCCGATCGCGACGCGCTCGTCCTCGACCACGACGACGGCTCGATCGTCCGGGAGCTCCGAGGTCTGCCGATGGCCGTGGGTACGAGCCGCTTCCTCGCGACCAGATGCGACGGAGGCACGGCGTGCCGAGTGGTGGTCGCCTCGATCCTCGATGATTCGGAGCTGGTGCTCCCCGTCGAGGCCGAGAACGCGTCGCGCGAGATTCTCGGTCTGTCTCCGGGCGGCGGGATGGTGGGGTTCAGGGATGGTCGGTCGGTCGTGTTTGTCGACACCTCCACTGGTGCGACGAGATTGGTCTACGCCGGTCCCGCGCTCGGAGGCCACTCCTTCCTCGGCGACCGGTACGTGCTGATCTGGGAGGCGAACGGCGCGCTCGTGGTGGGCGACGCGGAGGAAGGCCAGTTCCTACCGGTGACCCACAGCGGATTCATCGACCCCAACTTCCGGGGAGTTCGGCTGCTCGCCGATTCCTAGGACATCAGCCGGTGGGCCAGCTCGGCACGCCGTCGTCGAGTTCGACGCCTGCCGTGTTGAGGAACGCGCTGACCGTTCTGTAGTGGCAGGCCGCTGCGACGAGGTGAATCATCTCCTCGACGCCGAAGTGCTCGGTCGCTACCCCCCACGTCGCGTCGGACACGCAGTCGTCGGCGTAGAGGTCGTCGACGACTTGGAGCAGGGCCGCCTCGGCTTCTGTCCAGGCTCCCTGCGCGATCGGTCGGGTCACGAGGTAGATCTCTTCCTCGGTGAGCCCCGCTTCGCGCCCGAAGAGCGTGTGTTGCCCGAACTCGTAGACGGCTTGGCAGTTCCAGCCCATTCGCAGGACGGCGAGTTCGACGTCGCGCCGTGACAGGCCGCCGTCGAAGAGCACCACCTGCGACATCGCGCCGATGGCCTTCGAGATCGTCCGGTTGTGGTGCATTGTCGCCAGCACGTTCACCGCATTGGCGGCGGAGCCGGCCATGGCCTCTCGGGCCTTCTCGGCGACGCGGGGGATTGGCTCGATGCGCGGGGCGGATGGGCGGGGCAGATGCATGACGTCTCGCTCGGTCTCGACTGGTCGGGCGGCCAGCCTCTCACGAACCCCTTTCTGGGGGCTCAGCCGCCCGCGACCCCTCCTTTCGGGTGCAGCAGCGCCCGGATTCCGAGCGCTCACGCGCCCGGAAGGGAGAGCGGCATGCGGTGGTGCGCCCGGAACGGAATACGATTCGGCGATGGCTCTTCAGTCAGCTCGGCTCGAGGCAGCCGATGTGTTCGAGGCCCAGGACCTCTACCACTCGCGGGGCTGGACCGACGGGCTGCCCGTCGTGCCGCCCACCCCTGAGGCGGTGCAGACCTGCCTCGACTGGGCGATGCTCTCCGCGGAGCACCTCGTCGGGGTCGAACCGGTGCGCGAGCGGGCCATCACCGCGGAGAAGCTCGCTGTGAACGCCGTCATGGCCGGGTGCGCCCCCCCGCACTTTCCCCTGGTGGTCACGGCGATGACCGCCATGCTCCAGGAGCAGTTCCTTCTCCACGGGGCGACGGCCTCGACCGGCGGGTGCGCTGTGCTGTTGATCGTGAACGGCCCCATCCGCCGTGAGCTGAGCATGACTGCGGAGTTCAACGTGCTCGGCAACAGCGATAGAGCGTCAGCCACGGTCGGGCGGGCAATTCGCCTCGCCCTGATGAACATCCTCGATGTGCGCCCCGGGGAGATCGACCGGTCGACATTGGGGCACCCCGGCAAGTTCAGCTACTGCATCGCGGAGGACGAGGAGAACTCTCCCTGGGAGTCGCTCGCCGCCGAACGGCTGGGCGACCCGCATGTATCTGCGGTGACGGCGGTGGCTTCGATGGCGCCACGCCAGTTCATGAACGAGTGGACCACCGACCCTCGCGACATCTCCGAGACGATCGCCGCCGAGATTCGAAGCAGTCAGCTCAACTACTCGATCTGGCCCGGCAACTTCACGGTGGTGCTGCCGCCCCAGCTCCGAAGCCACTTCGCCGCCGCCGGTTGGACCAAGCGTGACATACAGGAGTGCGTCTTCGAGCGCGCCGTCGTCAAGCGGAAACAGTGGGCCGATGTCGGCAAGGGTTCGGTGGTCAAAGACCGCGGCGAACGGGAGTACCCAGCGCTCGAAGCGCCGGACCACCTGCTGATCGTGGCGGCCGGCGGGCCCGCCGGCGGATTCGGGGCGGTGATCCCGCCGTGGTTGGGAACCAAGAGCCGAGCTGCCACAGTGGCGGTCGGAGCCTGTGTCGATTGTGAGGTGCCGTAGATGGAGTTGCTCGATCCGAGCCACGAACAGCGTGCCGCCGGGGGTGAACCGGCCCCTCGCTTGGCGACGCTTGCCGGCACCACGGTCGGCGTGATCAGCAACGGCAAGGAGAACACCAAGCCGTTCTTCGACCTGCTGACCGAGGCGCTCCAGCGCGACCACGGGGTCGCCACGGTGGTGCGACGCGTGAAGTCCAACTACAGCGCACCCGCGGAGGCCGACCTCATGGCCGAGGCGATGGGGTGGGACGCCGTGCTCA
>Ga0209992_10002252_pt1 | contig 18101 bp, 19 predicted proteins | sample 2SBtaG_2_FD_182564 | JGI IMG/M metagenome (GOLD analysis project Ga0209992, IMG submission 182564) | Deep subsurface microbial communities from Kolumbo volcano to uncover new lineages of life (NeLLi) - 2SBTROV12_ACTIVE470 metaG (SPAdes)... | ecosystem: Environmental > Aquatic > Marine >... | reverse complement strand
CCAGACCAGAGTTTCGGATGGCTTTGTCCACAGCGCCAACCAGCGCCTTATCCCAGACATTTACCGTCAGCATCCGTGGTTCGGGCACATTGACCGTGCCGCATTGGTTCAGCGGCATGCTGGCGCCATAAGCGTCGACCATAACCGGTTCCAGCATCGCGGCAGAGGCGCGCCCGGTGCGCAGGCTGGCAAATTCCCCCCGCATTGCGGTTAACGCCCCGTCCATCCGCCGTTCAAGATCATCAAGGTCAATTTCTATATCGCTGTCAGACATGGCACATCATCCGTTGTGTGGTGGTTGCTTTGTCATAGCGCATTTATTCCACGATTGTATAGGTGCCACGACCTTTCAGCAGGCTGGACAACCCGCCGGGTTCATCCAGCGAAAACACAATGATTGGCAGATTGTTGTCCCGCGCCAGCGCGATGGCCGCCGCATCCATGACCCGCAGGTTCTTTTGCAGAACCTCGTCGTAGGTCACGCGCGCATAACGCACGGCATCTTTGTGAACTTTGGGGTCTTTGTCATAAATCCCGTCCACCTGGGTGCCCTTGAAAATAGCCTCGCAGCCCATTTCATTGGCCCTAAGCGTGGCGGCTGTATCTGTAGTGAAATACGGATTTCCGGTCCCGGCGGCAAAGATACACACGCGCATTTTTTCCAGATGACGCACTGCACGGCGGCGAATGTAAGGTTCACAAACCTGATCCATTGGAATGGCGGAAATCACCCGGGTGTGAATATCCAGCGATTCCAGTGCGCCCTGCATGGCCAGCGCGTTCATCACCGTGGCCAGCATGCCCATGTAATCGGCAGTGGTGCGCTCCATGCCTTGCGCAGAACCCTGCAGCCCGCGGAAAATATTGCCCCCGCCGATAACCAGACAGATTTCAATGCCCATGTCGTGGACGGCTTTCACCTCTTTGGCGATGCGTTCCACGGTTGGCGGGTGCAGCCCAAATCCCTGATCACCCATCAACGCTTCGCCGGAAATTTTCAACAGGACCCGTTTATAATCCCTGATATTGCGCGGCGATGTTTCAGGGGCCATTGGTGTCTCTCCGGGATCGGTCTATGGGTTGCGGCGCAAACTGTCTGAAAACGAATTGGTTTTCAATGCAAAAGGATTGGAAATAGGATACGGTGGATTGTTCAGGCGACACCGGGACACATCACCGTTGGTAAGAGACCAAATTCTGCATTAAATATAACGTGTAACCTATGAATTTCATTGACAAGATCAACTCTGAAAAGCCGATATTGATTGCCGGACCCACTGCTTCCGGCAAATCGTCGCTGGCGCTGCAACTGGCCGGAAAGTTCGGCGGTAAAATTATCAATGCCGACGCGCTGCAAGTCTATGAAAACTGGCGGATATTGACCGCACGCCCCAGTGTGGCTGAGGAAAACCAGTCGCCGCATGCACTTTACGGGCATGTGGGGCCCGATCAGGCTTATTCGGTCGGGCACTGGTTGCGTGAAGTGGCGAATATTATGGCGGAAAACGATCAGGGTCCGCTTATTTTTGTTGGCGGTACCGGATTGTATTTTACGTGTCTAACCAATGGTTTGGCGGACATACCTGAAGTTGATCAAACCGTTCGCGCAGCGGCAGAACGGCATCTGGCCACCGATGGCATGCAGCGCCTGATTGACGATCTTGCCCGGCATGATCCGCAAACCCTGTCACGCATAGATGCGCAAAATCCCATGCGGGTGCAGCGCGCGTGGGAGGTCTGGACGGCCTTTGGCAGAGGTCTGGCGGATTGGCAGGACAATACCCCACCGCCAATCCTGCCCTTGTCTGACTGCACGCCGCTGGTGATCAATGCACCAAAGGAACAGCTGACGCCCCGTATTGCACGGCGATTTGACCAAATGATCGCCGACGGCTGTCTTGACGAATGCCGCGCCAACCTTGCGGACTGGGACGCAACCCGCCCGTCCTGTCGCGCGATCGGGGCCGCTGAACTTATGGCACATATCAAGGGCGAGGATTCACTGGACGCGGCAGTTGAGGCCGCGCTGGTGGCAACCCGGCAATACGCCAAACGTCAGCGCAGTTGGTTCCGTGCCAAAATGGCCGACTGGAATTGGATCGACTTATCCACAGGCACCTCTGGATAAGTTGTTGATAAAAAATACGAATAATTGCCGCATCACCGTCGATAATGCTTGCGGCAACCGGAAGATTGCGTTTAATACTTGTACAAACACAACATAATCGAATGGAACCCGGCGCGTGCTTGATCAATCCCTGCAAAATCCCAGCAAAATTGGCGATGATCAGGATTACCGGCTTTTGACGATTCCCAAGCTGATGGCAGAGGGAAAATGGCGATTTGCCAGCCCGCGAAATTTATCCACAGATGTGTATATCTGGGTGACACGTGGTCAGGGGCGGGTTTTGATCAACGGAATTCCGCGTGGATTTGCCGCCCATTCGCTGCTGTACCTGCCAACACCCCATGCCTATGGATTTGAGATCGCCGCAAACGGGCAAGGCTATGTTTTGTTTGTTGGTAAAAGATCGGCAAAGGGCAAAACCACCGATCCCGCACGGATCAAGGCGCAAAGCATTTTTGATCAGGGGCAAATCACCGGATATCTGGAAAATATTCACAAAGAGACCACCGGTTCCGGCGTCAGCGCGAACCGGGTGATCGACAGCTATGTTGCATTGCTTGATGTGTGGATTGAAAGGAACCGCCGCCTGAACGCGCAAAGCACCAAAGACAGCGATCATCTGGCGGCGATGCGGATTGTTCAGCAGTTCGCTATGGATCTGGAATCCAATTTTCGGTGTGAACACAAGGTTGTCTTTTATGCGGCCCGCCAGTCGGTGACCGCCACGCATCTGACGCGGGTGTGCCAGTTAATTTGCAAAAAGTCAGCCTCGGCGATTATTCAGGACCGTCTGGCGCTTGAGGCCAAAATTCAATTGACCGACAGTGGTCTGAAAATTAACGCCATCTCTCAAACCCTTGGATTTACATCGCCAGCGTATTTTTCAAGATTTTTCACAAAACACACAGGTTTCGCCCCAAAATCATTTCGCCGGGCGTCTGCGGTAAAAACCGTCGCCCAGAAAAACTGATCCGCACGCCTGACAGTGGTTGGTGGTTCATAAGCCAATAGACGCAGGAATGGCTGGACAATCTGGCAGCGGTGCTCAAGATAGCGTGTGAATAATCAGCATAGCGGTTTATCATGTCCCATTTCGCCCCACTTCCGGACCCGCCCTATTACGCGGTTATCTTCACGGCCATGCTAAGTGATGACGACGCAGGATACAGCGAGACCGCTGCGAAAATGCGGCGGCTGGCAGCGCGGCAACCCGGATTTATCGGTGTTGAAGCAACACGCGGTGCCGATAGGCTGGGCATTACGGTCAGCTATTGGGAAGACGAAGAAGCGGTGAAAGGCTGGAAGCAGGCCAGCGAGCACCTGCTGGCGCAAAAAATCGGCAAAGAGCGCTGGTACAGTCACTACACCCTGCGGGTTGCCAAGATTGAACGGGGTTATGATGGACCTAAGGGCCGTTAGGGCGGTCCAGAAAACCTTTTCAGCCCCGGTTGGCGGGATTTCCGATCGTGTTCATGAATTCCTGCCGCAAGTCGCGGTCTGATTTCAACTCGCCCAGAAACCGCGATGTTACCATAGTTACGCCCGGCTTGTGCACGCCGCGAGTGGACATGCAGTGGTGTTCGCCCTCCAACACAACGGCAACACCGCGGGGTTCCAGCACATCAAACAAAGTGTTGGCGACCTGTGCGGTCAGTTTTTCCTGCACCTGAAGGCGCTTGGCGAAGGTGTCCAATACCCGCGCCAGCTTGGAGATGCCGACAACGCGGTCCACCGGAATATATCCGATATGGGCTTTGCCGATGATCGGGGCCATGTGGTGTTCGCAATAACTTTCATAGCGCACATCGCGCAGTACCACCATGTCGTCATAGCCTTCAACCTCTTCAAAGGTGCGCTGTAACATGGCGGCCGGATCTTCGCTGTAGCCACGAAACCACTGCCCATAGGCCTTGGTCACCCGGGCGGGCGTGTCCAGCAGCCCTTCGCGGTTTGGATCGTCGCCTGCCCAGCGGAGTAATGTTCTGACTGCTTCTTCGGCCTGTGCTTTGGTTGGGCGCAACACAAATGTCTTGGCCTCAATTTCGGTTTCAATGGCCGGGTCATGAATGTTCATGAACTTTCCCTTCGGTTTCACCGTTGCGTTGATTTACATGGACATTGTGGTTTTAAAATACCAGACCATAAAGCGTCGCAAGCGGGTAGATTTCGGTCACCCCCAAGAATCGACGTTACTAAAAGATGAATGAATTGTAAATCCTACAACTTTAAATAGTTAAGATATGGTGTTCAAAGCGCTGTGTAAATCTGCCAGCAGGTCTTCGACATCTTCCAGACCAACAGAAATTCGCACCAGCCCGTCGCCTATTCCAAGGTCCTTGCGGGTTTGCGGGCTTAGGCGCTGATGGGTAGTGGTTGCCGGGTGGGTTATAATCGATTTCGCATCCCCCAAGTTATTTGAGATTTTGAAAATTCGCAGGGCGTTCAGGAACTTAAAGGCCTGTGCCTTGCCACCCTTGATGTCCAGCGACAGCACGGTTCCGCCCGCACTCATCTGCGCACGCGCCAGACTTTCCTGCGGGTGATCTGGCAAAAACGGAAAAATGACCCGCGCAAGATTGGCGTGACCGGCCAGTTGTTCCGCCAGATACAGCGCCGTTGCGGCCTGTGCTTCACAACGCAGGCTTAAGGTTTCCAGCCCCTTCAGCATGACCCAGGCATTAAACGGGCTGAGTGCGCCACCGGTGTGTTTCAGAAAAGGCTCGAAGGTTCCGCGAATAAACTCTTTTGTTCCCAAAACGATACCACCCAAACAGCGCCCCTGCCCGTCAATATGCTTGGTGGCGGAATAAATCACCACGTCAGCACCCAGTTGAAGGGATTTTTGAAACACCGGCGTGGCAAACACATTGTCCACCATCAGCACCGCGCCAACACTGTGGGTGATCCCGGCAACGCCTGCAATATCAATGACTTCCAGTGTCGGGTTGGAAATCGTTTCCAGAAAACAGATTTTGGTGTCCGGGCGCACAGCGGCGGCCCATGCGTCAAGATCGGTGCCGTCAACAAATGTGACTTCCACGCCAAATCGCGGCAGCAGGGTTTCAAGAATGTAAAGGCAGGAACCAAACAATGCCTTGGCGGACACCACGTGATCCCCGGCCTGCAGGGCCGAAAACAAGGCTCCGTTTACCGCCGCCATGCCAGACGCGGTGGCAAAGGCATCTTCAGCCCCTTCCAGTGCTGCCATGCGTTCTTCAAACATCGCGACGGTCGGGTTGCCGTAGCGGGCATAGATGAACTCGTCCTCGCCGGTTTCGATAAACCGCGCCTCTGCATCTTCCGCAGTTTCGTAAACAAATCCCTGCGTCAGAAAAATCGCCTCTGACACTTCGTTATACTGGCTGCGGCGGCTGCCCGCGTGAACCAGTTTGGTTTTGGTTTTCCAGTTTTTGTCCATGTTCTTCATCCCTTGTGCGGACCGCACAAAAAAACCCCTGCCGCGCCAGCGATCGGGGGTTTCTCTCCGCGACCTCTTTAGTGGATTTATTTAACGTGGCCCACAATCCGGTAACAAATCGCCACGGAATGGGTTTATGTGATGGACGGAACAGCGTCAAGACTTTGTGCGCCGGGCATTCGGCCCTTGTATCTTGGTAAAATCGGTTCATTCTGGGCCAAGAGCTGCATAAAGGACACCCAAATGGCGGACCCTATCGAACTTTACTATTGGCCCACGCCCAACGGCTGGAAAATCACCATCGCGCTGGAAGAAATGGCGTTGCCCTACAATCTGCACCTGGTGAACATCGGTGCCGGTGAACAGTTTGAGCCTGATTTTCTGCGCATTGCGCCGAACAACCGCATGCCGGCGATCATTGACCCGGACGGGCCGGACGGTGCGCCGATCAGCATCTTTGAAAGCGGCGCAATCCTGCAGTATCTGGCGCGCAAGACCGGAAAGTTCTGCGGTGTGAGCGAGCGCAACCGGATTGAGATTGATCAATGGCTGATGTGGCAGATGGGCGGACTTGGCCCGATGGCCGGACAGGCGCATCATTTTCTGAAATACGCGCCCAGCATGGAGCCGCCAAATGATCTGCCCTATGCCAAGGACCGCTATCGCAACGAAACCGGGCGTCTGTTGCGGGTGTTGGACACCCAAATCGGCGACAAAGAATTTGTCTGCGGTGATTTTTCCATAGCAGACATGGCGATCTGGCCCTGGGCCAGCCTGTGGGAAGGGCAGGAGCAGGATATATCAGCGTTGACAAAGCTGTCCGGCTGGCTGGACCGCTGCTATGCCCGCCCCGCCGTGCAAAAAGGCCGCTCGGTGGCCAAGGAAATGCGCGGCAACCTGCAGGATAACAAGGATGCGCAGAAGGTTCTGTTTGGGCAAAAGGGATAATCGGAAGGAGCAAATGACTGCCGCCCGGTGCCCGCGGTTGGGCCATGACTTTCCCAATTCCACGTGATTGTTGAAAAAATCCGTGCCATTGCAAAATCCGGTCCCGGTTATCTTGACTTTTTTGCGGCACAAAACTGGCATTAGAACATAATTCAACTGGCAATTACTCTTTTGTAATTGCTGATATGCAGTAAAATTGGTGGCTTTTGAAAAGTTGCTGAAATAAGGCTTACTGCGCCATAACTCTACTGAGTGGCGCCAAATTACAAAAAGGGAGAAAAATATGAAGTTCACTAAATTAATCACAGCTGCCACGGTCGGAATGGCCATAAGCGCAAGCGCCGTTGTGGCCCAGGAAGAGTTGACTGTCGCCTACTTCCTGGAGTGGCCAACGCCCAACCAGTTTGCCCAGGCCAACAAGCTTTATGAAGAAGCACTGGGTATGAAGGTCAACTGGGTGTCTTTTGATGCGGGTACTGCCATGTCCGCCGCGATGGCCTCTGGCGACGTCCAGATTTCTTTCAGTCAGGGCGTGACCCCGTTTCTGGTGGCAACCGCTGCCGGTCAAGACCTGCAGATTGTTGATATTGCCGTGACATACTCTGACAACGACAACTGCGTTGTGCGCTCGTCTCTGGAAATCACTGCTGACAACGCTTCAGAACTGGCCGGTAAAGAAGTTGGCGTGCCACTTGGTACCGCCGCGCATTCCGGTTTCCTGGCTCAGATGAAACACTTCGGCGTTGATGTTGGTTCCATGAAAGTGGTTGACATGGCACCGGTTGACAGCGCTGCGGCGTTTGCCTCCGGCAATCTGGATATGGTGTGTGGCTGGGGCGGTGCGCTGCGCCGTATGAAAGAGCACGGCAACGTGTTGATATCCGGCGCAACCAAGGAAGCGGTCGTTGGCAAAGTTTTTGACGTAACTTCTGTTCCAACAGCTTGGGCGCAGGAAAATTCTGAAACTCTTTCCGCATTCCTTGCCCTCACAGCGAAAATGAACGCCCAGTACGCTGGTGGCCGTGATTCAATGATGGCTGATATCTCTAAAGAGGCCGGCATGGACGTGGAAACAACCACGGCCATTATGGATGTTTTCGGTTTCCCAACAACGGATGCACAGCTGAGTGACGCCTGGTTTGGCGGTTTCCTTGCGGAATACCTGGCATCCTCTGCCGCGGCTTTGGAAGAAGCCGGTCAGATCACACCGCTGAGTGATTATAACGCGGTGATCGACAGCAGCTATCTGGAAGCTGCCTCGAGCATGTAAATCAACCTTTGGGTTGACTAAAGGGGCGCGGCAGACACATCGTTTGCTGCGCCCTGTTCATTGGGTGTGCAGCACCAATTGGGGGAAACATGTCAGGCTTGGTTATCGACGACGTTTCAATGACGTTCGAACTGCCGGACGGCGGTCAGGTTGAAGCGCTTAAAAACATAAAACTGGATATCAAGCAGGGTGAATTGATGTCGGTTCTGGGGCCGTCTGGCTGTGGAAAGACGACGTTGCTGAATATTCTAGCCGGATTTTTGGCCCCCACGAGTGGGCAATCGCGCCTTGGCGATCATTTGGTCGCCGGCCCCGATCCCGAACGCGGCATGGTCTTTCAAAAAGGCGCATTGTTTGAATGGATGTCGGTGTCTGAAAATATCGGATTTGGACCGAAAATGAAGGGCACGCCACAGGCGGAGATAGACACTAAAGTGAAAGAATTGCTGGAGATTGTCGGACTTCAGGATTTTGCCAGCAAAATGATTTACGAACTGTCAGGCGGCATGCAGCAGCGCGTTGCGCTGGCCCGCTGTCTGGCAAACGACCCGGACGTAGTGCTGATGGACGAACCTCTGGGCGCGCTGGACGCGCTGACACGGGAAAAGATGCAATCGCTGGTTCTGGAACTTTGGAAGGAAACCGGGAAGACCATCATATTGATCACACACTCGGTTGAAGAGGCTTTGCTGTTGGGCGAGCGCCTGCTTGTGATGGCACCGCGCCCCGGGCGCGTGCACAAGGAATACCGCCTGCCCTTTGCCGAAATGGGCGTTGGCGCTGATCTGCGGGAGGTTAAGAAACATAAAGACTATGACAAAACCCGCGAAGAAATTCTGAACATGATCTGGGATATGGAAGAAGAGATCATGGGCCGGACAGAGGGGGCATAAGCAATGCTGGAGGAAATTTTAGAACTGTTCGTAACAGTCTTTTGGATGGGTCTGGGAATATTGGGGATCTTTGCTGTCTACCTTGGGTTTGCCGCCGTGGGCTCTGGTATCAATATGATAATTGCGCGGCTGCGGGAGCGGCAGCAGGGATACAACAGCCTTAAAACGGTTACGTTCGGTGATGAAAGCGCAGTCACGGCGAACCGGTTTGCATCGGTTCTGGGCGTGATTTCGGTCTTCTTTATCTGGGGCGTCGCAACAGACAGTGCCTTGACGCCTTCGCTGTTGCCGGGGCCATTTTACGGCACAACCAGCTTTGAATATACCGCCGAAAACGCCGACGGCAGGACCGATACGGCGATTGTGAATATCTTTGTGTACCGGGAGGGCGAAACTGCGGTGCTGCCATCAATCAAGGGTGACACCGGCTTTGCTCAGGACGATGCAATCGCGATCAAAATGCGCCGGTCCAAGCTGGCGCGGGCCAAAAGAAATGATATTGGCGGCGACGTTGACGGGTACCGCATCACCCACGTGAACGGTGAACCGATAGAACGCGAAGGTTCGGTTGCTTTTGATGACGGCGTGGTCAACATGACCCAAAAGGGCAGCCTGTCAGTGGTGCCCTCAACCGGAATGACGATGGAAGCGCTGTTCCTGCCCCCGCCGGAACAGGTTTGGCGCCGGTTTTTGGATCTGAACGCAAACGGGTATCAGGGCGTTGGCCTTTGGGAGAACGTGTTCTGGTCGCTTGTGCGGGTCGTTATCGGCTTTGGGTTGGGTTGTCTGTTTGGTATTCCACTGGGCTTTGGCATGGGGCTTAACGGCTGGCTGCGCGGGTGGTTTGACCCGATTGTAGAGTTTATGCGTCCGGTGCCACCACTGGCGCTGATCCCGCTGATCATCATCTGGTTTGGCATCTGGGAGCAGGGAAAAATCAGCTTGCTGTTCCTGGCCAGCCTGTGGATCATGACCATCGCCGCCCGTGCGGGTGTGTCCGGGGTGAATATCTCAAAAGTCCACGCCGCTTATTCGCTTGGGGCCTCTAAATCGCAGCTTTTGCGCAAGGTTATCCTGCCAAATTCGCTGCCGGAAATATTTACCGGTGCGCGGGTTTCGATGGGCGTGTGCTGGGGCACGGTTGTGGCCGCTGAACTTGTGGCCGCAGAAAAAGGCGCCGGTAAGATGATCATCGCCGCCTCAAAGTTCCAGTTCACCGACATCGTTATCGTCGGCATCATCATCATCGGCGTGATCGGCTACGGCATTGATATCGTGATGCGGATGCTTGAAAAGCGGCTGATCCCTTGGAAGGGCAAAGGATGAGGTAAGACGGTTGGCGATATCGATCCAGCCCTAAAGTGTGGGCAGATCACCGCGATATGTCGCCTAGAGCGCCGGACGGAATATCTGCACCGCTCAGCCGTCGCAATTTTACCAAATCTATGCGCTGCGTCGCTTGCCCGTAGCCCCGCTACGCTTGCGCACCGCAGCACAAATCTTTGGTAAAATTGCGACGGCTGAGCGGTGCAGATATTCCGTCCGGCGCTCAAGCGATAATCCTTGAAGTTTTCCGGTTAACGCGTGCCAGTCGGATTTCCTGGCCCAATTCCGAAATGTTGAGGGCTTAGATTCATTGAATTGATCGTCTTATGATCATCCTGTAGACTGTTTCCATGAAGATTCAGATGATGCGAATGGTGTCACTATCGACAGCCGTTGCAATTTTCCTGTTTTTCTCTGCCGGTACCTTACCGGCGGAAGAGACAGCAACAGTTGGTGTACTGGCTTATCGTGGATCTGACAGTCTGGAGCAAAAATGGTCTGGACTGCAAAAGTATTTAAACGCCAGCGTGCCCGGCTGGACATTTGAAATTGTGCCCGTCACCCTCCGATCCGCGAAAACAATTATCGACAACGGCGAACTTGATTTTCTGGTGACCAATCCCGGCCATTTTGTCGACCTAAAAAAGGATTATCCACTTAGCGTATTGGCGTCTCGCCGACAGTTGAAATCGGACGGTAGTTACGCCAGCGAATTTGGTAGCGCTATTATCACCCGCGCAGATTCCGGCATCACCCATCTTCAGGACGTGGTTGGTAAAAAGGTGGCTGCTGTTGATCCCCGTGCCTTTGGCGGATTTCAAACCGCCTGGCGGGCTTTTGGCAGTGTCGGCGTGGACTTGTTTAACCAGAAAACAGAGTTGGTATTTGTTGGATTTCCAATGGATCAAATTGTGCTGGCGGTTATTGAAGGTCGTGTAGACGTGGGGATTATCCGCAGCGGTATGCTTGAAGAATTTATAGCCAAGGAAGTAATTGAAGCATCCGACCTGATTGTATTAAACGCCAACGTCAATTACACGCACCCTGACAAAACCAGCACAACATTATACCCAGAGTGGCCATTTGTTTCGTTTAACACAACCGACGCGAAGTTACGCGACAGCGTGGCCCTGTCGTTGATGCGATCACAAGAAGACGCAGCTTCAAATGGCAGCGGAATGATAAACAGGTGGACCGCGCCTTTGTCATATTTTTCGGTCGAAGAATTAGCCAGAGCATACGCCAGGCGAAGCGAAACGGCTTCAACAACCAGCGTGCAGGCAAATATTGGAAAGATTGCCGCTCTGATCGGTATTCTGGCGGTTGTCATTCTGTTGTTCAGAAGATTTCGTATGAAAAAGACTGGTGCCACCTCGGTTGATCTCAAGGTCAGCAGCGCCACAGATTCAGATGTGGCGGTCACAAAAAGAGAGCAGGAAGTTTTGGCGCTGATTTCAAACGGTCACTCCAGCAAAGAGATTGCGCGCATACTTGAAATAAGCCCAAAAACCGTTGAATTTCATCGCTCCAATCTGCTGAAAAAATTTAACGCACGTACGTCCAGCCAGCTTATATCACTGGCAAGCTAGGGTATACCCTAGGTAAAAACTGCGTTTTACAGTGTGTTAGCCGAGTAGACACAAAATTACTTTCCATGACAAAACCGGGCAACCCAACAGTGGGTGCAAATCAAAAGGGAGTAAATCATGAAAAGATTTTTTATCGCACTGGCGGCGTTTTTGGTTGCCGGACAAATGGCAATTGCTGAGGGCCAAGTTCACCGTGTGGCTATCCACGTGGACCAGTCAGATCCAAAAGTCCAGAATATGGCTCTGAATAACGCTGTAAATATCACCAACTACTACGAATCGCAGGGCGACACGGTGGTCATAGAAATGGTTGCGTACGGTCCCGGACTTACAATGTTCATTCCCGGCAAAAGCGCGGTGGAGGCGCGGATTGCAACCATGTCGCTGGAACTGGAAAACCTGACATTCGCTGCCTGCGGTAACACCCATCGCAAGATGAGTAAAAAAGCGGGGCAAGACATTCCGATCATGGACGAGGCCGGCATTGTGCCCTCGGGCGTTGTTCGCCTGATACAGCTGCAAGAAGACGGATATGCCTACATACGCCCATAAATTACGTCATCTCATCCCCGCTGATATCAGAAATACGCGACCAGTCGCCGGGGACGGGATGATTTCAGGAGGAATAATGCAGACGCAAAGCCACGTTACAGACAAGCCTCAAATCAACGCGACTGGAAAAGATGCGTTGATTGGCGCAATGCCCTCATCAATTTACGGGCCAGCCAAAACATTCAGCAATTTAACGCTGTCTGAGCAGTTGAACTGCGCCGCAAAATTGACGGCGGTATTAAAATTGCTTGGAAATCCGAATCGCCTTCGCATTTTGGCAAAACTGTCGCAAAAGGAATTTTCGGTGTCACAGTTGCAAGCGACTTTAAATCGAAGCCAGTCAGCGGTATCCAACGACCTTGCCTTGCTAAAGCAGTTGAATATTGTCGGGAACGCCAAATATGGCAAAACCAATTATTTCGTGCTACATCCGCAAAAATGCACCAAAATCAAACGGATTCTTACAAGTTTATTGGCGGTGGAAGAACGCTCTGCAGCGGTAAGACGCATCCCATCGCTGCCTGAGCCTGAGTTTACGGCGGAATAGTTGGTAAAAAACCGTCAGGATTTCGGTCCGTCCTCCGCAATCGCGTATTTGCTGAACAACCGCATCTGACTCATGAAAAACAAAAACATCGCCGCGGTCAGGCCGAAGACTTTGAAATTGACCCAGGCCTCGGTTGACATGGTGCGCCAGACCACCTCGTTGGTGACGGCAAGGGCGGCAAAAAACAGGGCGATGCGGCGGGTGAAGATCATCCAGCCTTCGTCTTGCAGCGGCATCATTTCTGCCATGACAAACTGCAAATAGGATTTGCCGCGCAGCAGGCCAAACCCAAGGGTGCCCGCGAAAATGACGTAAAGGATGGTTGGTTTCATTTTGAAAAAACTGTCGTCGTTGAACCAGATGCCAAGGCCACCAAAAACCACAACCAATATGGCCGTCATCAGCTGCATTTTTGAAAGTTTGCCGGTTTTGAACCACAGGATACCGGTGGCGATCAGCAAAACCGGAATGAAAACGGCCGTGGCGACGATAAATCCGTCGTAAGTGGTGCCAAGGATGTCAAACGTGCGGTCTTTGATGCGCACATAGCCGATGAAAAACAGGATGATCGGTCCCAGTTCCAGCGCCATTTTCAATCCGGGTGATATGCTTTTTTCGTTTGCCATTCTGCCGACCTAATACCTTTAGCTGCCAAATTCCACCAAAACCGCACCAAGGGCGATCAAACCCATGAGAGCGGCGCGTTTTGCACCAACTTTTTCACGCAAAAACAACCATCCGATGAGGGCGGCAAACAGCACCGAGGTTTCGCGCAGCACCGCGGCCTCGCCCACTTTATCCAGCCGTGTGGCCAGCATGATGCCGCCAAAACTGGCTATGGCGATAACCCCGCCGACAAATCCGCGCCGCATCAGGGCGCCCAGCTGCGGCGGCGTTTCCATCCGTCGCCATCGCCACGCGGCAATTAACGGCATGGCGATGGCGTCAACCACGTAAAACCACGCCAAAAAGGTAAACGGGTTGGGCGTGGCGCGGATGCCGTAAGCGTCATAGGTGGTATAGGCAGCGACCATGACTCCGGTTAGAAACGCCAGAAAAAGTGCGGTGTACAGCGTGGTGCGTTGAACAGTTTCATGGCTGAGATTGAAAATCGCCAGCCCCAGAATTCCACCGCTAAGGATCAATACGCCGAACCATTGGCCGATCGAGTAATGTTCGGAAAACACAACGCTGACCGCCAGCACCGTGATCAACGGTCCGGTGCCGCGCACCACCGGATAAACAACCGTATAAGCGCCTTTGGTATAGGCCTGGGCCTGCAGGATTTTATAGGTGGTGTGGATGACGAACGCGCCAAACAGGATCACCCAGATGTGGGGTTGCGGAAACGGAACCGCGAACAGCGCGAACGGCAACACGATCAAACCGTAAGAAATATCGGTTGCTCCGCGGGTCAGCCACGGATCAAACCGGCCCTTTTGCAGGGCACCAAACACCGCGTGCAGAATGGCCGACATCAGGGCCAGACTGAGGGCAACAATCTGCCCGGTTTCAGTGCCTTCGATTGAAATCAGCCAGTCAGACATGTTTCAGGGGTTCCCTGAGAGTATTTTCAGAACAATGAAAGGTTTGGGTTCAGGTGTCGAGACCGGTTAAAGCTTGCGCAAACTCATTGGGATCAAAAGGTTGCAGATCGTCGATCTGTTCACCAACGCCGATGGCGTGGATCGGCAGACCAAAGCGGTCGGCCAGCGCCACCAGCACGCCGCCCTTGGCGGTGCCGTCCAGCTTGGTCATCACCAGACCCGAAACATCCGAGATATTGCGGAAAACATCGACCTGATTAAGCGCATTCTGCCCGGTTGTGGCATCCAGCACCAGCAAAGTGTTGTGCGGCGCGGATTCGTCTTTTTTGCGGATGACGCGCACGATTTTAGCCAGTTCCTCCATCAGGTCCAGCCGGTTTTGCAAGCGACCGGCGGTGTCAATCATCAGCAGATCGGCACCGTCTTTTTCCGCCCTTGTCATCGCTTCAAACGCCAGCGAGGCCGGGTCAGAACCCTCTGGTGCGGTTAACACCGGCACGCCTGCGCGTTCCCCCCAAACCTGCAATTGTTCCACGGCGGCGGCGCGAAAGGTATCGCCGGCTGCGACAATCACCGATTTTCCGGCGGCGCGAAACTGGCTGGCCAGTTTGCCGATTGTGGTGGTCTTGCCAGAGCCGTTGACCCCGACCACCAGCACGACTTGCGGTTTTTTTGGATACAGTGGCATGGGTTTGGCCACGGGCTCCATAACGCGGGCGATTTCGCCGGCCAGCAGGGATTTGATTTCTGTGGTGCCAAGTTTCCTGCCAAACCGCCCCTCGGCCATGTTGGCAGCGATCCGCATGGCGGTGTCAACGCCCATATCCGTGGTGATCAGCAGTTCTTCCAGACTTTCCAGCATGGCGTCGTCAAGCACCCGTTTGACCTGTTTTTTGGGGGCGGATGAGCGACCCAAAATACGGCCCAGCAGGCCCGGTTTTTCGGGTTCGGGTTCGGGTTCGGGGAGAACCTCGCTGGGTACGGGTATTGTTGCAAGAGGTCCCGGCGCGGGGGCCGGGACGCTGGCGCGCTCTGGCGGTTCCCGGACCTGATCCGGGACTGGCTCTGGCTCTGGCTCTGGCTCTGGCTCTGGCTCTGGCTCTGGCTCTGGCTCTGGCTCTGGAACGGCATCCGCGATGTCGGGAATTGTGTCAAGCACGTCTTCGGCCTCGCCACCATCCTGCACGATGGCATCAAGGCCCTCGTCGATTTTAGACGAGGACTTAAACAGCCGGTCTTTGAGTTTCTTAAAAAACGACATGGGCGCACCTGAATTTCATCGCCCTTCACCTAAAGGCCTGACGCCGCAAGGAAAAGGGGCCGCTTCAAAAAAAGACGGCCGCGTGAAGTAAACTATGCCAGTCCTGAAGCGCCCTGCAAAACACCAAGGCCGATCAGAACCTGTGCCGTCCAATACAAAAACCAGACCGTGTAAGGCGAAATCCGCCGCCAAAGGGAATGCGCAGGCCAAATAAAGGTCTCAAACGCCAAAACCGCGTCGGAAATCACGAATAAACCGACGCCAATCAGGACAACGCGAAACGCCGGAACCGGCGGCAAAGCCAAGGCAGTAAGGGCCATCAGCACAATTATCAGCAGATAAACCAAAACAGGCACCCGCAGGTTTTTGGTTTTGCCCCAAAGAACTGTGGCCATAATAAGGCCAAATATCAGAAAAATTGAAATTTGAAAAATTTTGGGGGTCAAATAATCCTCCGCCGCGCCGATTTGGATGAAGAGCGGAATGTAAAACAAATGCCCGACGGCAAACGCCGCCATACCCAATAAAAAGTTGACTTCCCCGTCTCTGGATAGGAAAAAATCACCGCAAGCGCATAATAATAAAGCGAAAACTAGGAACATCGGCGCACCGCTGGCAGCAAATCCGACTGCGAGCAGCGCGATACTGGCGGTCTTTAGAAATGATCGGCGTTTTGACACCGCACGACAGGCATCCCACACGCCATAAGCAGTTGATATTATGGCGGAAATAGCCAAAATTGAAACTGTCATCGCCGTCAAATGCATTGAAACTTCCTGTAAAATCGAATATTTGCCTATTCTATCGCGAATAGACCCGTTTTGGGCAATCACCAAAGCATCTATGCAAATCCCGCATTGGCATTATTGCCAGTGTTTCACCAAAAACCGCCGCAAATACACGTTTTTCGTGCAAATCGGTCGGCAATTACGGATAATCCGCCCGATTGCCATAGCGGCAATATCGCAAAAACAAAAATAATATACGGGACTTTACCATGACAGACAAAACAGACACCACAGTCGAGGACGCCTCGAACATCCGTAAAGCAGGTGCTTTCCTTTTGGATTTTTTCACCATATTTTTCGTGGCCGGATGGGTCATTGACCGGGTGCTTGGCAACGTGCCGGCCGGTGGATTGACGATGGGACTAAGCACCGCCTTAACGTCGGTGGCGTTCGTGATTTTCTACTTTGTGATTGCCAAATACTTTGGTGGCACTCTGTGGCAGCGGATCATCAGGATCAAATAACCGACGCTTTCAAAACACCAAATTCGGCGCAATTCGAACTTTTGCGTCCTGATTTGCGATTTTGGCGATAAAATTCGGGTTCAGGACTTCAGGTTCTGGACCCGTATTCCGTTTGGATATACGCGATCAGCCCAATCTGATTTACATTGTGCTTTTATTTTGGATCACAACGCCGCATGATCAGCGTCAATCGCCGATTGGCGGTGGAAATTAACAGATAACGGACGGAAATATGACTGAGGTTAAAAAAGTATCGACCCCGCGCATCGTTGGCGCATTCTTGCTGGATTTCATTACCGCGTTTGTGATCGGCGGCTATCTGGTTGCCAAGGTTACCGGCAACACCACAGAGGGGGGATTTCAGCTGAATGGCGTGCCGGCGCTGATCTCATTTGCTCTGATAGTGGTCTATTTTGTGGCCGCCAGATATCTGGGCGGAACAATCTGGCAGAGAATATTAAAGGCCCGCCGAAAATAACGTTCCTCAAATTTCTTCCGGGAAATGCTTTATCATCAGCTTGATCGGGTTTGGGGCCGCCTGCCCCAGCCCGCAGATCGAGGCATCCTCCATCGTCTGGCACAATTCAGACAGCAATCCCTGATCCCACTTTTCCGCCTGCATCAGTTTCACCGCTTTTTCACAGCCCGCGCGGCACGGCGTACACTGGCCGCAGCTTTCATCTTCAAAAAACCGCAGCATATTCAGGGCCGCGGCCCGCGGGCTGTCCTGGCCTGACAAAACGATCACCGCGGCAGAGCCGATGAACGTGCCGTGCTCCTGCAGCGTATCAAAATCAAGCGGTATGTCATCAAGACCGGCGGGCAGCAGGCCAGAGGACGGACCGCCCGGCTGGTAGGCGGTAAATATGTGACCTTCGGCCATGCCGCCGCACAGATCAATCAACTGCGCGATGGTCTGGCCTGCGGGAGCAACAACAACACCGGGATTTTTTACCCGCCCTGACACCGAATAACTGCGCATGCCTTTGCGCCCGTTCACGCCGTGCGCACCAAACACATCGCCGCCTTCGCGCATTATCCTTGCGATCCAGTGCAGCGTTTCAACGTTGTGAACCAGCGTTGGGCGGCCAAACACACCCACTTTGGCCACAAACGGCGGGCGGTGGCGCGGGATGCCGCGTTTGCCCTCGATGCTTTCGATCATGGCGCTTTCCTCGCCGCAGATATAGGCGCCCGCGCCGCGCCGCAAATCGATAAAACCGGTTGGGACAATTCCGGCACCGTCCAGTGCCGCAATCTCGCGCAGCAGGATTTCGCGAACCGCCGGATATTCATCGCGCAAATAGACAAAGCAGGTTTCTGCCTCAACCGCCCAGGCGGCCATCAGCATACCTTCCAAAAACAGATGC